>Ga0209755_10006371_pt1 | contig 13111 bp, 9 predicted proteins | sample TergutCo191P1_FD_187301 | JGI IMG/M metagenome (GOLD analysis project Ga0209755, IMG submission 187301) | Cornitermes sp. P1 segment gut microbial communities from Petit-Saut dam, French Guiana - Co191P1 (SPAdes) (version 2) | ecosystem: Host-associated > Arthropoda: Insects > Digestive system >... | reverse complement strand
CGCAGGAGCGGGCGCACCGGGAATGTATGTGTAAGCTTTATCCTTGGATGACGCGAGAACATCCACCGTCGCGAATTTTTTCGCTTCTTTAATTGCCTTTTCAGACCAGATACCGGTATCGATGTAAGCGGCTTTTTTGCCCTGACCGGGCGCGTCCCCTGCCGCGAGGTTAAGCGGTATCATCGAAAATTGCAGAGACGCTCCGCCCTGTAAAAAAAGAACCTTATAATTTGACGGAATACCCATCAGCTCCCTGAGTGTGGCTTCAGCTTTATCGATAATCGGCTTGTAATCCTTAGATCGATGACTCATTTCCATTACAGACTGACCTGTGCCGTTTGCGTCCGTCATTTCAGCGGCGGCTCTCTCAAGCACCGGTACCGGTAAAACCGAAGGTCCGGGGGAAAAGTTGTAAACACGCATAACTACTCCTTATAAGTGCGGTAACCGCACAGCATATAAGTACTATATACAATAAAGGGAAGTTTGTCGAGATAGTGGCTGTCGCCATCTTGGTAGTTTCTTTCATTATAATAAACTACCAAAAAGGTGGCTGCCACCTTTTTAGTAGTTTATTTCATTTCAAAAACGTAAAAGACTCCTAAAAAGGCGGCTGTCACCATAAAAAGAATCTGTAACGAAAAAGTTTCACTCTAAAATTGTTATTTCAACACGGCGATTAGCGCTTCTGCCGGCGTCTGTTGCGTTGTCGTCAATAGGTCTTGTACCGCCCCAGCCTTTGTAGATAAATCGATCCGCGCTTATTCCGCGCTTTACCAGTTCATTTATTGTGCTGATTGCCCTCTCTATTGATAATTGCATCTCATTTGCCGGCTGACCTGTCGATGCTGTATGTCCTTCAACTAAAAAAGTTCTTCCATGGATTTGCTTCAATGCCTGAGCAATAAGATCGAGTCTCGGTATTTCTGAAGGCAGGAACAGTGATGAATCCGCGATAAACCTGATATTTCTGATTGTAAGCTTAATACCTTCCGGAACCGGCGTAAGATCAATATCGGGAACTTTCAAATCAGGCGTATCTATCTCAGGCTTTTCAGGTTCAATTTTTAAACTTTCTTCTATTCTCGATATTTCCCTGCTTCGATCCAGCGGTACCAGGCTCGTATTGAATGTTAATGTAAAACCTCTAAACTCAATTTTTGATCCGTCGGACATGGTATAAATATCACTCAATTCATCACGCATAAAAACAGTAAGCCCATCTTCAGCGCGCACCAAAATATCAACCCTGTGACTTCCCATAACACGAACATAAGGATGAGGTTCGACCGGACTCCCATAATTAAAACCGTAAAGCGCGAAAAGCCGATGCACTAAAATACCGTTGTATAATTCCGTTCCGCGATACTCATACTCAGCAGTAAAAGGAATAACAACCGCCTGCCCCATATTAAAAGGATCAATAGCGCGTCTCCCCGGAGCGCGCCACTTCATGCCTCGGGTCACTGAATTATCCGGCAAAGAAGGAAAACCGCGCATCATCGGATATCCGCGTTCATTTTCAATCTCGATAGATCCGCTTCTCGTTATTTCAAAACTTACAGGAACAATCGCATCTACAGCCTGCGCGCTATGACGCATATCCCGCAAAGTACTCTGAAGCACAAAAAAATTCCCGCGATAAAAAGCTGACGCGCTTGTTTTTTCAAGCGGAACAATAGATGCTCTCACTTCATTGCGAACCAAACCAGTATACTTTCCGTTATCGTATCTGCGCCAGTCCGATCGTTCAACAATTGAATACGCTCCCGCGTCCGTCACACTGAGAATAACCGGTTCGCTTTGATTTTGCGCGTGGCTCTGAACGCAACAAATCAGGAAGGTGATAAAAAATACGGCTTTCCGGAAGGTTGATTTCATGTTTTATAATTAAAAATTATAAATAAATTGTCAATGAATGTTATAGTGAGGTGAGGAATTTTTACCACGAACTACACGAACAGTAACCTACGGTTCCTACACGAACTTGCTATTTGAGATTTTTATCTTATTCATAAGAAAGCTCTGAGATTGGACAAATATTTCATGAGAAAGAAGAAATCTTTCAAACAATAAGTTCGTGTCTGTCTGTGTGGTTTGTGGTAAAAATTCTTTAACTTAAATTTTAATATTGTCCATGCCTGTTCTATCATTATACACAATTGAACACAATCTCCGTTTCCGCTACAATTGAACTTATGGCAGACAGGGTTTTTACCGTCCTTGATTTAATCGATTTAGATCTCAAAGAACTTAACTCCTTGAATTTGCGCTGTTTGGGCGGAAGGAAGGGGCTTAGCAAACCTATTGATATTCCCGATTTAAATAGACCCATGGGCGCGATTATGGGTTTTTTTGAGGATTTTGCCCATCAGAGAATTCAGCATTTTGGGCGCGGGGAGGCGGCTTATTTACGCCGGCTTGAAATCGAAGGAAGAACCGATACTATTCAGGAAATGTTTAGTTATCCGATGCCGTGCTGTATATTCACACATAATTTGTGCCCGCATAAAGAATTTTTTGAGATTGCGGAACAGGCGCAATGCCCTATACTTCAGACTAATTTGGGTTCCGCCGAATTCTCCGCAAGAATTATGCGTATTCTTTCAAGGATTTTCTCCCCGCGTCAGATTGTTCACGGCGTTCTTGTCGAAGTTTACGGTTTGGGTATTTTGATACAAGGCGATTCCGGTGTCGGAAAAAGCGAGACAGCGCTTGAACTTATTCACCGCGGACACCGGCTTGTCGCAGATGATGTAGTAGAAATAAATTGTATAAACGGAAATACACTAATGGGAGCGGGCGCGAATAAAATCATCGGACATCACATGGAGATTCGAGGTCCCGGCATCGTTAATATTACGCATCTGTTCGGAGTAAGAGCGATAAGGGATCGCAAGGAAGTTCAGCTTATCGTAGAACTTGAAGAATGGGACGCGGAAAAAGATTATGACAGACTCGGTTCGGAAGATCACACCTTTCCGGTCTTGGGAGTAAATATTCCTAAATTGATTATTCCCGTTAAGCCGGGACGCAATATTCCGATTATCATTGAAACCGCCGCAATGAATGAACGCCTTAAATCAATGGGTTATCATGCCGCGAAAGAATTCAATAAAAATATTTTAAAGTGGATCGAAAGTGACGCAGCCCGTTCTGTTTTCTTCGGGCACGAAGATATTATTTAAGGAAAAAATATGATTGAAAGAAAAATAAAGGTGGTAAACAGAGCGGGTATTCACGCCCGTCCTTCGGCTATTCTTGTGCAGGCAACAAAGAATTTTAAATCAAATATATTTTTTGTAAAAGGCGAATATAAAATTAACGCTAAATCTATAATGGGTATCATTACATTAGGAGCGGGTTACGGAAGCGAAATAACCCTTATAGCCGACGGAGAAGACGAAGAATACGCCGTAGAAGTTCTGGAAAAAATATTCGAATCTAAATTTGAGGAAGAATAATTATTGATGATTGCTGTCAAAACAGGTCCTGAATTTTCATTTATTAAAGTTCGTGTTTTGCTTCTGATATATACCCTCCTTTGTATTCTGACAATTTTATTTTCACGTAATTTTTTCAGAGAAACTCTTGAAGGTAATGTTCCGGGACAAATGCAGCTTATTGTTTTCTTTATCATTCCCGTTGTCTTATTGATTTTTCTGGGGTTTTCGGTTTTTCAGCTTGTTATCAATTTTATTTTCCGCCGTACCGGAAGCAAATTCAACGTCAGACTTCTTGCGTACTTTACCGTTATAGTAATTTTTTCAGTCGCGCCCATAACTATAATGACAAGCACCGCGTTATACGAAATCATTCACTTCTGGCAAAAAATAGACGCTTCCGCCGCAAACAGAGCTTCAAACAGTTTTATCGCGGATAATTACTCTCTTCATCTTGAGCGTTTTGAAAATATTATTAAACAAACCGATTTTTCCGTATCCGCTTTGCAGCAGTCAGCGCAGCAGCAAGGCAGACTGTCTGAGGACATTTCATCGGTTCAAATCTTTCGTTTCCGAGACAACGCATGGACGGAAATATCTTTTTTCGGTGATGATGAATATAAAACTCCCGCTCCTCCTTCGCCGGAAACAGGCTTTCCGGCAAGAGAAACGCCGAGAGATAACGGTACTATCCGTTACGTGCAAAGAGTTTCGCAAAATATGCTGCGTGTAATTAATTACAATTTAGGAGCGGATTTTGATCGCAGGAAAACATCTTTAGAAAATCAAAGCGTGTATTTTGAAACAATAAACGAATTAAGAGGAAATATACGCCCGCTTTTAGTTTACTACTATGCCGTTTTTATTCTTCCTACTTTGCTTATGACGGTTATAATCGCGATATCTTTCACGCGCCGCATTACAAACCCGATAGTAGAATTAACGGAAGCGACGCAAAAGGTAGCGGAAGGCAATTTTTCTATCCAAATTTTCACGCGCAGAAGCGACGATCTTGGTCTTCTAATTCGTTCATTTAATTCCATGGTTCAGGATTTGGAAAAATCAAGAATCGCTCTTGTAAGAAACGAAAAAATATCAATCTGGCAAAACATGGCGCAGCAGCTTGCGCATGAAATAAAAAATCCGCTTACTCCGATAAAACTTTCGGCGGAGCGCGTTTTGCGCAGGTGGCAGAACGAACCTGAGAAAATCGGAGAGATTGTCGAAAGTTCGATGATGGCGATTATTCAGGAGACGGAAAGCCTTTCTACTCTGTTAAACGAATTCAGAACATTATCAAAACCAATGGAACCGTCAAACTCTTTAACGCGTCTTGATGAACTAATTAAAGAAATTATCAATTCTTACGCAAGCTCATTCCCGGAAATTCAGTTTGATATTGAACATATACAAACTGATATTTTAACAAAAATAGACAAACACCGTCTTGCGCAAATTCTTTCAAATCTTGTGATAAACGCGGTAGACGCGATGGACGGCCGCGGATTAATTGAAATACGCACAGACCTTGTAAAAAAACGCGAAGTTCAGTATTGTAGAATCAGCGTCAAAGATTCGGGTAAGGGCATCAGCATAGAAGAAAGCCGGAATCTTTTTACTCCGTATTTTACAACAAAAGAATCGGGCACTGGGTTAGGACTTCCCATTGTCGAACGCATTGTAAATGATCACGGCGGTTCAATATGGTTTGATTCGGCGCCCGGTATAGGATCAACTTTTTATATTGATCTGCCGGCGGAAGAAACTTCACAGCAAAATCAGCGTGCGCGTGAAAATGCGGATGAAAACGCGCAGCAAAAACAGCAAGACGGAGAATAATCTTAATGCCATCTATTTTAATAATCGACGACGAACCCGGTATCAGACATACTCTCGCCTCGATTCTTGAAGATGAAAGATATAAAGTATTTACCTCCGAAGACGCACTTGCGGGGATAGAAACATTAAAACGCGAATCAATCGATTTAATTTTTCTTGACGTTCAACTGCCGAAACTCGGCGGTATTGAAGCGCTGGAAAGAATTCGCTCCGAGTGGACATTAACGGAAATTATTATGATTTCAGGTCACGCAAATATTGATATTGCGGTACGCGCCGTAAAGCTCGGCGCATTCGATTTTCTGGAAAAACCTTTGTCGCTCGAAAAAGTTCTTACGGTTTGCAGAAACGCTTTAGCGATAAAAAAGCTAAAAGAAGAAAATAAAACATTAAAAAAGATCACACGCGCCGCGAGTGAGGATATAATCGGAATAAATCCGTTAATAAAAAAAATCCGCGAGATGGTTAAACAAGCCGCGGAGAGCGACGCGCGAATTCTTATCACGGGCGAGAACGGCACAGGAAAAGAAGTTATCGCGCGCGCAATACATCAATGTTCTCCGAGAGCGGACGCTCCTTTCGTTGACGTTAATTGCGCGGCAATTCCGGAAACACTGATAGAAAGCGAACTCTTCGGGCATGAGAAAGGCGCGTTTACAGACGCTGTATCAAGCCGCAAAGGACGTTTCGAGCAGGCGCACGGAGGAACGCTTTTCCTTGACGAGATAGGAGATATGAGTCTTTCGGCGCAGGCGAAAGTATTGCGCGTAATTCAGGAACAGAAAATCGAACGCGTCGGCGGAGAAAAAACAATAGAGACTGATGTGCGTATTATTACGGCGACAAATCAGGATTTGGAAAAAGCCTGCGACACCGGACATTTCAGGCAGGACCTTTTTTTCAGGCTGAATGTAATTCCCATTCACGTTCCGCCGCTTCGCGAACGCCCGGAAGATATCCCGATACTGCTGCATCATTTTCTGAAAAAATTAAAAAAAGAAATAATATTAGAACCGGACGCGCTGGAAGAGCTTACTATTTACGATTGGCCAGGAAATGTCAGAGAGCTAAAAAACCTTGCTGAAAGAATAGCTGTAATTCATCAGGAAAATGTCATCAACAGTGAAAATTTAATAAAATTACTTAATAAAAGGAATAAAAATCCCGCAAATAACGGAATTTCTTTTAATGAAAATATTACCGATCAAAATTTCAATGACGCAAGAGAAGATTTCGAAAAGCATTATTTGCAGTTCCATCTTTTAAAGAATAATGGTATAATCTCCAAGACAGCGGAGGCGATCGGAATTTATCCCAGTAACCTTCATGCAAAATTGAAAAAATATAAAATCAATCAATCACCCCAAAAATAAGGCGCGGTTGAGGTAAGGAATTGTTATGAAAGAGTTGACAGAAAGACAAAAAGAAGTCCTCTCCTTTATTTCAGAGTATCTGAGAAATAATTCGTATTCACCAACAGTAAGAGATATCGCGGAATATTTTTCAATATCGGTGAAAGGAGCTCATGATCATATTACCGCGTTGAAAAAGAAAGGATTTTTAAGGCATGCGGATAAGCGTCCGCGCACAATGGGGTTAACGCACGGAATGTTCGATCCGACTTCAGAATTGATAAAGATACCGCTTCTCGGCAGCGTCGCGGCGGGCATCCCAATTAATGTAGAAGAAAATTTTGACGGTATAATCGGATTTCATCGCTCGATGTTAAAAAAGAACAAGGAACATTGCGCCTTAATTGTCAAAGGCGAATCCATGTCGGGAGCCGGTATTCATGACGGCGATATCGCGATTATCGAAAAACAGGAAACAGCCCGCAACGGAGAAATCGTAGCCGTAATCGTTGAAGAAGGCGCGATGTTAAAGCGTTTTTTTAAAGAAAATTCAAGAATAAAACTGCAGTCGGAAAATCCCGATCATCCGCCGAGATACAGTCAGGATGTCAGAATTGTCGGACGGCTTGCTTCTCTTGTCCGCAAATATTAACAGGAATATTTTTAATGAGCGCGTATATTTTCCTTGGTCCCGAGATAGGTAAAAAGCAGGACGCTGTTAATGAAATAAGAAAAAAGTACGCAAATAAGCAGCCGGAAGAATTTGTTTTTTACGCGGATGAAACTACCGCCGGAGAAATAATTGATACTCTGCAGAATCAGGGGTTATTCGCGGACACGCGTATTGTAATTGTAAAAAACGCGGAAACATTTAAGGCGAAAACATCAAAAAAAAGAAAAGAAGAAGACGATGTCGACAAAATAGTTTCGTGGACAAAATCAACAGGCAATGACGATAATACGGTTCTTATTCTGATCTCTGACGAAAGCAAAATCGCGTCAGGATTTGTAAACGCAAAAGCGTCTCAGCAGGTTTTTTGGGAAATGCTGGACAACGAAAAATCAGAATGGGTACGTAATTTTTTCAGACGCGAAGGTTTTAACATTGATAATAACTGTATCGACACAATTCTTGAATTGGTAGAAAACAACACCGACGCGCTAAAAAAAGAATGTTCCCGTCTGATTTGCTTTATTCCGCACAATTCCGAATCAAAAAACAAAACTATCACGGCGCAGGACGTTGAAAAATGGCTTTCGCATAACAGAGACGAATCTTCCTTTACGCTTTTTTCCCGCATCGCCGCAGGCGATCTTTCAAGGTCGCTTGAATCTTTCTCTGTAATGCTTGCGGCAAAAGAAAGCGCAAGAGGTATTCTTGCCGTTCTTGCGTCATGTTTCAGAAAATTAAATGATTATCATTCACTTCGCGAAGCAGGCAGCGGAAACAATTATACGGAACTAAAAAAAATAGGATTATCTCATCCAAAAGCAAAAAGCGATTATATCGCAGCCGCGGTACGTTACAACGCAGAAGCGGTTGAAGCGTGTCTTGCGATCACAGCCAAGTACGAATTATTACTAAGCTCTCCCGCCGCGGTTATGGAAAAAATTTTGATGGACAGGTACATTCTCGAAATAATAAATACAGGAAAAAATTAGACACTCTTTAGATACTCGCCGATTACTTTTACCGCTTCATCGAATTCGCTGTGTAATAAATATCCCGCTATCATTCCAAGCCATTCGTCTGTTTCGGCTGACCATGTTTTTTGACGGAGTTCGGCAAGCAGATCTTTCGCCGTTTTTTTATTATATTCCGCGCACGCGTTTTTTATTTCCGACAATTTTTGTTTTAAATGCGAAGAATTGCCTTTGTCGATTTTTTCCTGCTTTTCTCCTGCCGCTTCAAACTTATAAATCAATTCAGTCAATTTTCCAATAAATACCGGAAGCTCAGATAAAATTATTTTTCTATCTTTATCGCGTCCCGCCTGCTCCAGTCTTGACGCTTCGGCGGAAGAGCTTTCTTCTCCTACATTAGCAAGAGCGCTTTTCATCGCGTGAATATTTATAATAAAGAGGGACATATCCTCTTCTGTATGGCATTTATTAACATAAATTGATTCCAGCACTTTAATTGTCTTCTTCGCGTCGCGCACGAAAAATTCCGCCAATTGCGAGTTAACGCAAGAATGATTCAAATTACTTTGCAGCCTTTCTCTTTGCTCACGCGCCGCGGCAACCACTTCCGGCGGTTTTTTATCGCGCACCAATTTATTTAAGATTATATTTAACTGACGAATATCAATCGGTTTGGAAACAAAATCATCAAAACCGTTTTTTAAAAACATTTCCGCCTGCCCCGCAAGCGCATTCGCCGTCAGCGCGACAACCGGTTTTTTATAGCCAAGATCGCGTAAAATTTTTGTCGCTTCGATTCCGTCCATTTTAGGCATCATGTGATCCATAAAAATTATATCGTATTTATTGCCTTCTCTTATTTTCGCTATTGTTTCAAATCCGCTGATCGCTGTATCAATTGATAAACCGTAAGGAGCCATCAATCCCTTTGCGACATACAAGTTTGTCTCAACATCATCAACAATAAGAACGCGTCCGTAAGGCATAAACTCGCGTTTAATCTGCATGGTTCTGATTTTTACGGAATTCGCAAGATTTAATTCCATTAAGTTACGCGCCATTTCTCCGCCAATTGTTTCATCACTAAATATTTTTTGCGGAATGCTGACTGTAAACACCGAGCCTATGCCAAGCGTGCTTTCAATATGAAGTTCTCCGTTCATTAAACATAATAAATTCCGCGCGATGTTCATACCGAGCCCCGTACCTTCGGTTTTTCGGTTTGCTTCCATGTTAAATCTGGAATATTCGCTTCCCAATATTTTAACCTGATCGGCTGTCATACCCTGCCCTGTGTCACTTACGCGAAAAACAAGCATGATGTCTTTTTCGTTTTCATTATCCAGAAAAACGTTTTCCTGTTCATAGATTGCCTTTTTATTGGAAACATTCAGGGCGGAAATAGTAAGACTTACCATTCCTTCATGAGTGTATTTGAACGCGTTAGACAGGAGGTTATTCAGAATTTGTTTAATACGAAGTTCGTCTCCGAATAAGAACAACGGCGTATTTTCATCTACATCAAGCTTAAATTGAATAGGCTTGCTTTCATATCGCATAATATTTAACTGAACAGTATCATGAATAAGACTCGCGATATCGTACTGGCTGAAAAACAATTCAAGCTTGCCGGCTTCTATTTTGGAAAGATCAAGTATATCGTTTATAATTCCAAGCAGCAGATCGCCTGAATTATAAATTCTTTCCAGCGCTTCTTTTGTGCTCTGAGGCAGAGATTCATCCTGCAGTTGAATTTCGGTAATGCCTAAAATCGCGTTCATCGGAGTGCGTATTTCATGGCTCATTTTCGCGAGGAAGCTGCTTTTTGCCTTGCTGCTCTCTTCGGCAATTTCAGCTTTTCTCATTTCAGCAAACATCGCCTGCTGTTCGCGCAAATCTCTGATATATTCCGCGACATTATATTCATCCTTGTGTTTAACGCGGACGCAGATAATTTCCGCAGGGATTAATTCACCGTCTTTTTTCTGATGCAGCCATTCAAAACGGCTGTAACCTTCATCCAGCGCTTTTCTGACAAGCTTATGCCCTGTCTCTCCCGAAGGCAGTCCGTCAGGCTGATATTCAGGCGTAAAATAAAGAAAATTATCTATAAACTCCTGCTTGTTTAATACTCCGAATAATTTTAAAGTTTCCTGATTGCAATCAATCAGTTTGAGGTCTTTATTCCAGAAAATAGTGCAGAAAGGCGCCGCGTCTATTAAGACTCTCATTCTTTCATCAGCCTCGCGTAAAACCGCGTTTTGTATATTACGGTTAATAGCGGTACACATCATCAAACCGGCGGAAGTTAATATGTTAATATCCACAGGCGAGAAGGTACGTTCATTAACACAATCGTCAAGGCTGAAAAAACCCCAAAACTCTCCCGCCAAAAACATCGGAATAATTACAATTGATTTCATATCGTAATATCCCAGGAATTCACGATCTTCTTCCGATAATTCGGAAAGCGGAGCGTTAATTATCCCGCCATTATAAAAAAGTTTTTCCCATTCTTTTTTTGTTTTATAAGAAAAATGCAAGCCGAAAGGAACCGATTTGAGTGTTTTTCCGTAATCACTGAGCCATTCATATCTTAAAACAAAATGCATATCGCCGTTGATTATTTCATTGCGCCATATCTGCACGCGATCAATATTAAGACAGCTGCCGACGAGACCAAAACTTTGAAGTAGAATTTTATCAAGAGAAACGCTGCCATCTCCGGCAAGAAGCATCGCGGCAACTGTATTTACGATATCAAGGAGCCGGGCGTTCCTTTCAATGTCATTCATTTAATTTCCTGTCTTACGGCTTTAAAAAGATCCCTCGATTGAAAAAAGACATCCGCAATATTAGGATCGTAATGGGTGCCGGCGTTATCCATAATTATTTTAACCGCTTCTTCATCGGTAAACGCTTTTTTATAAGGACGCTCCGAAACAAGAGCGTCGTAAACGTCAACTATCGCCATTATCCGCCCCTGCAGCGGAATTTCGTCTTCTCTAAGTCCGTGAGGATATCCCTTGCCGTCCCATCTCTCATGATGACATCCGGCGAATAATCTCGCGTTACGCAAAAAATCACCTTCACCTGTCTGCGCGATTATTTCGTCGATAATGCGCTCTCCCTCAAGAGCGTGAGTCTTCATAATCTCATATTCATCATGGGTTAGTTTACTCGGTTTGTTGATAAGAATATCGGTAATAGAAATCTTGCCGAGATCGTGCATACGCGCGGACGAAATAATTTTTTCGATATCCCAGCTGCGAATTTCATCGACATATACATTATGTCTTAACATTTCATTTATCAGTATTTTAATATACGCGGAAGTACGCTCAATATGTCCGCCCGTGCCTTTATCGCGGCTTTCGACAAGATTAGCAAGAACCGACACAATGCTGTTCTGCAGGCGGTGAAGCTGCAATGTCCTTTCGCGGATCAGCATATCAATATCAAGATGCGTTTTTATCCTGTTGAGAAGCACAGGAGCGGAAAACGGTTTAGTAATAAAATCAACGGCACCAAGTTCAAACCCATGCACTTCCACTTCGGAGTCCGTGCGTCCCGTTAAAAACACAACGGGAATATCAGCCCACAAAGGACCGGATTTTAATTTTACAAGAGCTTCAAACCCGTCCATACCGGGCATTTCGATATCAAGTAAAATCAAATTTGGGATAACTTTTTCAAGAAGAGTAAACATTCTTATCGCGGATGGCATTGTCATAACACGATAATGCTCATCAAGCGCTGCCTCAGCCATTGATAGATTGGTATCACTGTCATCAACGACAAAAATGGTCTTCACTGTATTTTCCTTAACTACTTTATTTCTATATAATAAGTATATACCGATATATAATAGCTGTTCAATATCTCTAAAAAAAAACCCTCGGTATTAACCGAGGGTTATAAATTACTTCAAATCGTCAACTTAGAAAGGTCTTTCCGCTAAGTACTTGTACTCCTTATAAACCCTTTCAGCCTGTTTCTTCGCTTTCGCGAGCAGCATATCCGCGCGCGCGGGATTTGCGGCTTTGAGACTCTTGAAACGGACTTCTTTGTACATAAAGTCCTCGATTGCGGTTGTCGGTTCTTTTGAGTCGAGCTGGAACGGGTTTTTGCCCTGATCTTTCAAGCGCGGATCATAGCGGTACAACGGCCACAGACCGCTTGTTACAGCCGCTTTACCCTGCTCTAAGCCCTTGCTCATATCGATACCGTGGTTGATACAATGCGAGTACGCGATGATGATCGAAGGTCCGTCGTAGGATTCAGCTTCGCGGAAAGCTTTGATTACCTGAGGCATATTTGCGCCTAACGAAATTTTCGCGACATAAACATAACCGTAACTCATCGCGATCGCGCCGAGGTCTTTCTTAACGATTTCCTTACCGGACGCGGCGAATTTCGCGATTGCGCCGACAGGCGTTGCTTTCGACATCTGTCCGCCGGTGTTGGAGTAAACCTCTGTGTCCATACAGAGCAGATTGACGTTTTTACCTGAAGCGAGAACATGATCCAATCCGCCGAAGCCGATATCGTACGCCCAGCCGTCACCGCCGAAGCCCCAAACAGATCTCTTGATAAAATGATCGGCGAGAGAGAGCAGCATTTTCGCCGTTGGTTTGCTGTTGCCTTTTAAAGCGGCTTTGAGTTCGTCAACATTTTTGCGCTGCTCTTCGATAGCGGCATCGTCTTCCTGCTTGTTGGCAAGCAGTTTATCGATGATTGCGGCGGCAATTCCTTCACCCTTCGCTTTCTCTCCCATCTCACGGGCATGGACTGCAAGCTTGTCGCTTGTCAGTCTGAAGCCGAGCGCGAATT
>Ga0209755_10006369_pt1 | contig 13111 bp, 5 predicted proteins | sample TergutCo191P1_FD_187301 | JGI IMG/M metagenome (GOLD analysis project Ga0209755, IMG submission 187301) | Cornitermes sp. P1 segment gut microbial communities from Petit-Saut dam, French Guiana - Co191P1 (SPAdes) (version 2) | ecosystem: Host-associated > Arthropoda: Insects > Digestive system >... | reverse complement strand
CAAGTATTTCCTTTATTGCCAGACATATTTGCATAATCAGGGCTGTTGGTAGAATATCGTGATCCAGCTCTATCTACGCCTCCGCCGAAAGGTGGTCTGTTTCCGCCTGCTACGCTGAAGAATTTACCGCCGTAAACCAGTACTTCCTCAACCCACCAGCCGTCATAATTACAGCCGATTATCTGCTCACCTATAATAAAATCTGAATCTGTATAAGTATGTAAATGCCTTTGGAAAATTAATTGTCCTTCTTGAAGCTGTGTCCATTTAACAGGGTCTAGTTGTTCACTTGCATTGTTGATCGCGGCGATTGCCTTATAGAATCCCCAATCGTCACCATCAAGATGCCACATAACAACCGCGTTAGCTGCATAATTTGCGCCTTGCTGATACACTGTATAATTTGGCAATGCGCTTTGTCTTAACCTGTATTGATACGCGCGCGAGTTACATATTTCCCAATACCTTTTACCTGCGATTATCGGATCGCCTATTTGCCATGTGTCTCCCCAGCCTTTATCAACAGGGGATAATCCATTAGGCAGCTGTACTTGTATATCTCCTACAGGGTGATCAAAATCATGTAACATCCATTTGATTGCCTCAAGGTCGATTATACCTTTGCCAAATAATGTTGGCTTTACATATTCAGGACCGTCATTCTGATCGCCTCCAATAATGAAGCCTCCCATGTTTTCAGCAAAGGGCTTTATCAAACTCGGGCCGTCATCCGTCCATTCAAATATTGGCGGGTCTGTATCTTGTGTATTATTAAGAATAAAAACATTGCCGTTATATAAATTTCTAACTCTTGTACTGTTCCATATTTCTAATGGATCAATAATTGATGGAATCTGCGATAAAGCATAATCAGTGAGTAACAACTGATCGTCCGGGTCATTAACGTCTAACGCTCTACCAAAATCATGCGCGTTTAAAAAGCCGCCGTTTCCAGCCTTCGCGTTTATTTCATTTAGAATTATTTGATCTGTCTGCTGTAACTTATTGATAGTCTGATGCCTTTCCTGCGTTTCTTTATTTAATTCGTCAATAATAAATCGATCTGTTTGCTTTAATTCGTTTACAGCTTGTTGTCTCTCATTTGCTTCAGCTAAATCTCCCTCTTTAATAAGTTTTGCTATGTTTTCAAGTCCTTCCGGCGCAAGTAATTTTATAGCATCCCAAATTTCTTCATCTGCTTTTTGCCACTCCTGAGAAATTACATTATACAGTTTCTGAAATGTTTCCGGTAAACCTTTAATATTATCCGCATCAAAATACTTCAATGTTTTCCAGCGATTTATACCATCGCCGAGTTTAGCATATACTTTATTTTCAATAGTTATTTCAAAACCCCAGACTGCTTTAAACAGTTTGGGATTCGCTGTCTCCCATTCTTTTGTAGTACCGATATAATGCTGTGTTATAGCTTTCATATATTATTCCTCCGGTTCCTGATCTGCTGGCTTTTCATCAATTATGTCAATTTCCTTTTCTATTTTTCGTCCTGATGATAATAATTTAATTTTATTTTCCAGTTCTTGAATTTTTTCCGATAAACCAAAAATATTTTCTTGATCAAAATATTTCAAATCATTCCAAGAATTTAAGCCGTCTCCAAGTTTTGCAATTATTTTCCCTTCTGTAGTTTTTTCAAATCCCCATACCGCTTCATACAATATCGGGTTTGTTGTTTCCCATTCATCTGTCGTGCCGATAAAATGCTGTACTATCGCTTGCATTCAATCCTCCCTGGTTAATTATTTTCTGCGGCCCATAAGAGCCTGTAAGTACAATTCAAATTCATCATCACCATTATTTAATACCAAATATCCTCTGCGGTCTTTCTGTCTCGACCGCTTTTTCAATATCGTTCCATGCAGCTACCGGCAATCCTGTTAAATACATAAATCCTTTAAGCGCTTCAATACCTGCTTTATCCCATTCCTCATCTGATATTTTATTAATAGAACGTATACCCTGATCCAATACCGGGAAGTTACTGCGTCTGGGTGTTCTTATCTTTCCGTCACGCATAAAACTTTCCGCAGCATAAGATAAATCTCCGCCTAATATTGGAATCATTGAAATTGGCATAACAAAAGCGTCTATGCCACGCTTCTTTAGATCCCATTCATCATCGTCATCTTCCTCGTGCATAGCGCCTATAACAATTGCCAATAACGCGTATATTCCCCATGTCCATAACGCTTGTAAAACACGTCCTTGTTTAAAGTTCGCAGGAGCGTCAATAAATAACTGCCCAAATATCGACGCTATCGGGGTCTGGAACATCATAAACATTTTCGCGAGCGGATGTTTTTCACCTTTAAGCATTTGTATCTGATCCATTAAAACTGATGACGGCTGGCAGTCTCTTACAATCTGATCCGCGTATTTAACGGCTTCTATTTCAATTTCCTCTGATGTCTTGTTAGAATTTTTATTATTTAACTCCGCGAATTTTTTATTATATGCCGCAAGCCATCCCGGCATAACGCATACGGCGTCTATCCATTCCTGTCCTTTCATGCCCATTGATTCAACTTTCGAAAGTACCGCTTCAGCTTTTCCCAGCTTGCCGGTTAAATACATCCGTTCCATTTCTTTAACAACCGCAGCTGCCGGATCGAAGTACCGCGCTTTCATGTATACGCTCTTTTCGCGGATCATGTCGCGTGTTTCTTGTTTAAGGCATGATGCGCCGGCAGCCGCGTATTCCCAAGGAAATACATATTGGAAAAACGGCGGAGGGCTTTCAATAGCTTGTTTAACAATACTGGCTATTCTCCAGCCAAGGACAGCGGCAGGGTAATGTCCTTGTAACATTCTGCTGACTTTATCTAATGCAGCGAAATTATCCTGTACAGAAGGCGCCGCAAGTTCGCTTATAAACTTTTCAATAAAATCAATTGCCGCCTGAGTATGTCCGCTTCTTAGCGTGTCGCGTAACGTTTCGCTTTCTTGCCCTTTAAATATTTGCAGCAATTCCCTATGGAGCGGATCGTAGGCCATTAAATGTTCCTGCTTTACAGCCATGCGGTCCCACATAGCGTAAAAACCCGCTTGTATTGCCTGCTGCCCGAATGAAGGTATATCAACCCTGCCTTTGGTAAATCCTTTGTTTATATAATTTGAAAGCCCGTTATCTGCTAATGCCTGTTCAATATCGGTATTTTCTTTTGCCGCAATTCCCTGCCGCATGAGCGGCATATAATACTGTTCGCTACCAAGTTCTTCGTTATATTCACGCGCTACAAACTCTTTTAACCGTTCGTAGTTGCTGTCGTAATCTTCTCCGATAATTGTCATTACCAGCTTGTATTTTTCATTCCCGTCCTTCGCGAAAAATTCATCGAGCTTTTTCATATCATCGTGATAACGTTTCGCAATCTCCGCCTCTGCATGCATTTGCCCGATTAAATCCAGGTTTTCCGCCATCGTTTTTATCGCGTTTCTTTCTTCCTGGCTTGCGAAATTACCAAACACAACGGCGTGAAATGCACGATCATTGAATTGCGCGTAATAGAACGTCAGCATTTCATCCAGCGTTTTTTCTTTTCCGTCAAACGTTTTAAATTTAATCCGTCCCAGATCTTTTAAATCTATTTTGGCTTCTTTAAGTTTTTTCTCAACTTCTTCCCGCCGCCGGAATACATTTCTGTTTTCCTGATCAAACGCAGAGTATTCCCTCTGCGTAATAATGTTATAAAGATATCCGTCTATGCCGCCTTCCAGCCTGCGGAAAAAACGCCTGGCGTTATGAAGCGAGTACCAAACGCCTTTTAATCCAGAGCGTTTTTCTTCCTCTAATATTGTAGAAGCAGTGCCTTTCATGCGGTATCCGATAGCGTTCTTTGGCATATGCTCTTCAATCGTCTTTAATATTTTTTCTCTGGCTTCCTGCCGCAGTACAGACCTTGCGTCTTTTCTGGCTGCTTCGCGTTCACGGCCTTCTTTGCGCAGACTGCTTACAACTCCGGCAAGCGTTTGTAAATCTTCTATTGTAAAATTTTCTACCTTGAAACGCCGGCCGGTATGCTCAATTCTTTCTGCATTAGGATCGGGTTCTAATAAACCTTCCAGCTTATAAAGTATATCTGCGGGGATTCTGTCCTGCATCTCTAAGTGCAGCGCAGCCCATTCTTCATCTGAGAACTTACGCGGCTCTTCAATAATATCTATACCCATTTCTTCAAAAATCGCCTGATGATCAAGGAAGTGTCTGTATAAAACCCGCCTGTCATGCGCATTGATTTTTCCGTACGCACGAACCTTTTGTGCTGCCACATCTTCGTATACGATTTTCTCAATCCGCTTGTAAGTTCCCTGCGGTAATTTCTTTTTCAATGTATCTCTGTACTCTGCGTTTGTCGCAAATTCATTATAAAGCTGTCTTATATTTTTTGCGCCTCGTCCTATGAATCTCGCGACCGCTTCGTAACTGTCAAAATGCGCCTGTATCCATTCAATATATTTCGCTTCACGCAGACTAACTGTCTTTAAATCAAGTTTGCGAAGTATCTGGCGTAAATTCCTTTTCTTTATTTCGCGGATTTCCGCGATAGCTTTCAGTTCAGATTGTATTCTCTCGTTTTCTCTTAATTGGTTTCGTAATTCCAAAAACGCTTCACGCTGGCTTGGAAGCAAGTCCTCGCGCATAAAACGTTCCATTTCATTTATTGTGCTGCGTACCTGCTGATGCGCTTTTGAAAGTTCCTTTACTCGTTCGCGGCTTATTTTTAATCCGGTGTCGCTGGTGTCAAATGCTTCCTGTTCAAATAATATCTGTTGTTTACGGGCATTGCTTCTTGCCAATTCAAGGTAATGCCTGTATTCTTTAAAACCTTCTTCACGCTCAGCGATAAGCTTTCTGGCTTTCGCCATATCTTCTTTAAGCTGTCTTTCGTATTCATTAAATTCAGGATCATATAATAATAGTGTTTTATTATCAATTTTTTTCTTTATCCGGTCGCTGCTTAAACGACGTCCGATGCGTTCAAGTTCTTCAGGACTTTGTTTTTCAAGATATTCTTCGTCTACAAGCCCTTCAGTATCAAGGCGTTTAATGCGCTTAATATCGTTTTCTTCAGGCAGCCATGTATCGTCGCCTGTCATAATCGCCCATGCTTCCATGTATTGAAGCGGCCGATTGCGAATCATTCCCCGGATAATCTGTTTTGTATGCTCATTAACTTTTTTTCCAGCGGCTAAGTTTTCAAACGCTACCTTCCAGTTTCCGTTATTAGTATTAAATACTGTTTGCGCTCTTTCAAAAATCGCTTCGTTATGTTTGGTCTCAGCTTCAGTCTCACCCCTCTGCCTTCCGTCTCTTTGTACCGCATAAGCTGCTGTAATAAAATCATCAAATCCTTTGTCTGTGTTTATCATATTAACGAATGATTTAGCGGTTCTTTCTTCGCCCGCAAGCTCCGTGCGCAGCGTTTCATTCTCATTGTCAGGATATATCTCTTTTGCGCCGTCAACCAAAGTATTAAAGAATCGTGTTATTTTAGGATTTTCTTTTCCGATTTTTATTGTCTCTTTGTTTTCTTTGGCGGCCGCGGTTTTTGTTTCTAATGCCATTCTATCTAGCCAGGACATTTCCGGCTTACTGAATAACTTTGCAGTATCTGCATAGACTTCAGCATCAATGCGCGGCACTCCGTGTTTTTCTAAAAGCTGTACTGAGTCCTGCCATTTATCCTGTCTTACCAGTACTGCTGCTTCCAACGCAATTGTTATATCTGCGCCGTATGCAGCTAACGCCGAGGCTGCTTTCTCCGCTGAAACTCCTGATATTGCGTTAGTCGCATTTTCCGCGTTTCCTTCTTTTACCGCTCTTGCTATCGCGTCAAAATATCCCAGTGCCTTTGCTTTTTTGAATACCTCATCCGGCATAGCGAAATAATCCGCGTAGTATTCCGCCATTTCAGCACCGGATTTAAACTGCGCCGCTTGCTTAACAATATCAGGGTAACTAACCATAAAGTCGGAAAGCCCTGCGTCCCTGAAAGCTTCGCTGTAATATGTTTGTGTTATGTCAATTTCACTATCATCGAAAATTACATAATTGTATGAGCCTTCACCAGCGCTACGGCTTGAGCCATCAAGATATCGGATACCTCTTATGCCATATTCATTTAGTATCATTGAGGCTTTTTGTTTTCCGTGTTCGTGCGATAGCATCCTGTATAATGCTTCGCCAGTCTGATAGTGCTCTGAATAATATCCTAAAAGACCATCGTTTACAATTTTTTCTAATGCCGTTGAAATATATTCAGGTTGTTTTTCAATTTTTTTATCCCAATCAAGCATTTCTTCATCGCCAGGGATATCTACTTCATAAAGCTGTCCTTCATTAATTTCTTTAGCAATATTTTCAAATAATTTAATTCCTTCTGTCGGATAACCTTTAGACAGCTCAATTGTTTTTTTTAAACTCCAACCATATTTATTATTATGTATATAATTATCTAATAATTTTGATGCCGTTATGTATTTGCTATGTTCTTTTTTATTTGTTGATTTTTCACTTAAGTCCTTCCAATGTTGAATCCATTCTTCTATTGTTTTTCCGTTTATTTTTTCATTTCTTTTTGGTGATAATACTCTCCTATACCACTCCGCGACTTCTTTCTTCCCCGCAAAGTAGTGTCCCCAGCCGTAAGCCTGCGCTCCTTCGCCGCTTCCCATGTGCGAGCTGTCGAAGCGGTCAAATCGATACGGGCTGCCGTGGAAAGCTGATTGGAAATAAATATCATTAATTTCAATTTCACTGTCTCCATAGATAACATAGTTGTATCCACTTTTTACTCCGATTTTTTCTGTGTTCTTATCATAATATTTTGTTCCTTTTATGCCTAAATGATCCAATAAAAGCGATGTTTCTTTCTTACCTATTTTTTCTGCGAGGGTATTGTAAAAGGCTTCACCGGTTAATGTTTTCTTAATTTCTTCCTTTGCGGTTGCTTGCGCTTCCTCAATAGTTTCCCATTTCATTTTCCCGTCAATAGATCTGTAGAATCCGTAACTGCCGTCATTAAATTTACGTATATTGTACATAGGATTGAATTCAGACTTGTTGTTTATATTCCATGTTATTAAAGAATCCGTTATCTTTTTTACCGTTTCTGGCTGTTCAGCTATTGTTTTATCCCAATGCAGCAAGTTAGTATCATCTGGTATGCTTGCGTTTAATAACTGTCCTTCTACTCCTTTAGTTTTAGTTATTGCGTTTTGCGCCCATTCCGCTGCTTCTTTCTGGCTGTAAAATGTTCGTCCCCAGCCATGTTGAAAGTAATTTGATCTGTTAAAATCATTAATAAACGGGCTGCCATGGAAAGCTGATTGAAAATAAATATTATCTGTCTGCGGATCGAAACTTCCAATATTGCCTGAAGCGGATTTTATTTGGTTAGAATTGAATGTAATAATATCATTGCCTAAACCGCCATGTTCCTGGACATTATTAATAATAACACCGTCATAATTATTATCACGAGCATATTTTACTATCTCTTGAGTATCAACGTTTCCGCTTCCTTGTATTTCTTCCGGACGTGGAATAGAATCATAGAAGTGGTTCTTCGCATCGATAATAAGCGGATTACGAAGATTTATAAAAGTATCATATATCGAATTACCTTGCGAAAAAATCTTTGCTACATTCTTGTTTGTATTGAAATAGGCTCCGCTGTATCCCCAATCATTGGCTGTTTTAAAAATCTCAAATTGCTTGTTACTTCCATGAAACACCAGCATCGGCTCACCATTTTCATCTACCACTTTTGAAGAATTTACTTGCAATATCTTCAGTAATGTAGTATCTTTTATTTCAGATAAGGAAGTGCTTTCCGGGTGGCCCTCCGTTGTATGGAGGATGTACGGCTGGGACGCTTCCTTTAATTTTGTAATTAATTTATTTTTATCTATGTTAAGTAATATATGGCTGTAATACCATATTCCTGCATTCTCTCCTAAAACAATGTGTACAGTATACGGCTTGCAGTCAATTTCTATCCCGCAGGCAAGATGATAATAATTATTATAATGAGAGTCTTCTTTGTTGGCTTTCTCTTCAGTTAAAAATATTGCCTTTTTTGTTATTTCAGGAATGTGCGCGAATAATTTTTTATATATATCATTTCTCATTCCCCAACCGATTATTTTATTAATACCTGTTTTACCTAATTTAATGTCCGCATCAATAGCGGGATTACGCAATTTTTCTTTGCGTAATGTGTTTTTTAAGTAATCTAAAATTGATTCCTTGTTTAATTCATATTTTCCTTCGTACGAGTTTCCGTCTAGCGTGATATTTGGCGATTTCTCTAGCTCCGCTATCCGCGCCGCCGTTTCCCAGTCCCCAAACCAGTTTTTAAAATTCTCAAGCCGAACCGCGTACCATGCTTCGCGCCCTTTCTCTTCACCTAACATTTCTAATAAAAAGCTCTCATTTCCGTTAGGCGCTTTAAACTCCGCATTAGTTCCGGCATATTTCTTACGAAGTTCCCTAATATTTTTAATCGCATTCTTTTGAAGCGCGGGGTCTGTGATTCTCCTCGCGCGTTTTATCAGCTCCGCTGTCGGCGCGTGATCGCGATCCTGTTCATCAAGCATTTCAAGTTCCGCGTTCCGCATAACAGCCTTTGAACGCTCCTCAATAGGCAGGCTCTTGTCTTTTATTTTGCGTTTTAAATCTTCTGAGTACAGTTCATATTCTTCACTTCCGCTAACGCTTTCTGTATTTTTATTAACGTTTTCCTCTGTTTTAGTAACGCTTTCTGAAGTTTTATTAACATTTTCCGAAGCCGCGTCATCCGCTTCCTCCCCGAATAAATTATCAAATAATGACCTTACTTCCGGCGTTAAAAATTTTCCCTTCTCAATCGCGTCCGCGAGGTCTTTTAAAAACTCTTTTATCTTCATGTAAAGATTTTTCACTTCCGGTGTCCGAAGCGATTTAGGTCCTTCTTTCAGATACGCTTCCGCGCCGTAGGCAAGTTTCTCCATCGCCTGCCGGTTCATCTGTTCTTTTCCGGCAGCGTCCGCGCGGTTATATTCTTCTATGTTTAATCCCGCGGCTTCCATCATTTCGCGGTAAAGAGCCGGATCAACGGCTTCCGCGAGTTTCGTAAACGCGTGCACTCCCTCATGAATAAACGTTGAAACATCGGCGTTACGCGCAGCATATATCGCTTTGGTTACTCCGTCAGCTCCTGTCGAGGCGAATCCATGAATGCTCGCTGCTGCTTCCTCGCGCTGCGCGTCAGTCAAATTCTCCTGTATTCGCTGTATTGCTGCGGCATCCGATAATACTCCTTGACTATTCGCGAACCAGCGGGCGATTTGTTCATCGTTCAAATTTTGATGTACCCAGCCTTGCTGTCTGCTGCCTGTCATCCGGTTCATGAATGAATCGAAACTCATGCCAAACCATTTGCGGCCGACAGTATCATAAAAATCTACTACAGTATTTATTTGCGCGTCACCTGTAAGCTGTGTGTTAAGCGCTCTTAATTGACTCGCGAAATTTTGTTTCGCTGTAATATCAGCCTGCGTGTCAGCGACTGTGTACGGCTGCCCGTCAGAATAGAATCCGCGCGCTTGACGTGTATTCGGCGCTGTGTTATTCGTTTGCTCTCCCCATCCAAAACGCAATGAAGTTCCTTCTCCGTTTGGCGCGTAACGCTGACCGGAATATTCAATTTCTTTTCCAATATCGTTAGCGAAGTTTTGTAAGATTTCATTTTTCAATCCTTCGTACTTCTGTCCTATTCTGAACTCCGTAATCGCGGCGGTATCTCCGCGCAGCTCATAATTGCCGATAGCGTAACTGTTCCGTTCACTCTTGCGCGGATCTCCGACCGCGAATTCTCCGGTCGTTATTCCGTTTGATTCCGTATGCCGGCTGTGCTCCATGTAAAGAATATTTTCATCTCCGCGGTAAACATCGCCGCTTTGATCCATCGCGCCGTATAACCGCCTGTCCCTCAGCTCTTCAGCGAGCCGTGATTCTTCGCTTCGATACGCCTGTCTCTGCGGCTCCTGGCTTCTGTATACTTCTCTTAATTGTTCCTCACTCATATTAGCCGTAAAGGAATTGCCCTCGTTGGCTTTAACAAATTCCGCTTCGTTATCAATCGTAACCGCCATGTTTCTTAACTGTTCAGTCTGCTTCGCGGTCTGCGAAATATTTCCTGTAATATTTAAAGGCAGCCCGATAAGACCGAAGCCAAGGCCGCCCGCAAGACCGCCGACGATGGCGTCCTGCATTTCTTTCCAGAACTCAGGGCTTCCCCATGTGTTGCGGTCAACAGGCGCGTCCTGCATCGCGTCCGCGATTGACAATGTCGCCTGTTCAACTAGCATTTGCAGCGCTTCCTCAAGCCCTTCGCTTGCGGTTTGTCCGGCGGTACTGATTAATGTTCTTACAAGCGCGTTCTGCCCGATGCTTGAAGCGATTCCGTTATGTGTAATCCTGTAAAGAAAATTTTTAGTAGCCTGTTCAGCGATTTGTTTTTGCACTTCCTGAGACAGCACTCTGCCGCCGATCGCTTTTACAGCCGATGTTCCCCAGCCAGCCACAACTCCTAATCCTGATTCGATAAATCCCTGTAAAGCTCCGCCGGCCAAAGCGAGATTCGCGGCGTTCCCGCTTTCCACACCAGCGGCAAGCATATCGATATATAAAAGCCCTGCCATATCGGTACTGGACGCTGCGAAGCTTCCAAGACCGTATCCCATTTTAAAACCGCCGATTGCGCCCGGCGCGCCTGCTGTTAACGCTCCAACACCCGCGCCTACTAGACCGCCTATACCGCCGCCTATAATTGACCTGAGCGTAAGCGGCGCCGATTGTATCGTGGAAGTCGCTATTGTTGTAAGCGCGTCTGTCGGGAACCTGCTTCCAAGTTCCTCATTGGTTTTTCTGATTGCTAATATTTCATTCCAAAGAGCGTCCGCCTGCTGCTGTAAAGCGTCGCGCTCGGCTCCTCTCGCGTTAGCGAGCCTGCTATTTAACGCCTGTAACTGATTACCCATGCTCCCAAGCGGCGCCATGTTTCTGGCTATCTGTATTGAATTTGTTATCGCCTCCCATCGGCTTCGTGGTAATTTATAACTATTTTCCCAATCAGCAGAAACCCATGTCCAAAATTCATCATAATTATTATATATATGACTTGTATTATATGAATGTCCTATTTGATTTAAATAACTACTCAATTCTTTTGAAAAAGCATATCGATATACATCATCATTATTTAAAATTCCTTTTTCTTGCAAGTTATAAATAATATCATATTCAAGAGATGAAAATTCTGCACTAGCATTTAATATAGCTTCATTTCGTGAATCAGCTCTATTCTGGATTTCTTCATTCCATCTTCTTAACATTGCGGCAGCTTCAGTATCATCCAATCCTTGATTATTATTTAATGAAGTATTTTCTGTCGGAGTAGTATTCTGTCTGTATTGTTCCGGAGTTTCCGGAAGCTGGAAAAAGTTTTGCTGCTGGCTTCGTTCAAATATATCAGACATTAGGATACTCGATCTTTATTAGCATCATCTAATTTTTCCATTGTATTTCGATTATTTTTATACGCGGCGATCACTCTTTTATATTTTATTGAATCATTAATTAGATCAAAACTGATATGAATATATTCTTCAATATCAGAATTCCAGCAATAAATTTCTCCATCAATTTGTTTAAAATCACTGAAATTAGGCATAATTCCCCCTGTTTTCTTTAGGAGGTATCTGTTTTAAGGGCGGTAAATTGACTTTGACGCTTGCCCGGTACATAGACACCCCCGCCGCATACACTCCAATACAAAGTATTGACAATGCGGAAATTTAGGTTTGTATCTATGACATCCGTGGTCGGGCAGCCATTGATTAGTGTTTCATTTATAGCATGGAAAGCGGGAGATTGTCAAGTTATTTATTTAACGATTTTCAAGAAACCATTTTTCTAATTCTGTTGATATAATATCTTTATTAACTGGTCTTTCATGAAAATATAAACCATCTAGACTAGCAGTATTTGAATTAGAAAATAAAAATAATAGAATTGTTCTACGCCCTGTAAAATTAAAAGCGACAATAGAACCTTGGTATTGAACTGAAATTAATACCCCATCATCAGGTAATGGTGTATTGTAATAAGCATTTGTCATCACCTTCTGGTATATACAATATTTATGAGTATCGGTCAAATTAAATAATTGTTCATATACAAAACCAGTAGAAATTTCTTCAGTATTGAAATAATATATTCTGTCATTATTACTTTGTGGATATATAGACATCGTAATAGAAAAAAGAATAATGAAAAAATATTTTTCCATAATATATATCCTCCTTGATATTAAAATAAGTTTAAAAATATCTTTGGTACTCTTCCAATCTCATAAAAAACGTAATGTAATTGATAAAACTGCGATTTGGTTTTTTGTTATTGCATAAACAGACAAACTTTCACTAGCAACAAATATTATACCATCAAGATTGTTTTCAATAACTCTAAATGTTTCTGAATCATATTGCCGAACTGTACCAGTATAATCGTGAATACCTACATTTGATCTTGATGCTAGAACTGTATAACTATAAATTAACGGTTCTGTACCATTATTAAAAAATATCATAAGTGTTTTCCTCTGAGGATCCATTAACGATTCTGATAATGATACATAAGAAACATTACTTGTTTTATCTATAGGATTTCCATTTGAACCAATCATTAATAATTCATGGCATTGTACATTAAAAATTCGTGAAAATTGCGCTTCAATTGAATTAATAATTATTAAGAAAAAAACTATTAATAACAATTTTATTTTCATTACCTTACAACTCCTGAAAAAACATTTCCTCATTATACAATATCGGGAATTTTTGCGCAATATAAAACCCCCGGAATATGCTATAATCCAAGGTTACCAGCCGTGCCTATACGGGCAGGATTATCACATACCCCGGAGGGTAAAAAATGACAGATATAATAGGACATATTAGCGCCAGCATGACTATTGCACAAAACCTGAGGGAATTAATAAAAACTTACGATAATTCCGTTTTAATTAAACAGGTCTCTGATCTA
>Ga0209755_10006368_pt1 | contig 13111 bp, 9 predicted proteins | sample TergutCo191P1_FD_187301 | JGI IMG/M metagenome (GOLD analysis project Ga0209755, IMG submission 187301) | Cornitermes sp. P1 segment gut microbial communities from Petit-Saut dam, French Guiana - Co191P1 (SPAdes) (version 2) | ecosystem: Host-associated > Arthropoda: Insects > Digestive system >... | reverse complement strand
AAGAAAACAAGGGGAATGATAGCCGTGGAGAAGGGTCTGGAACCGCTTGCGCAGGCCATGCGCGAGCTTGAGGCCGATCCGCTGGTCGCCAAGGCCGCGGAGTTCATCACCGCCGACCCGGAAAGCCTCGAAAACCCCGCGCTTGTCGTGGCCAATGTCGAGGATGCGTTGCAGGGCGCGATGGACATCATCGCCGAGGCCACCTCGCAGGATCCCGAAAACCGGGCGCACATCAAATCCTTCTATATTAAAGATGGTAGGGTTATCGTTAAAGGTTCCGGCAAGGAGGGCAAGGGCGATGAGGAGGCGAAGAAGACCAGCGTCTACCAGATGTACTGGGACTACACCGAGGCGCTTTCCCGAATCAAGCCCCACCGGATTCTCGCAATCAACCGCGGCGAGCGCGAGGGTGCGTTGGACGTAACCATTGATGTGGACGAGAACACCGCGGCTGGGCTTTTGCAGCAAAGCTATGAGTTGCACAATGATTATCACAAAACCGCGATTGAGGACGGGCTGAAGAGGCTTCTGTCCCCGGCGCTTCTGCGGGAGATCCGCGGCGACCAAAGCGATACCGCGGACGATCACGGCATCGGCGTGTTCAGCGAGAACCTGAAAAACCTGTTGTTGCAACAGCCGATCAAGGGGACGCGGGTTCTGGGGATTGACCCCGGGATTCGCACTGGGACGAAGTGCGCCTTTCTGGACGACACTGGGAAATATCTTGACAACGTTGTTATCTACAACCACAAGGCCGAGGAAGCGAAGCGCAATATTCTGAAAGGGATTCGCGCATACGACGTGCAGTTGATAGCCGTGGGGAACGGTACCGGAAGCCGCGAGGTGCAGGAAATTGTCAGCACCTTGATTAACGAGAATAATCTTGAGGTACTGTACACCGTGGTTGACGAGGACGGCGCGTCGGTGTATTCCGCCAGCGACATCGCCCGCGAGGAATTCCCGGAGCTTGATCTTACGATTCGCGGGGCTATTTCTATAGGAAGGCGTTTGCAGGATCCGCTTGCCGAGCTTGTGAAGATCGATCCCAAGTCCATTGGCGTCGGGCTTTACCAGCATGATGTAAACCAGAAAAAACTTTCCGACAAGCTGGACGAGGTTGTGTCCTCGGTTGTCAATAACGTTGGCGTTAATCTGAACACTGCCAGCGCATCGCTTTTGAAATACGTTTCCGGGATTAACAGTTCGCTTGCGCGCAAGATCGTCAAGTACCGGGACGAGAAAGGCAGGATCGCCAGCCGTTCGGAGCTGACCTCGGTTCCCGGCATGGGGCCGAAGAGCTTTGAGCAGTGCGCCGGGTTCCTTAAAATCCCAGAGAGCGCGGAGCCGCTTGACAACACTTGGGTTCATCCGGAGAACTATGCGGTCGCGCGTGAGATCCGCGAGACGATCACCGCGACTGCGGGGCTTGGTTCGGACGCGATGGCGACGCTTAAGGACAAGCACGGCGTGGGGGAAACCACGATCCGCGACATTGCCGAGGAGCTGAAAAAGCCGGGGCGCGATCCCCGGGACGACTACCCGAAGCCCGTCATGCAGAAGGGCGTGGTGACGTTCGAGGATCTGCGCGAGGGGATGAAGATTACCGGGAAGATCAAGAACGTCGTGGACTTTGGCGCGTTCGTCGATCTTGGGATCAAGGAGACCGCGCTGGTTCACATTTCCGAGATGAGCGACAGTTTCGTCAAAGACCCGATGGACGCGGTCAAGGTCGGGGACGTGCTGGAGTTCAGGATTATAAGTCTGGACATGGAGCGGCGACGGATTGGGCTTTCGCGCAAAAGCGAGAGCAAGGCCGGTGGGGGCGGTTCTGCGGGTGGCGCTTCCAGGAGTGCGGGGTCTGGGGCTGGTACTGCGCGAGATGGTTCGGCGAAGGGCGGCGACGGGAAGCCCAAGGTTGCGGTTGCCAAGCGAGGGGAGAAACCTCAGTTTGAACCGCGGGAGCCTAGGGGCAGGGATCCGCGCAACGATGACGGCACGATGTACAATCCGTTTGCGGCGGCGTTTAAGAAGTCGGGGCGAAAGTAGAGTATTGTGAAGGTTTTTTCAACCCAACGCCTAATGTTTAGGGAACCGCTGATTAAAGCGGAATTCAGCGGTTCCTGCCGACTTTCAGTCGGGTGCATCTGCATGGCGCAGATGCGGTTAAGTAGCACCGATTAAATCCCCCTTGGATTTAATCAGTGCTTCCTTTAGGTATTGGGTTGCAAAATGACTTTTCAGCGTAAACCATGAAAACTTGGCTTGCGCTGCCGCTTCATGTCACATTTGCAATGCGGGAAACGGCTTGATTTGGTTTTGCGAATTTGCGATAATAATGATGATGCGGAGTATTGGAATCGTGCGACAGTCGAGGAAAACCACAGACAATAACTTTTTTGAGGGAATGTTTTTATGATGAAGAGGCAACTGCTTGTATAGCATCCGAACTATTCCCGCACTGTGTCGATTCCCTCTTTATCTGCGATTGCGTTAAGCGATTTGTCCAGCGAAACCAGAGTCGCCCCATTCTTCGTGCGATGGTCAAATACAGCATGTCATAGGCCGAGCGGCTTAAACGCATCGACTCGTGCATGGCTTCCAGATGGTTTTCCTTTAGTGCGGTTAAGCACGATTTCGATTGCCGCATCGCAGTCCAGCACGATAATCATCGGTTGTGCTCCTCCCTGATCAGCGTCGTCAATTCGGGAAGGTTGTTTGCGTTTTCTCTATTAAAGCCGTCGATTTCCCGCCGCTTTTTTCGCTCTTGGTTTGCGGTCAAAGCGTTTTTAAGCAAAACTATGGGCTGCTGGGGAACGCTACGGTTTTCCGCATTCGCCATCCGAGATATTTTTCATATAATTCCTGGGAAAAGTCCCTTGCTTGCAACAACGGCATGTTCCGCCTCCTTGTATTCAACGATGCTGCATGCATTGTCAAGGCGCGGTTTTTGTGGATGGAAAACAGTCCAGGTTTGGTCTAAACAAAATCCCTGAACATCGCCTCTATGTCGCGCTTGGGGGTGGCGCCGCTTTTTTGCACCTCCACGGCCCCGTCTTTGTACAGAACAAGGGTCGGGATTGACACGATACCGTGTCGCTCCGCAAGATCGCTTTCATAGTCGATGTTTACTTTTACGATTTTGACTTTGCCCTCATACGCGACTGCAAGCTCGTCTATGAAAGGAGCTATCAGTTTGCATGGCCCACACCACGGTGCCCAAAAATCGATCAGAACCGGTATCGGTGATTGCAACACTTCCTGCTCAAAATTATCGCTTGTTAGAGTAATTCCTTCGCTCATGGCTTCCTCCCTGCTGATTTGCTTGAACATATTTTAACCTGACCGGCAAATTTTTTCAAGCATGTAACGGGCATTATCTCTAGGGAACCGCTGATTAAAGCGGAATTCAGCGGTTCCGCGGACTTTTCGTCCAATGCATCTGCATGGCGCAGATGCGGTTAAGTAGCACCGATTTCGGCATCGCAGATGCCGCATCCCCATTGGATTTAATCAGCGGTTCCCTAGCTATCACTTCACAGCCCCTCTGTGCTAAAATTCCCCCATGACACAGCCAGACCAGATGGACATAAACATGCCCATGGGTAAAAATCGCCCCGCCGACGCCTTTAAATCACTGTACGACGTTGTTGCCCGCCTTCGCGGTCCTGGAGGATGCCCTTGGGACCGCGAGCAGGACAGCTTTTCCCTGCGCGGGAACCTAATCGAGGAAACCTACGAATGCATCGAAGCGATTGACGAAAAAGACCCCGCCCACACCAAGGAAGAACTCGGCGACATATTCCTGGTGGCGACGATGATTGCCTATTTCCACGAGGAGGAAGGGCTATTCTCCGTGGCGGATGCGCTGGGAACGGTCTGCGAAAAACTAATCAGGCGACACCCCCATGTGTTCGGCGAAACAAAGGTGAGGGACTCCGACGAGGTTCTGGACAACTGGGCGAAAATCAAGGTTGAGCAGGAGGGTCGAAGCCCCAAGGATTCCGCACTTGACGAGGTAAGCTCCGCGCTGCCGCCTTTGGACCGCGCATGGAAGTTGCAAAAAAAGGCGGCGAAGATGGGTTTCGACTGGCCCGATGTCGAAGGTGTAATTGCCAAAGTACGCGAGGAGCTTGATGAAGCGCGGGAAGCGGCAAAGACCAACTCCCGCGAAAAAAACGAGGAGGAGCTCGGTGACCTTCTTTTTTCGGTGGTAAACCTTTGCCGGCATCTCAAGGTGGAACCGTCGGTTGCGCTTCGCAGGACGAACAGCAAGTTTGTCAAACGGTTCAAGTATGTGGAAAAAAAGATGAAGGAAACTGGTCAGCAGATGACACAGGAAAACCTTGAAGTGATGGATCGATACTGGAACGAGGCGAAGGGCGTGCAGGGGATTCCTTAGCATTCGACTGCATGTAAAAATTACAGTTCCGCAGTGTAAAATCCTGCCAATCTGCAATGTTTAGCTCATAAATTGTGTCCCTGACATGCGGTTTCGTGTTACCATACCCTAATTATAACTGGCTCGGGAGGAAAATCGATGAGCACCGAAGAACGGGAAAAACGGATCAAGGATTTAATTGCGCAAATGACGCTGGAGGAAAAAGTTTCCCAGCTTCTCCATACAAGCCCCGCTATCCCCAAACTTGGAATCCACGAATACAATTGGTGGAACGAGTGTCTCCACGGCGTGGCCCGCGCGGGCCTTGCCACCGTGTTTCCGCAGGCAATCGCGCTTGCGGCCACATTCGACGATGATTTGGTAAAGGACATTGCCACCGCGATTTCTGACGAGGCGCGGGCGAAGTACAACGAGGCGATCAAACAGGGAAACCGCGGACAGTACTGGGGGCTGACTTTCTGGACGCCCACCATCAACATTTTCCGCGATCCGCGCTGGGGGCGCGGGCAGGAATCCTACGGTGAGGATCCCTACCTTACGGGCCGCATCGGAACCGCGATGGTGAGGGGGCTTCAGGGGGACAACCCGGAGGAAAGCCTGAAGCTTGCGGCCTGCGCCAAGCACTACGCCGTGCATTCTGGCCCGGAAAAGGAACGGCACACCTTCAATGCCGTGGTTTCCAAGAAAGACCTTTTCGAGACCTACCTTCCGGCTTTCAAGGCCTTGGTCGATGCCGGTGTGGAAACCGTCATGGGAGCCTATAACCGCACGCTGGACGAACCCTGCTGCGGCAGCAAATATCTTTTATTGGAGATCCTGCGGAACGAATGGGGTTTCCAGGGCCATGTTGTTTCCGACTGCTGGGCCGTCCGCGACTTCCACGAGAACCACAAGATAACATCCTCACCCGAGGAATCTGCTGCGCTAGCCCTCAACAACGGCTGCGACTTGAATTGCGGTTGCACTTACCCATTCCTGACTCTCGCCCACAAAAAAGGCTTGGTAACCGAAGAGGTGATAGACACCGCGCTTGCCCGCCTTCTGCGCACGCGCTTCAAGCTGGGCATGTTCGACGAGCCGGAAAAGTCCCCCTATCACTCGCTGGGCAGGGAGGTGATCAACTGCGACAAACACCGCGGGCTGGCTCTGGAAGCCGCGAGAAAGTCCATCGTTCTTCTAAAAAACGACAACAACATTTTGCCCCTGGACGACAAGCCGAAAAGGATTTCGCTTATCGGTCCCGGTGCCGCGAACATGCACACGCTTTTGGGCAACTATTTCGGATTGAGTTCCCGGCTCGTTACCGTTTTGGAAGGGCTTACGGAAAAGACGCGAACGAAATACGGAATCAGCATGACGTACACGCAGGCCTGTCTGCAATATGAGGCGAACCATCCATCGAGTGTCGAATTCGGTTTCGCCAACCCGCCGGACGTTCTAATTGCGGTCTTCGGTCTGGACGGCGCGATGGAAGGCGAGGAAGGCGATGCGATTGCTTCAAGCAGCAATGGCGACAGGGAGTACATCGAGCTTCCGCCGTGGCAACTGGCGTTTCTGCGGCAGGTCAAGGCGAGCGGCAAGCCCGTCATTCTGGTTCTTACTGGCGGCAGCCCGATCGCCATTCCAGAGGACATCGCCGACGCGGTTCTTTTTGCGTGGTATCCCGGCGAGGAAGGCGGCACCGCGGTCGCAGACATAATCTTCGGGGACACGGTTCCCTCGGGGAAACTTCCGCTCACCTTCCCCGCCTCGACAAGCCAGCTCCCCCCCTACGAGAGCTACGATATGAAGGGAAGAACCTATCGCTACATGACGGAAAAGCCGCTGTACCCCTTTGGCTTCGGCCTTTCGTACACGACTTTCGCCTTTGATGCGCCAGTTCTTGGCAGTGCGGAGATTTCCGCCGGCGGGGAACTTTCGCTGAAAGTGAACGTGCGCAACACTGGAAACATGGACGCGGAAACGGTCGTGCAGGTGTATGTGTCCAAAGACGGCAGATCCGCGGACGATCCGCTCGCCTCGCTTCGGGCCTTTAAGCGCATGGCGGTTTCCAAGGGTGCATCGGCTGCGGTGGAGTTCACCCTTCCTGCGTCGGCCTTTGAAACGGTGAACGCCGAGGGTAAATCGGTGTTGGCTCCCGGTTCCTACACCGTGCACATCGCGGATGCCGCGCCGGTGCCGGTCGCCGTGGAGAAAGGCGCGACCAAACCTGTTGAGGCGAAGGTTATCGTGAAGTAATATTCAGCGGTTCCCGAGGTGTCCGAACAGGGGCGGGATGCCTGTTCGGACATTTCCTCATCGTGAAAAATAGAGTTCTTGTTTTTTCCTGCCAAACCGTGTAGAGTGTCAGAATGAAAACAAACACACTTGGACGAAGGATCGCGGAACTATGCGGCACTTATTCCATTAACAGGGAGACACTGGCGGAACGAAGCGGCGTTTCCACCGATTTGCTCGCCAAGATCGAGGACGAGGGGCTTATCCCCGACCTGGCCACGCTTCTTAAAATTGCGCAGGCTTTCGGCGTGCGACTCGGCACCCTTCTGGACGATTACGAGGAACAGGGGCCAGTCATCACACGCGCCCACAGCGCCCCAGCTTCGGCCGCGGCTTTGTCGGCCAGTCGCAAAGGGATTGTGTTCAAGTCGCTTGCGGCGACAAAAGGCGGCCGGCACATGGAACCTTTCCTTGTCGATATCAGGCCCGGTGCCGTCCGGGAAGAGGCCGCCAGCGAGGGCGAGGCGTTCATTCATGTCATTTCTGGGAACCTCAAGTTCGAGTACGGCAACACCGTCGAAACGCTTAAGCCCGGGGATTCTGTTTACTATGAGGCGATAGTGCCGCACTGCGTGTCATGCGCCGATGATTCGCCTGTGCGAATCTTGACCGTGATTTACACGCCCCTATAAGCGAGGGTGATCATGGAATACATCGAAAAAAACATGAGCGCGGTATTGCGCGAAAAAGCCGCGGCCAACCCGGATCACGACTTTATCGTATATGCCGACCGCGATCTGCGCTTTACCTACGGCGAATTCGACAAGCGCGTGGACGAGCTCGCCAAAGGCTTCCTTGCGATGGGCCTTAAAAAGGGCGATCATGTGGGCATGTGGGCGACCAACGTGCCGGACTGGAATACGGTGATGTTCGCCTGTGCAAGAATCGGGCTGGTCTTTATTACCGTTAACACTGCCTACAAACTCCACGAGCTTGAGTATGTGCTGAAGCAGTCGGACATGGCCTGCCTGTGCATAGCCGACGGATGGCGCGATTCGGATTACGTTACCATGGTAAACCAACTGGTTCCGGAACTAAAGACGACACAGCGCGGGCATCTCAACTCCGAAAAATTCCCGTTTCTTAAAAACATTGTCTATGTCGGGCAGCAGAAGCAACGGGGGATGTACGGCATCAACGAACTGCTCTTGCTGGGCAAACACTGCGATGGGGCGGAGATGTTGAAGATCGAGGCATCACTGGATTGCAACGATGTTGTCAACATGCAGTACACCAGCGGCACAACCGGATTCCCAAAGGGTGTCATGCTTACCCATAGAAATATCCTTAACAATGGCTGGGGTGTCGGCGTTAACCAACGGTTTTCGGAAAAAGACATTATATGTTTGCCGGTGCCGCTGTTCCATTGTTTCGGTTTGGTTCTTGGGATGATGGCGGTGCTGACCCACGGTGCAACAGCCGCGATAGTCGAGTGGTTCGATCCGCTTAGGGTACTTGCCACCGTCCAAAAAGAAAAGTGCACCGCGCTGTACGGCGTGCCGACGATGTTCATCGCCGAACTTAACCACCCTATGTTCAAGATGTTCGACCTTTCCAGCCTTCGCACCGGCATAATGGCCGGCTCGCCCTGCCCGATCGAGACCATGCGACAGGTTATCGATCAGATGTACATGAAAGAAGTGACGATCTGCTACGGCCTTACCGAGGCTTCCCCGGTGACCACCCAGACCCGCTACGACGACGAGATCGAGGTGAAGGTGGCGACGGTCGGGCGCGCGATGCCTGGTGTGGAAGTTACCGTGCGCAACCCAGAAACCCGGGAGGAATGTCCGGTCGGCACGGCTGGGGAACTGTGCAGCCGCGGTTACAGCAGCATGAAGGGCTACTACAAAATGCCAGAGGCCACGGCACTGTGCATAGACGAGGACGGCTGGCTTCACTCTGGGGATCTTGGGGTGCAGGACGAAAAGGGCTTGTTCAAGGTTACTGGGCGAATCAAGGACGTGATTATCCGGGGCGGCGAGAACATTTACCCCAAGGAAATCGAGGACTTCCTGTATACCATGCCGGGCATTCGGGATGTGCAGGTCGTGGGGATTGCCAGCCACAAGTATGGCGAGGAAGTCGGGGCGTTTATCATTACGCAACCAGACACCGCGATGGGCGAGGAGGATGTCCGCGACTTTTGCAGGGGGCAGATTGCCCGGTTCAAGATCCCCAAATATGTTTTTTTCGTTGACGGTTATCCGCAAACCGCCAGCGGCAAAATCCAGAAGTATCAGTTGCGGGAAATTGGCTCGAAGAAAGTTGTCGAAATGGGCATCGCGACCTGATGAGCGCGACTTAAAAGCCAGCGGGCATAGGAGATTCCAATGGTATACACGGCGAACGAAAATCGTTACGAGACGATGAAGTACAGAAGGTGCGGGAAGAGCGGTCTGCAACTTCCCGAAATTTCCCTTGGGCTTTGGCACAACTTTGGCGGCGTGGATCGCTACGAAACCGGGCTTGAAACCGTGCTGTGCGCCTTCGATGCCGGGGTAACGCACTTCGACCTTGCCAACAACTACGGCCCGCCGCCTGGTTCCGCGGAAATCACCTTTGGTCGCATCCTTAAAGACAATCTGCGGCCTTACCGGGACGAGATTATCGTTTCCACGAAAGCCGGCTACGGAATGTGGCCGGGGCCTTACGGCGACTGGGGCAGCAGAAAGTACCTGATGGCCAGCCTTGACGCAAGCCTTAAACGCATGGGCCTTGACTATGTCGATATCTTTTACCACCACCGTCCCGACCCGAACACCCCGCTTGAGGAAACGATGACGGCCCTTGCCGACATCGTGCGCCAGGGCAAGGCCCTGTATGTGGGTATCTCGAACTATGACGCGAAGCAAAGTGCCCTGGCGATTTCCGTCCTGCGTTCCCTTGGCGTTCCATGCCTTATCCATCAGCCGAAGTATTCGATGCTGAACCGCTGGATCGAGGATGGGCTGTTGGATGTTCTCGAAAAGGAAGGTGTTGGCTGTATTTGCTTCTCGCCGCTTGAGCAGGGCCTTTTGACCGGCAGGTATCTGGGCGGTTCGGCTCCGGAAGGTTCCCGGGCATCCAAAGGCGTGTTCCTCAAGCCAGATGCGCTTACCCCGGAACTTCTTGCGAAGCTTCATGCGCTGAACGACATCGCCAAGGAAGGCGGCAGAACCCTTGCCGCGCTTGCAATCCTGTGGATACTGCGGGACAGCCGCAATACCTCGGTGTTGCTGGGCGCAAGTTCACCCGCGCAGTTGCGGGAAAACCTGGCCGCGCTTTCCCAGCCCGCGCTTTCGGCGGAAGAGCTGGAGAGGATCGAGAAGATTCTGCGTTGAATCTTTTCCACCGCAAGGCGAAGCCGAACTCTGGACATACGGCCCCCCTTTTGGGATTTGCTTATGTCGAGGAAGCCGACGTTTCCTTCTGCGCTTTCAAGTCCTGCCCCTCATTCCCGTCCGGTGCGACTTCCACCAAACATTCTACCGCCCGTTTCTGGTCGGCCTTGGTCACCGTTACCGTTAAATTCTCGTAAGTAAAGCTGTCCCCTTTTTTGGGAATCTGTTTAAGCATATCGATAATCCATCCCCCCACCGTGGAGGATTCCGATTCCCCTTCCATATCAAAGTATTCATACATTTTGTCGATAGCGGCAGTGCAAATAACCTTGTGCCGATTATTCCCAAGAGGCACGAACGCCTCGACAATCTCGTCGTTTTCGTCCCAGATATCCCCGACCAACTGCTCCAGAATATCTTCCATCGCCACCAGACCTTCCGTGCCGCCATACTCGTCGGCGACAATAGCCATGTGGCTTTTTTCTTTCTGCAACATCTTAAACAACTCTGGTGCTGGAGTCCCCAAAGTGGTGTACATCACCGGGGCCATAATATCCTCCATGGACATTTTGTCATTGATAGTGCATTTCAAAAAGTCGCGTATATGCACCACGCCCACAATGTTGTCGATGGAGTCCTCGTATACAGGTAGGCGAGAGTATCCGCTGTCCAGAAATATCTTCGCCATAGCCTTGGTGTCCGAACCCTTCGGAATACCCACGATGTTTACCCTAGGCGTCAAAATATCCTCGGCCAGCAAGTCGTTGAATTCAATGGCATTGCTGATCCGCAGGGAATCCTCCTCGGTGATGGTGCCATCCTGCTCGGCCTCTTCCACCACATATAACAATTCCTCGCCGCGAAACCCGCGCTCTTCGCCGCCGGATTCGTCTCTCTTGTATTTGGAAATAAACTTGTTGCTAAGATGGGCTTTCAATTTGACCAGCAGAAAATTGAAAGGCTTGAGTAGTGTTATGAGTACCCGCAAAAACGGGGCGGAAAACAAGGCGACCTTTTCCGGAATCTGTTTCGACAGGCTCTTGGGGAAATCGTCGGTAAACACCACGACCACGATGGTAATCACAACGGTGGAGACAACCGGCCCGGCCTCGCCCATGATCCGCAGGAACAAAAAGGCGGACACCGTCGCGGTGCTAAGGGCCACGCCATTGTTGCAGATAAGCAAGGTGGAAATCAACTCGTCAAAACGCTCGTACAACTTCAATACCAATTTGGCCCGTTTGTCCCCGTTTTCCGCCATGTGTTTGATGCGGGCGCGATTCAAAGAGGCAAAAGCCATTTCCGCGGCACTGAAAAAGGTACCCAAGACTAGCAAGATTAGAAGAACTATTGCGGTAAAAATAGTATCCATATCCATAATTAAATGAACCCCTCTTATTTTTCCATTGCATCCATTATACTATGTCTTACACGCTGGATCAACGAAAGTCTTTGGGAGGGATGGATTGATGTTACCCAACGGCCAGATGGTGTATTTGCTACGGAGGGATTGCCATGCCGCAGAAACGGCAATCCCTCCGCCTAAAACTACTTTATCATGCCCAAATCCGCCATCGTTTTCTTCAAAAAAGCTTCGCTTTCCTGCGAAATCCTGCCCAGAGGCAGACGGGTAGGCCCGCTGGGAAGGCCAAGCCACGCCGCAGCCTGTTTGACGGGAACGGGGTTGGTCTCGATGAAAATCGCCTTAATCAAGGGAAGCAGCTCGAAGTGAATCCGCCGCGCCTTGTCGAAATCGCCCGCAAGACAGGCCGAAGTCAGGGCTTTGACCTTGGCCGGCACGATGTTGGCGACGACGGAGATAACGCCGTCCCCGCCCAGGGCCGAAAGCGGAAGGGTCATTGCATCGTCACCGGACAGCACTGTAAAGACCTTGCCTTCCGCCCTGCGCGGAGCGGCGATCTCTCGCAGCACATCCCCCATCTGGCCAATGTCACCGGAGGCTTCCTTCACCCCAACGATGTTGGGCAGGCGGGAAATCTTCTCTAAAAGCGAAGTCTGGATGTTCCGCCCGGTGCGGGAGGCGATATTGTACACGATGACTGGAATACCGACGGCGGTGGCGGCCTCGAAATGGCGGAAAAGGCCCTCGTCGTTTGGTTTATTATAGTAGGGAGTTACGACCATGGCCGCATCTGCACCCAGACGTTTGGCCCGCTCGGTGTATTTGACCATGTACCTAGTGTCGTTCGAACCCGTCCCGACGACAACTGGAACCTGCCCCTTGGCGGCTTCCACTGCAACACCGACAAGTTTTTCCTCTTCGTCATCGGTAAGGGTGGGCGTTTCCCCAGTGGTTCCCAGTGGAACAATGCCGTCAATGCCCTCCCCTATCTGAAACTCGATAAGGCGGCGAAATCCATCGTAATCGACCTCGCCAGAGTCCGTCATCGGGGTTATGAGCGCCGTAAAAGCGCCGCAAAATTCTGCCATTTAGTGCCTCCCACTTAAACCTGATAATGCAGTATAGTCCGAAACTGGGGACAGCCTCAAGCCTTTTGCGGGGGTAGATAAAGCTTCCAAACGATAGCTTTCCCGTGGCATTGCCATTGTCGAGGATATCGATTCGCTCGTTGAAGGCATGAGGAAAAAGGCGGAAGACTGATGCGTGGGCTTTTGCCCGGGAAGCACCGCACCCCGGACAAAAGCCGTCAACCCCTACTGCCCCTGAAACAGCACAATCTTCGCCGGCCCGTTACCCAAAAGCCGGGCCACCATGTTCTGCACCGCCGCAGGGGTAACGGCGTTTAGGTACTCCGGCCGCCTTTCAAGCCGGGAAAGCGGCAGGTTCATCATCACCGCGGAATTGACGTAGCTGTCGGCTATGGAGGAGTTGTCTTGCATAAAGACCTCCCAGCTTTGGAGTTCTGCTTCCACGGCGTTGTCGAAAGTCGTTTGGACAAGTCTGGCCGCCGTGTCGTTCAGCAGGGTCATCACTGCGTCGGAAAGTTCCTGTACGCGCCCGGGATCGCAGGCGAAACCTATCTGCATCGACAGCTCCCCCCGGGGGGTCGCGGAAACCGACACGTCGGCTCCGATCCAATAGACCCCGCCAAGGTTCTCGCGGATCTCGTCGGTCAGCCTTATGTCGAGG
>Ga0209755_10006367_pt1 | contig 13114 bp, 7 predicted proteins | sample TergutCo191P1_FD_187301 | JGI IMG/M metagenome (GOLD analysis project Ga0209755, IMG submission 187301) | Cornitermes sp. P1 segment gut microbial communities from Petit-Saut dam, French Guiana - Co191P1 (SPAdes) (version 2) | ecosystem: Host-associated > Arthropoda: Insects > Digestive system >... | reverse complement strand
AACCGTAAGAGCCCAAGAATCCATATTGTAAAGGTCAAAGTTTTTCATCGCCTGAGCGGTAGAAATAATATCTTCAACCGCCGATTTCGCTCTGCGAACATCGTTTACCGCGCCGCGCATATTGCGAACGACAGCACTTGTCGCCCGAACCCAATCGCTGATTTTCATGTAAACGTTCACGGCGTTAGCCAAGCCCGCGCTTTCCGTTACAGTCGGAAAAAAACCTTTTATTTTGTCCATAACCTTAGATTGCGCAAAAACCGCAGACGAAAGCAAAACGATTAAACAAAAACTTTTCAATAAACGCATAAATTCCTCCTTTTTATTGTCCGGGTCCGGTAAGTAAATCCGCATCGCCCGGCGGCTTCGGGTTTCTTGCCCACTCCTGCAATTGATACAACGCATTATTAGCCGAAGAACGAAATACTCTGCCGTTGCCCGGATACGAAAGCGACATTATCATTTTTTTGTATGATTTAGGATCGTTTTTCGCGTCGATTTTTCGTATGCCCTCGGCAACGGCGTTAGGCATTTCGCTCATATAATCGTGATACTGAAGCCAAGAACGAGAATCGTTTTCTATGGCCATAAGAGCTATGGACATAGCGTTTATTTCGTCGTTAAGAACGTTAAGGCTGACTTGACGAACAGCAGTTTGCGCAAGAGCCGTAATATTGGAAAGATAGGCCGCACCGGAAGCTGTTTGCGGCGTTTGGCCGGTTATATTATCCATTATGGAAGTGTTCTTTTCTCTTACGTCAGCTTGAAAATCTGTTCCGCTTTCATCATAACTGCCGTCAAAGCCGAAACTGTAATCGACTCCGACAATATCCTTAATTCGGTCGCTCGCGCTAAACGTTGAATTAAGTCCCGCCGCCAATTGTATTGCCATTTCGTTTATTGCAAAATTAAAAGGCCCGTAGTTTCCGCGAAGCGTGGTGTCGGAGTGAAAAGCCATTCTGTCGATGGCAACCATAAATCGGTCTCTGGAATGCTCAAAATTATGAACGCTGCTTCTCAGGCGCGCTATCTGTCGTCCGGGAAGAATTGTGGAAACATTCGTCATTTTTACAGAATTCCAATCAAAATTCTTATAGTAAACCTTAAGGTCGTTCCAACGGGCGTTAAGGCCTTGAAGCGCGGCTCTCATGTCGCGGTATGAATCCCTGATCTGCGCCGCTGTATCCATGGTCGTTCGCCATATACAATACGCACGGTAGGCTTCCTTGGCGATTTTATAAGCGATATTATTCGCGATTTTTCCCTCTATTTTTTGCGCGGCCACTTGAACAGGAATTAAATATTTGTATTTATCGACGATTTTGTGAAAAATCTTCATGCTGAGATTTAAGCCTTCGGATACAACGATCTTAAGGATTATATCCCTGATGGCTTTGCCCCTGTCAATGTCCCTGTCGCGCTCGTTCAAATCCTTTTGGTCGGTGTAATATTCCTTCGTGAATTTGTTGTATTCGGCGCGAAGATCAAACGCTCGCGAAGTATCGCTTCGGTCATAAATCATTATATGTCTGGGTTGCCAAAGCACGTGACGGTTTTTTATTTTTCCGTCGCTCTTCAATTCATCCCAATTTGTTACGTCTGGAAAATTTTGAGTTACCCAAGACGGCCCATTCGGGCGGCTGTATCGCGAATAATCATGTCTGCCTAATATTCCTGCTAATAAATTGTGTCCGCTCGAATGCCATTTTTCTATTGAATCATTCCAAGTCGGATATCTTGGCCAAAAACCTATGTCGCTATCTTTCAGAGGTGCTAAATTGTTAGTTTGTTCCAAAAGAAAAGTATAATAAACCGTGCGAATACATTGCGATGTCAATTCGTTATAATCGTCGTCATCCGCGGCGGCAGGAGCGCAACCCAAGACGGACAAAATCACCTCTTCTCTTTCGTTTTGAGCATTTATGCGAATTTCTGTCTCTACCGTATAATATGCCGTAGTCGGTATTGTGCAATTGCCGATAACCGTTCCCGCCGAAAGGAATCTTTGTACATGTTGCGTATCCTGTCGGCGTTGCCGATTTGTGCAAAACGCTCGATCGCCAAAATAAATATAGCCGATTATCTGATCTATCTCAAATTGATTTCGCAGAACAACAGGATAACGCAATTTTAAGTATAATTCGGTCGTCCAACGTAAACGGTTAGGGCGGCGGTTTATGACTTTTTCATGCAATTGCAAAGGTTCTCCCGCCGAAAAACCAAATTCGTCGTATAAATAAAGGTGTCGGCGGTATCTATTGTTTCTGTCCATGCTAAACGGACGCATTTGGTCGTAAAGGTTTGCTATGAAAACGCCCTCTGTGTTTTGCAACTGCGCAAAATTAGCGTTCGCTACAAAATGAATATTACCGATGCCGCCGCTGAGCGCTTTTTGAGGATTTTCTATTGCCTCGCCGACTTGCGCAACGACATCGGCAAATATACTGCTGATTGCTATTGGCTGATTCCAATCGCCTACACGCTTTTCTCTTAATTCGGCAAAAATAACATCATTAAACAACATAGTATAAGTGATGTCGCCTCTCGTCGTATCTTTAATGGGGTTCCCCTCGCTGTCGTATTCACTGCGAGTTATTGCTACTCCAAGCGGAATCCTGAGCGTTAACAAACCTGCGCTAAGGTCGTGAAACTCCTTATGTTGTGTATTTTCAACTATAAATTCCATAAGATCTTCCGCTTCCCCTTGCCTGTCGTCAATAAATATATTTTGCAAGGTTTCATTTGAGTTTAGTTGATACGACACCTTAAAACTTCCTCTTGCTACGATTAAATCTTCTTTATCTCTTGCCGCTCCTTCTCCGAAAAAATCTATTGTTGCGCCGTCTAATGCCTGTATATTATTGCTTGAAGCGTATATTTTTTCGGCAATCGCATCAAACCAATTGCTCATAAAAAACAATTCCGCCATTGTTTGCGAAGTTTGGTCGCTATCGACATTTGTTAATGACGGCAACGGAGCATCCCTTACCCCCACGCTCATATTCAAATCTATAGGTATGGCAATTGTTCTTTGACGAGGAATGCGAAGCCAATTTCTTTCACTTGTTCGCCTTCTCTCCTGTCGAACCAATAAATATTCCGCATAATCCGGGTTTAGATTTCTATGTCTAAAACTCGGCCCTTTGTTATTAATCAAACGGGTCGCGCCGTTAGAAGCATGTGAATAATAATAGGCCTCTTCGGGCGGCTGATCAGTATCCATTCTCAACGCCGACGGACGGTCACCGTCGTTGTAAATCGTAAAGTCCTCAACGCTCACCATCATCCTGTAATTGATATAATCGATATAATTTGAAAATCTTCCCGGAGAAAGCGGATCGGGACTCTCTTCGTCCCGAATAATTCTTTTGTAAAACTCCTGCGCATAAAGCCCAAAATACATCCGCACATCGGGGATGTTCTTAAATATAGGCGGGTTGGAATTATATTCGTAGTCGTCAATGGCAAAAACATAGCGCATTCGCGGAGTTGTCGGCGGATTTATAAGTCTGGGAAAAGGTTTCATAACTGATGTAACTGTGTTTGTTACAGGATTGTTGTTGGCGTCTTTACCTTCTATTGTAATTTCCGTTGTTTCCATAAATTGAATATTGCCTCTTTGCGGCTCTATTTTCCTGTCCACCCACCATAATTTATGCATATTTTGTCGCGCTTGGTCTTCTGTAAACATCTCCGTTCCGGCGATAGACAAATTCGGATTGTGAAAATAACTGCCGCTTTCATCGAAATTTCCCATAAACCTTGCTCCGCGCTCCGCCAACGTTCGTAAGTGACCCACTTTGAACACATGCGTAGCCTCATCCGGTAAAGGCTCAATGTCATCATTGTTACGAACCAAATGGTGTATTATCGTCTGATAATAAATATTGAACAATTCGGGATCAATATTCTCATAATCATTCACCCATTGCCCTAAAGACACAGGACGACTAAGATAAAGTTTAGTAGCCGGATCGTTTTTGTAATACGAATAAACTGCGTATTCTTGGCGCGAATCATAATCAATTACAACTGCCAAATGAGTTTCTGTTCTCCAATGCGACGAGTTTTCAATCGGGGTACGCCATCCGACCCAAAACATTCCGCGAACTTTGCCCGGAAATTCGGTAGCTCTCGCCCAATTTCTTGCACGCGTCGCTTCCGGAGTATCACTACGTTGTTGAAACGACCATCCGGTTTGGATTCCTGCTACCTCTGCAGCATAATGCGGTTCCCGCGAATGACTCCTACCTATCCAACGTTCAACGTCTCTTGATGTTAAAAAATCTATCTCGCCGAGATACAAATCGCAAGATTGTCTTGCGGCGGTCAATTCATTGCCTCTCAGTTGTCTGAAAGCGTGGAGTTTTCCTATTGTTTCATATTGTATTTCATCAACAACAACTGTTTCGCCTGAAAATTCGCTCAAAGGAATAAGATAAAGCCACCAACCGGACAGTCGAGGAGTCGGTTTTACCGCTTCAAAATAATCTTTCGCGGATTTCTCCGTCAAAAGATAATCAATCTCCTCGCGCGTCACCGTTACGCGGTTTCCCTGCCTTGTTTCCGTTTCCGTTACCACATTCAATACCGAATTTATCGAATCGGGAGAATATATCCTACTTATTGGTTCCTGTCCAAAGCCAATCGAAAAAACAATCGATAAAAACAAAACAATCTTTTTCATTAAAACTCCTCCTTTGCGCTTTCCATAACTTCGGGAGTTACAAATTTAACGCCCAATTTTTTCATGTGTTCCTGCAAAATTATTTTATGTTTCGGATGCGTCGAAGCAAGCATTATAAACTCTTTTGTCGGAACAAAATGCAAAAGTCCCGCAAAAAACGGACAAAATAAAAAGAAATCCTGCTTGGCTTTCGAGCGCGCTATTACGTCCAAATAAAACTCGTTCATCTCTCTGCTGCCGCATTTGCTGCTGTCCACACGGCAAAGTTCGTGTATCTCCTTAAAGTCGTGTTTGGGGCCGACAAAATAATAATAACTCGTATTTTTAATTAAGGCCGCGCCGATTTTGCTCTTCACAACGTCGCTGAAACTTTGCGTCAAAATGGTTACGCCGCCGTTTAATTTTCTTATCGTTCTGTACATATCCTCCATAAAATCCGCCATGGAGCCGCCTTGCAAATCCCGCCACGCCTCGTCCATAACCACCATTTTACGGCGCTTAAAATCGCCGCCCAAAATATTTGTCGCTATAGTCTCCAAAATGACGGGAATCAAGACTTTTTTCAGGTCGGTCGCGCCGCCGAGTCCCGCCATGTCAAAGCAAACAACATCTTTGCTTTTTAATTCTTTTGTCTCTCGAAAAAGAGGCGCATATACTCCGCTTTCGTGACCTTTTCCGATAAAAGGAGCAAGCGCAAAAAACATTTTACCCAAAAAATGGTCGTCTTTAAGTTTTTTATTCGCAAAATCGTCAATATTTAAGTAATTTACCTTGTCTTTATTGATAATATTGCCGCATTCATCGTAGCCGTTATTACCGTTTTCCTTGTAATATTCCCGAATTTTATTTCCCAAAACCGTATAATTTTGCGGATTTAATATCGAAGCGTTATCCACGCTTTCAAATTTCGATGTTATCATAAGTTCAAGCGTCGATAAAAGAGCCGTGAGTTTTCTCTTGTAAAAACCGTCGATATTGTCTTGCGAAGCCTCACAATAAAAAGCGCCGTCGAAGGGATTTATTGAAAAATCGCCTTTTTCAAGCGAAATCTCAATATAAGTTCCGTTTTGAATATTAACAAAATTACGGTACGAACCCGCGCCTTCTCCGCCGTAATCCAAAATTGCAAATTGCGGATTGTAAACGGCAAATTGAAGCAAAATATTATTCATCGTAAACGATTTTCCCGACCCCGAAGCGCCGATAATCTGCGCGTTCCAGTTGTCCGTTTTTTCCGAAAACGGGTCAAACTTTACAAGTTCGTCGAAGCTGTTGTAGTAGCGCAAAAAATCCTTGTCGTCTTTATGCGGCAAACAACGAGGCGGCAAATCAATAGGAAGAAATTTTCTTGCCCACAAACTGCTTAAAACCATAGGATTTACTTCAAAACCGTTCATGGCGGGAAAAAGCGAAGAATACCAAGCCGATTTTAAGCCTTCTCTTTCCCGGTGAAATTGCCAATCCCGCGCGTTGATGTTCGATACGTTTTCGCAAATTTTCTTCAAATCCTTTAATTCCCGCGACCATAAATGAACCTTAAAAGACATTTTTACAAATTTTGCGTATTGAGTCGAACGAACGTCCTCTATTTCCAAATCAATCAAATCACGCAACTGATCCGCGGGAATGCCTTCCGGTGTTTTTGCCAAAAACGCCAATTTTTGAGCCAAAACTCCCTGTCTCGAAATCATTCCTCTTTTGTGACGCGCGTAATTTAAGCCGAATTGAAACGACGGAATTTGAAAAGAAGCGTGAAGAATAAACGGAATTTTTGACATTTCCATATCCAAAAAAGAAAGCATTTGCGACGCTTGAGGACGTTCCGTTATTATTGAGCTCTTAAATCGGCTTCTCTGGGTCAAAACCGCATGGTGATAATTGCCGTATTTTATGTAAGAATTGTCGTTACCGAACATTCCGCCGGGAAAATGATACTCTATATCGCCTTTAAGAAGCGAATTAAGTCCCGCGTGAACTTCCATAAAATCCTTATTTATCATAAGACTCATGACGTTAAGTATTTGAGCGTCGTTTAAGCGTATCATTTCGCAGGCAAGCAAACGTCTGAAACTTTCTTCGATTTTATCCATATTTTCTATGGCGCTCAAATATTTTTCAGCCTTCGATTCGTCTTTGTTACGAAAACTCTTGATAGCTCCCACAAATCCTTCGTCTTGTCCTTTTATTTCTATCGGAATTGTTAATGTCATTATAGTTCGGTATTCGGGCACGGCGACAGAACGCAACATTTTATTGGTCATTTTTTCCAAATGATTTATAACGCCGGAGACCGCCCTTTGAGAATCCGTAATTTGCGGAAAAACAAAGGTCTTTACAAAAAATATATCAACCCAGGTATTATCGGGAAACTTTGAAAACGCTTCAAATATTTTTGCATGGACGAAGTCCATTATCTCCGGCGTGTTTATTTCACTGAAAGCAACTTCAAAATATGCCGTAATCGTGTCGTTTTTGGAAATAACACAGTTATTTTGAACCATAATCACGGGCAATATGTCCGAAATATTTTTGTAGGCAACTGTCCTTTTATTCATAAAAATCCCCTTGATAAAATATTGCTTGTGAAATCGCTGACGGACACTATTTGACCGTATTTTTTATTGTTTTCGTGCAAAAAAGAAAAAAACGACGCTTCAAATTCGTAACTTTCTCCGAAAATCCGTATTAAATCTTCTTTCGATTTAATAAGTCTCCAATTGACAAAATCCGAAACGCCCATACTTAAAACTTTAGTTATTCTATCTGTTTTACGGGAAATATTACCGTAAAATTCTTTTTGCTGTTTTTGGGAAATATCGCTGAAAACATCTTTGTATTTTACCGTTATTGCGGTATCGAGCAAAAAGGAAAACGCCGCAAAAGTTTTACCGCTTGCGCAACAGTAATACGTTTGCAACATGTCGCCGCCGTCGGCGCTGTCAATAAAAAAACTCAAATCCAAGGCTCTGCCTTTAAGAATTTCCTTGCATTTCTCTTTTGTAACGCAATACAAATGGCCGTTCATTTCAACAAAACCCGGATAAAACGACTGCGTCTGCTTCGCCGATGAGATACCGTGCGTGAACAAAACAACCTTGTTTTTGAGAGAATATTTCTCCGTTTTTGAAACGGTATTCGACAAATCGTCAAAGTTTTGCTTCATAACTTTATAAGAAACGTCTATTTCCCAAATATCGCTGTAGTCTTTCGCATTTTCTTCACCTCTCAGCTTATTGTGCAACAAAAGCATGTCTTGAGCAAGCGATTTTCTCTCTTTTATTTCCGTTTGCGTTTGCTTGCGACAGCTTATTATACATTCAAGACTGTTCTCAATCCCGTCTAAGCCCGAAGAAACCTCATAAACCAAAGAGCCCGTTCCGTTGAGATTAAGAAAAAGTCCGGCGTCGTCCATAAACGTGCTGTTGTATAATTCCGGTATTTGTTCCATTATCGTTCCTCCTGCGTTTTTTCAATGTCAATGGGTACGATGTTTTCAAAAAAACCGGAAACCGTGTTAGGCAACTGATAGTTTTTTTGAAATGTCCCCAAAGCGTCCTGTTCAAGTTTGGAAATCAATTGCCCGTAGGCAATAATTGCCATGAAATATATGAAAGTAAACAGCCAAAAAGTTCTGCTGCCGATTTCAAAAAAAGCAAGAGAAAAAACGTAAGGACTGCCGACAATAACCCATTCGGGCGTAGTTAAGCCGAGGAATTTTGCATTCCCCGACTGAATTACTATTAAAGGACGTTCGTTCATAACTTTTTCTTTCAAGAACTAGGACTAGGAGTCGCGGTAATCGTAGGAGTAAGCGCTTCCCATATATCATTCGCTGTATTTACTACTATTACTGCAGCAAGTATGCCTATCAATTCCCACCAATTTGTATCTTTTTGGCTACCGGTAAGCGCAGGAATTATTTTTGCCACAAACATAAAAAACAAAACCACATTTGCCGCAATTTTTACATAACCCAAAGCACGAGTCCGCACATTGCCCAATGACGTACCAAAGTCCTGCCCAAAACTCACCGCCACCAAACCAAACACCGCCATCGCCGTCAATCGAAGATACCGATTTCTTCGCTCTCTTTTTTGTTCCTCCTCGAACAAATTCACAATTTTAACTTTCATTTTCGCTCCTTTCAAGCATTTTTTGTTTATTTTTTAACTTTATCCTCAAAAACCATCGAAACTTTTCCGTCGCCGTCCATGCTCAATTTTGCGTCAAACTTATTTCCCGCTTTGGAAATAAAGCCGCTTATTACGTCCGTAACGCCTTTTGCAAGCAATTTCTTTACCTGCGCCGGCGAAATTGTTTTTTGCGCAATTTCTTTCCAAATCACAAAGCCGCAGTCTTTGTTGCAACCGTAACCTTTGGCAAATTCCCGCAGAGGCTTTTTGCATTTCGGACAGTTTCCAACGGAGTTCTGCTCCAATTCCTGCTGTCTCGAAGGCATATTTTTTACGGCTTCGGGAATTTTTATCAGTTTTTCGGATACGTATTTTTTGATTTCTTCTCGAAAAACATCCGCCGACAAGTCCCCGCATTCGATTTGTTTCAATTTTCTTTCCCAATTCGCCGTCATTTCGGGCGATGAAACTTCTTTATCGACGACAGAAATAAAAATCCGTCCCTTCTCGGTGGAAACATAAGACTTCTTTTCGATTTTGATATACATTTTTTTAAGTAAATCCTTGGGGATTTCCTGCCTTGTCGCCGGAGTGCCGATTCCTTCGCTTTCCTGCAAGATTTTAGACAAATCCTTGTCCTCAATCTTTTTTCCCGCATTCTGCATATCGACGACCAACGAGGCGGCATCGTAATATTTGGGCTTTGTCGCCTTTATTTTTTCGATTTCGCTCTTCTCCAATTCTTTGGGAGTTAATTTGCTTTCTTCAAGCATTTCTCCGAAATCATCCGAATCTTTATCTTTTTCATCGTCTTTCTCGGCTTCTTTTTCTTTTTTGCCAAAAACCGTCCAATTTTCCTCGATAAACGCCTTTGACGTATGAAACAGAGAAATACTGCCGTTTTCAATTTCAACGGCGAAATTCTTAACCAGAGCGGCTTTCATGAACGCCGTCACAAACCGAGAACGAATCAATTCGTAAACATTTCTCTCTTTTTCGCTCAATTTATCCGATTTTGCACCGGTAGGAATTATTCCCGTATGCGCAGATTTCGTATCTTTTACACAATTCGGCGTTTCGTTCGGCGCAATTAAATAGCCTTTTTCTCTTAAGTCGCTTACTTCCCGTGCCAATTCATGGTAACGCTCAAGCCCGGAAGCGGGCAAATAGCCGCTGTCGGTTCGAGGGTATGTTACCATTTTATGCGTTTCGTAAAGCGACTGCACGGTATCAAGCGTTTCTTGCAAATCGTAACCGAATTTTTTATTGGCTTCTTTTTGAACGTCGATAAGCGCGTAAGTTATCGGAGGATTGAGTTTTCCGTCTTTGGCCGAAAAACTTTTTATCTTAAATGTTCCCGTTGCTTCTGCTTGCGCTTCAAGCGGAACTTTATCCGTTTCAAATTTACTTTCATTATTCTCGTTTTTATATATAAAACGAAGATTATGCCACGCCGCCGCAAGGCGGTGAGTAAAACTTTCTTTGTAATTTTCAACGGCTTTGTCGCGCTCGACAATCATACGAAGCACCGTCGTCTGAACTCTGCCTACCGAATAATCGCCGTTAGCGGCCACGGAATAAGCGCGGCTGCCGTTCATGCCGACTATCCAATCGGCGTAACTGCGGCAGGCTTGAGCGTCGGACATATTGTCAAAAAATTTCCAATCTTTCATTTCGTCCCATTGACGGGCCATATCTTTTAATTCCAAAGAATAAGGCATTACGCGCTTTACGGGTAACTTCAGGTTGTTTTCGTAATACCAAATACGGAAAATCCCCTCGCCTTCAAGGTCGGGATCGGTCACGTTTATTATTTCGTCGCACTCCTTCGCAAGTTTTGAAAGAATGCCGATTTGCTTTTTAGCCTCCGTTTTCGCCTTGAATTTTAAGTGTGCAGGAAGTATAGGCAAATCTGCAAGATTCCATTGCTTGTATTTCGGGTCGATTTCATTCGGAGCCAAGGCCTCGTATAAATGACCGAAAAAATTCGACACCGCGTAATTTTTACTTATACACGCTTCACCAAAAGAAAACTTTTCACCTTTGCTTTTAAGCAGCTCAACCAAGATTTTTGCTACCGAAGGCTTTTCAGCAAGAACCAATTTCATTTTTAACGCTCCGTTTTTTTAAGTTACCTCTGGTAAATATAATACAAGTTTTTACATTTTGCTCGTTTTTTATTGCTTTTGGTATATTTTTAATTGTTTTTTGGCGAAATAAACAAAAAAACACCGCCTTTTAAGCGGTGTTTTGAGTGTGTTTTCAAGATCTGTTTTTATTGCTGAAAAACCCGCAAGTGCGGGAATCCGCCGTTAATGGCAGGGCCTATTCCCCAGATATTGTCGAAGTCCCAATTGACAAAGGTTTCTTGTTGTTTCATTTCTTCCCTTGTTTTAAGTTTAGATGTCGGACTGGTTCTCCTATTAATGTTTACTCCAAACATACGATTCCCTTTTCCGATAGCATAGCAATCTGTAACAATACCTTTTGAACGCCCAATTAATTCGCCGACAGTAGCCATGTCTAACCCGTCTCTCCCTGTTGTTCTCACGTTTCCTATAGCATAGCAATTGATAATAATACTACGTCTTTCAGTAAATCCGACCAAGCCACCAGCATGACTTATTCCTTCGACATTTCCTGTCGCATAACAATCAGTAATTGTCCCGTTGTTATATCCGGCCAAGCCGCCGACCCATCCGCCGTTAAACACGTGAACATCTCTATTCCCAAATACGGTTGCCCTTACATTTCCCATAGCATAAGAATTTGTGATTGTACCGCCAAGGTTACTTCCTGTTAATCCGCCGACGCTATTGAAACCTTCTACTATTGCCTTAGAATAACTGTTTTTGATTACACCCGTTCTGGTATTAAATCCAACCAAGCCGCCAATATCCCCTCTTTCGCCTTTTACACTCCCAATAACATAAGAATTTTCTATTGTACCGTTGTTTATTCCGACCAAGCCGCCAATAATACCTCTACCATTAATATCAACTTGAACGCCAAGATTCTTTATTGTTCCGTTATCAAGATGGGCAAACAGTCCTAGACAATCGTGTGAATTGTTTATATTGACTCCACTTATAACATTACCCTTACCGTCAAATGTTCCCTTAAACGGTTTACTAACGCTACCAATAATCCGTCTCCATTCTCCGCCTTTAATATCAATGTTATTTATTAAAGCAATAATTTTACCCTCAAAAGTATTCCCGTTGCTTACTTGGTTTGCAAATTCTCTTAATTGCTCTTCTGTTGTTATCTCAATGCTATCCGCATACCAATCCATCTCTGTAGCAAAAACCACTGAAATAAACACCAAAAACAAAAAACAAAAAATTTTATCCATTATCTTTCTCCTTATATAACTCTATTGTTGGAAAATCCGCAAGTGCGGATAACCGTCGTTAATTGCCGAGGATATTCCCCAGATTTCGGTAAAATCCCAATTGACAAAAGTTGATTGTTGTTTCATTTCGGCAGTGGTGAGTGGTGTTCCTCTTCCGTCATCGTCAGATTGACCTGTTGTTTCGGAGTTGTAGAAAGAATTAGTTATTAAAGTGATGTCAGGCCGTCCTAACCGTCCTATCAGTCCACCAACTTCATTTTGTCCGATGACATTGCCTGTAGCAAAACTATTATTAACCGTTTCTCTCATCCCAATGCCAATACTAGTACGGATTTCTCCTGTCAAGCCGCCAATTATGCGACTGCCTTCAACATCACCACGGGCATAGCTATTACTTATGCCCGTCCCACCTTCTCCGCACCCCAATAGACCACCAACAAAATCGACTCCCGAAACGTTTCCTGTGCTATGACTATTTATAATTTGAGTATGATGACTCGTCTCTCCTATCAACCCACCAACAAAATTATTGCCCGAAACGTCACCTGTGGCGCGGCTATTAACAATCGAATTAGTCGAACTAAAAGCATTATTGTCATTACGAGCAAATCTATAATCAACATTATGTCGAGTCTCCGAAGAGGTAAATCCTCCTGCCCCGCCAACCAAACCACCAACAGCATCTCTTCCTGATACGTTTCCGGTAGCATAACTACCAACCATACTTGCGCGGTCATTTCTTCCAACCAAACCACCTACTTCATCTTGCCCATCAACATTTCCCGTTGCAAAACAGTTGTTTATTACAACGCCAGGATTCGCTCCCCCCATTAAGCCGCCAACAAAATTATTACCTGCTATATTTGCTGTGGACTGGCTATTAGATATACTGCTAACATTCGAAACAGTTGTTCCAACCAAGCCACCAACATAGTTCAT
>Ga0209755_10006366_pt1 | contig 13114 bp, 8 predicted proteins | sample TergutCo191P1_FD_187301 | JGI IMG/M metagenome (GOLD analysis project Ga0209755, IMG submission 187301) | Cornitermes sp. P1 segment gut microbial communities from Petit-Saut dam, French Guiana - Co191P1 (SPAdes) (version 2) | ecosystem: Host-associated > Arthropoda: Insects > Digestive system >... | reverse complement strand
CTTCGCAGGCGCGGCGTGTTCGTCTCCCCCGGCGGGGTCCGCGGCATCTGGCTGCGGCACGACCTTGCCACCTTCAAGGGGAGGCTGAAGGCGCTTGAGGCCAGGATGGCGCAGGAGGGAATAGTGCTCACGGAGAGCCAGCTGGCGGCGATGGAGAGGGCGAGGGAGGAGAAGGAGGCGCACGGCGAGACCGAAACCGAGCATCCCGGGTATCTTGGGGCGCAGGACACGTATTATGTGGGCAATATAAAGGGCGTTGGGCACATTTACCAGCAGACCTTCATCGACACCTACACAAATGTGGCGTTCTGCAAACTGTACGACAGGAAGAACGCGCTTGTGGCGGCGGTCACGGCTGTGGCCCGTGAGCTTGCGGGATTTATCTGGGCTATCCAGGTATCCCAGGTGGCGTAGGGATCGATATTATGGAGGTAGAACGGCGGAACAAGGCGGAAAACCCGGTGGCGTTTGGGAGATCCTCGATGGTGACTAATGGTGGCCATTGGCCGACCCCTGATGACAGAGTGAGGCAACCCCATGTGGCGAAAGAACCGTTGTGCGGTAACCAACCCGCGAATCTCAGTCTGGTAATCGCCGTGTTACGTTTTCCGCCTTGCTTCGCCGTTCTGCCGTTCCATTCAGCTTTGGAGTGGAGGTGACTGCGGGAAGAAATATTTTTAAACTTTTTATGAAAATCTGCTTGACTCGGAGGGCCATCATATCAGTCACCGGAATTTGGTAGCGTAGCCGGCAAGTCGGCTACGCTACCTGTGGTGTACCGTTCCGTCATCCGTCATTGGGTGTCGGGCGGGCGGCCCTTTTTTTGCCCGGCGGCAAACGTCCTGTCCCTGGCCGAACGCTTGACTTATGGCTGGACTCTTCGTATACTTGTGGCATGGAAACGATAGCTATACCCATCACGTTGCTCATATCAGTCGCCACGTTTCTAATAACCGTGGGAGGTGTGTGGTTCGTAACCCAAAAACGGGTACGCGACCTTGAACTCAAAACCACAGGACATGACAGAAAGCACGAACAGATACTCTCCGAAATAAGCGACGTCAAGGTTGAGATTGCCAGGGTGCAGGGTAGCGTTATGGCACTGAATGAAAAATTCGACCTGTTTATTCAGGGAAGGCTTATCCCGGCCACTCCCAGTGTTGCTGTCGGGGGAGTTTGACGCAACGCCTCTCGCCACGATGACGCAAGGGTGACAGTCATAAATTTTTAAACCCGCCGCGCAAGGTGATGCGCTTCCTGGCAAAAAGACGCGGCCACGGAGGTACGGCAAACAATTTTCCCAAGGGAGCGTTTCACCAACCTGACGGAAGGCCTGGAACGGTTAACAAAAGGGCCATTCCAGGCTATTTCCCTTAGGCATTCCATTGCCGATCGTCTGCTGTCTGCCTGTCGTATAGGCACGGACATAACGGCCTCTTCCTCCGAGCGGCCCCATTGATGAGGGCGCAATTCCAGCGCCTTTTCCCTGCTTGCATTCCAGTCTTCCATGTCTTATATATGGCGCGAAACCGCGAAATGCTTTACCCGACGGGCTAAAAAATTCGTCCGCAAATTCCGCCGCGACGCTAAAGCATTTTGCGGTTTTGCGCCATATAACGGGCATGAAAAACTTTTTCTTCATCGCAGGGCTGTGCATTGCCCTTCCCGCCTTGGCGGGGGACCTGGATTTGCCGGTTACCTGGAATCTGCTGTGGGCCGGCTCATGGGAGGAAAGCCGGACGCTGGACACAGCCTGGGGTGTCAGTCATAAATTTTTAAACCCGCCGCGCAAGGTGATAAAAGCATGAATACAACCAAACGCCGCCCTTTTGGACGGCGTTTTTGCTGTCTGCCTATTCCCCAACCGTCAACTCGCCCGCCTGGCTGCAATATCGTTCATCGTGGAAACAAGCTGCTTGTTTATAGACACCATATGGGAATACCCTGTCTTAAACGTCGCCGTTTGTTCCTTCAGGTTATTGAACACCACGGCGATTTCATGGCTTTCCTCCGACAGCTTGGAAAAGGTGTTGATAATGTCGGTAATAACCTGCGCAAAGACGTTTATCTCCTGCGATATTTCGATAATACATTTATCGGTTTCGTCGGACTGCTTCGAGGTAATGGTTATCCCCTCGATAATGTTTTTCAGCGTTTTGGAAATGTCAACAGAATTTATCCTGGTGCTTTCTGAAAGGCGGCGTATTTCATCGGCCACCACCGCGAAACCCCTTCCCGCATCCCCCGCATGGGCGGCTTCGATAGCGGCGTTCATCGACAGCAGATTAGTGTTCGCGGCAATCGAACTTATTATCTGAATCGCCGAACTTATACCCTCCACCAATTGGGAAATGCTTTGAACGGATTGCCTTGTTCCCCGCATAGAAGTCTGGGCGCGCGTGGCGTTTTCCAGCAAGCTTCTTATGGATTCCTGTTCCCGGCGTGAAATCTCGGAAACATGCTTTAGGGAATTCAACATATGTTCGGTTTTCTGGGATGATTCCTCAACCGCTTTTGTCTGGAAATCGATACTTGAGTCAAAGTCATTCACAAGTTTGGTGATATTACCGACAAACTCCGTGTCCTGCTTGAGCTTCTCCATCAGCTTTTTGTCGAGTTCCTCTATTTTTTTCTCTTCCGCCAGATCCAGTAAAAGCCCGGCCACGCGCAAGGGCTTTCCCGTCTCGTCACGTATTGTATCGCCCGTGGCCCTGAAAAAGCCGTAAGTGCCGTTCTTTAGTTTAAGGCGATACTTAATGTCGAAAGGTGTTCTTCCCGAAAAATCCAGCATGTGCCTTGCGAATGCGCCTACAGCCATCTCCTTGTCTTCGGGATGAAGCCTATCGCTCCAACTGTTAAGCTTGTTCGGAAAATCGATTTCGTTAGAGAAGCCCAACATTCTGCGAAAGTCTTCCGACCAAATGAACGTGTTGTTGGGATTGACAGGATCGCCGGCAACTACCTCCATGTCCCACAAAGCGGTATGAAGCGCCTTGTTCGCAAGCTGGTACTTCATAATAGTATAGTTGACACTTTCCTGGTAATTCGAAATCGCCTCCGATATGTTTTCAAATATTTCTTTAACTTCGGGGGAAAGTTCGGTACTGGTGGGCTTGACGATGGAAAGCCCTCTCGATTTGCTGTCTTCCAACATGCGCCTGCTGGTGGTGAGCAAAGCCCCAATACTGGGAGCCTGAGCCGACTCTTTGTTTACCTTATTCCAAACCATGGATTGCCTCCTTAAAATAGCTATTATGTGGGATATTAGCCTCTCTGGGTATAAGATAAGACTCTCGGGTAGCAGAATCAAGTAAAAAGACAAAAAATTGAGCCGTTACGAGGCTATGCACTCGCCCATTTGCCGTGCTTTTCCCATGTTGTGATCGCTGTGAGGGATAGACTCAAACGTTGAGCTCTGACCAGGACGTTTTTATGGAAGCTTGACGAGTCCAACCTCTTACGATACAATGCCGAAATCTTCGTTATTGTGTTACTTTGCTTTTTTCAGGAGGGCATTAGGAATGGATGTGGCAGCGCAGGCCGAACAGGCTGGAAAAGCGGGAAGAGGGCGACTGGTGGTGGTCGCGATTGGGGTGGCCTTTACATTAGCCGCGTTTTTTGTGGCTCTTGGCCTTGCGCCAGGCGCAGGAGCGGTGATCTTTGTGCCAACCGTTATTGGCGCGTTCGCCTTTGTCCTGCTTGCGGGCCGGCGCCGCGAGGAAATGATTAGGAGGGGCAGCTACAGCGAGGGGCTTCGCGCCGTCATGGACAGGGTTCCCATGGGGATCTACATGATGACGAAAGAGGCTAGGTATGTTTACTGCAACGACGAGGCCGTCAGACTGTACAAGTTCTCGTCGCGCGAAGAGTACTACCAACGGCTCTTCGAGCTTACCCCCGAATTCCAGCCCGGCGGCCAGAAATCGCTCGACCTGGTGTCCGAGGCTTTCGCCAACGTTTTCAAGCACGGGGTCGCGACTTTCGAATGGTGGGGCAAGGCGACGGACGGAGAGGATATCCCCACCCACGTCACGGCAGCCCTGGTCATGTACAACGGCGAGCGGCACGTCATGGGATTCCTGAAAGACATGCGCGACTCTATAGCCAAGCAGAAAAGCGAGGGCACGGCCAGGGAAAGGACCCAAGCCATTCTGGATGCGTCGCCTATGCTCTGCATGCTCGTTGACGGGGATGGCGGCGTTCTGGACGTGAACAAGGTCGCTGAAAGCATGTTCGGCGTATCCGACAGGAACGACTTCGTCAAAAGGTACACTGACTTTCTCCCGCCGAGCCAGCCGGACGGCTCGAACTCGATACGGAAGAGGACCGAGATGCTCGGGAAAACCCGCGACGGTGGAAGCCACTCCTTCGAGTGGACCTATCGGCGCCCGGACGGAACGCCGATTCCGGTCGAGGAAACCCTGCGACGCGTGACGATCGGCGACAGGGACGTGGTGATCGCCTATGCCCGCGACCTGCGCGGGGAGCGCGCTGGAAGGGACGCGGAGGCGAGTGCCCAGGAAAAGGTGAACGCCATGATGGAAAAACTGAACGGTCAGCTGGAGTCCCAGTCCGCGGCCATAACGGAATCCTCCGCGGCGATCGAGGAGATGATCGCCGGCGCGAGGTCGGTCGGTGGCACCCTGGCCAGGAACGCCGAAAGCGTGAAGGCGTTGCAGGACGCGTCCACCGACGGGCGAACGGGGCTGGGCGAGGTGGCCGCGGATATAAGGGAAATATCCCGCGAGTCCGAGTCGCTTCTGGAAATCAACTCCGTTATGAAGACCATAGCCAGCCAGACCAACCTGCTTTCGATGAACGCGGCGATCGAGGCCGCGCATGCCGGGGAGTCGGGCAGGGGCTTCGCTGTGGTCGCCAACGAAATCCGCAAGCTGGCGGAGTCCGCCGGCGAGCAGTCCAAGACGATCGGCGGGGTGCTGAAGAAGATCAAGGGTTCGATAGACAAGATAACGCGCTCGACCGACAGCGTCCTTGGCAAGTTCGAGGCGATAGACGGCGGCGTGAAAACCGTCGCCCAGCAGGAGGGCGCGATCCTGAACGCCATGGAGGAGCAGAGCGCAGGCAGCTCGCAGATAATGCGGGCGATCGCGCAGGTGAACGAGATCACCGGCCAGGTGAAGGAGGACGCGCGACGGATGGCCGAGGCGGCGGCAAGGCTGGGTGTCTGATGCGTCAGGGTAGCTTGTCCTCGGGCTTGCATTTCTTGTATGATGTGTAAAATAATCCGCAAGGAGTGAACATGGAATCCCGTCGATATTTTTTTACCTCCGAGTCCGTTAGTGAGGGCCATCCCGATAAATTGTGCGACCAAGTGTCGGACGCGATCCTGGACGCATGTCTGAAAGACGATCCAGCTAGCAGGGTTGCCTGCGAGACTTATTCTTCCACATCGCTAGTATTGGTCGGTGGCGAAATCACCACCGAAACTTTTGTCGATGTTCAGCAGGTCGTTCGCGACGTGGTCAGGGAAATCGGTTATACCAACCCAGATTACGGCCTTGACTGCAACTCCATGGCGGTCATGAACATGATCCACAGCCAATCCCCGGACATAAGCCAGGGTGTTTCTGGCACGGGCCTGGAAACCTACAAGGGCCAGCAGGGGGCCGGCGACCAAGGCATGATGTTCGGTTTCGCCTGTAACGAGACCAAGGAACTCATGCCCCTGCCGATCACCCTGGCGCACGATCTGTTGCACAGGGCGACCAAGCTCAGAAAGAACGGCACCATAGGGTGGCTCAGGCCCGATTCCAAAAGCCAGGTTACCGTGGAATACGATGGGTACAAGCCAGTTCGTATAGACGCGGTGGTGGTTTCCCACCAGCACGGCCCCGAGGTGTCCCACAAGGAAATCGAGGCCACGGTTATCGAGCAAATCGTCAAGCCAGTCTTGGAACCGACTGGGCTTTTGGACAGCAAAACAAAATATTACATCAACCCCACTGGCCGCTTCGTGGTGGGCGGGCCCTTCGGCGACACTGGGCTTACTGGACGCAAGATAATCGTCGATACCTACGGCGGCATGGGCCGTCACGGCGGCGGTGCTTTCTCTGGAAAAGACCCTACCAAGGTTGACCGCTCCGCTGCCTACGCCGCCCGCTACGTGGCCAAGAACGTCGTGGCAGCCGGGCTCGCCGAACGCTGTGAGGTCCAGGTTGCCTACGCCATTGGCGTACCGTTCCCGGTTTCGGTAATGGTGGACACCTTCGGCACTGGAAAGGCCGACGAGGGCCGCATAGAGGAAGCCATTAAGCGGGTTTTCGACCTGACCCCGTCGGGGATAATCGAGACCTTCGGGCTTCGCCGCCCCATTTACCAAAGGACCGCCTCCTACGGCCATTTCGGTCGCGCCGACTTCCCCTGGGAAAAAACCGACAAGACGGACGCGCTGAAAAAGGCAGTCGGCTGAAGACGGGTTTAAAATGAAAGGACTGGTTTTGTTTATGGGTATCGCCGTTTTGTCCCTTGTCTCGTGTGCGACACAACCAGACCAAACGTCGCGCCTGGAAAGCCCAGACGGGTTCGTCGCGCTTACCTTCGATGACGGGCCCTTCGGCCACTCGGACAGGCTTTTGCGTATTCTTGCCGAATATGACGTTCGGGCGACTTTCTTTGTGATCGGTCGGCACGTCCAGGCGCACCCCGAGCAGGCCAGGCGGATTTACGAGGCTGGGCACGATCTCGCAAATCATTCATGGAGTCACGTCAGTCTTGGCAACCCCAGCCCTGGATTGGAGGTGATTCGCCGGGAACTTGGCGACACCTCTGACGCGATTAGGGGGATAACCGGCCAGGATCCGGTTTTCTTCCGTGCCCCGAACCTTAACTACGGGCCGGACCTGACGCAGGTAGCGCGGGAGATGGGTATGGCCATAATCGGTTCGGACGCAATCGGCAGGGACTGGGAGGACATAAGTCCGGCTCAGATTGCCAGTAACGTACTTGGTTCGGCAAGGGACGGTAGCATCATTCTTCTTCATGAACAGTTTGGCGGCGATAACCTGCGGACCGAAAGGGCCTTGTCGGAAATTATTCGCGGGCTTCGCGCGAGGGGGCTGGAAATCGTGCCCCTTAGCGAGCTTGTGCAAATCAAGGGTGCCAGCCTTATGGCGGGGACGCTTTACAATGCTATTAACTAGGGTCGTACCAACATTGGGGTTGGAAGGACGCGAAAAGGAGGCCGAACATGAGTGACAAAACCGCGGGCATCCCCGCGCTCAAGGACAATTACAAGTCCGCCTTTTACGTTGGCAACGTGGTTTCGCCAGAGGACCTGGGGGGGGCGCGTTTCGAGACCCTGAAAAGGCATTTCAACGTTCTGACTGCGGAAAACGCGATGAAGCCCATGCACATACAGGACAAACCTGGGATTTTTACTTTCGAGACCGCGGACAGACTAGTGGACACAGCACTGGCGGCTGGCTTCAAGGTTCACGGCCACACCCTGGCCTGGCACCAGCAGTCCCCGGAATGGATGAACCGCGAGGGCATCGACCGCGACGAGGCAATCGGGAACCTGCTGACCCACGCCAAAACCGTCGCCGCGCATTTCAGGGGCAGGGTTATATCCTGGGACGTGCTGAACGAGGCGATCATAGACGGCCCGCCGAACCCCATGGACTGGAAAGCGTCGTTGCGGCAGACCCCCTGGCTGAAGGCTGTCGGTATCGAGCATATCGAGATGCTGTTCAGGGCGGCCAGGGAGGCCGATCCCGACGCGATACTGTACTACAACGACTACAACGAGGACTACCAGGACAAGGCGCTCGCCATCTATCAGATGGTGAAGGAGCTTAACGAGAAAAACCCCGACGTGCTGGGCCGGCCGCTTATCGACGGCATCGGGATGCAGGGGCATTACCTTCTGAACACGGACATAAAAAACGTACAAGCTTCGCTGGAGCGTTTCTTGTCGCTCGGCGTGGAGGTCAGCGTGACCGAGCTGGACATTCGGGCCGGCGACAACCATGTCCTGACCGACGAGCAGGAGATACGCCAGGGCGTTCTGTACGCGCAGCTTTTCGACCTTTGCAGGAAATACCCGGACAAGTTCGTCAGGATGACACTATGGGGGCTCGACGACGCTTCAAGCTGGAGATCGCAGCAGAACCCGCTGCTTTTCGACGGGAAGCTGCAGCCCAAGAAAGCCTTTTTCGGGGCCCTAGATCCCGAAACGTTCCTGGCGGAGCATGGCGGTGTCCAGGTCGGCAAGGAGGTCCTGGAGGCCCAGGCGCGGCGCGGCACCCCCGCCCTGAACGCCGACGATCCGTTGTGGGAAACCGCGCCAGGTATTCCCGTCAACCAGTACCTGATGGCCTGGCAGGGTGCCCATGGAACCGCCAGGGTGCTTTGGGATGATCAAAACGTTTACGTGAACGTCGCGGTCGTCAACGCCGAGATGAACGGGTCCAATCCCGCGCCACAGGAACGGGATTCCGTGGAGATCTACGTCGACGAGGGCAACCACAAGGCGCACCATATGCAGGACGACGACGGCCTGTTCCGGGTCAGCTATGCCAACGAGCAAAGCTTTTTCCCCGCCTCGCTTGCTGACGATGCCAGGCTTCAGTCGGTGGCCAGGGTTTCCGCCAGGGCGGCCAGGTCCTACAGCGTTGTCGCGAAAATACCTTTCAGGACGATAAAGCCACAGGAGGGCACGGTCGTCGGTTTTGACCTACAGGTAAACGGGGCTTCCGCTCAGGGGATTCGGCAGAGTATTGCCGTGTGGAATGATACCAGTGGCAATTCCTGTCAGAAGCCTTCTGGATATGGAGTTCTTAAGCTGGTAAAATAGAAAGGTATATGGACTACGAAAAATTCACGATAAAGGCACAGGAGGTGCTTAACGCCGCCTCGACCATAGCGCAGAAAGAAGACCACTCCCAGCTTGATACCGAACATCTGCTTCTTGCGCTGCTTCGGCAGGAAGACGGAATCGTTCCGCCGATTGTCGCCCGCATTGGCAGCGACCCTGGTCGCCTTGCCGCCGATCTAGAAGACCTGTTAAAGCAGCAACCAAGGGTTTACGGAACGGCGGCTCAGTTGCAGTTTTCCCCAGCGGCATCGAAAATCCTTGCCAAGGCGGAAGCCGAAGCTGCCACGCTCAAGGATGACTTCGTTTCCACCGAGCATGTTCTTATCGCAATAAGCGCGGGCGAAGGCAAAGCTGCCGAATTGCTGAAAAAATCAGGCGTTACCAAGAATGCCATTCTTGAGGCGTTGAAACAGGTGCGCGGCAGCCAGCGCGTAACCGACCAAAACCCCGAGGCGAAATACCAGGTGTTGGAACGCTACTGTCGCGATTTAACCGCGCTGGCCAGGCAGGAAAAGCTGGACCCAGTAATCGGACGCGACGAGGAAATCCGCCGCTGTATGCAGGTTCTGTCGCGCCGCACAAAAAACAACCCGATACTCATAGGCGAGCCAGGTGTCGGTAAAACAGCGATTGTCGAGGGACTTGCTCGGCGCATAGTTGCGGGTGACGTTCCCGACGGCCTAAAGGACAAAAAACTTCTTGCGCTGGATCTTGGCGCACTTGTCGCCGGGACGAAATTCCGCGGCGAGTTCGAGGAACGACTAAAGGCGTTAATCCACGAGGTGCAATCCGCCGATGGCAAAATCATTCTGTTCATCGATGAGATGCACACCCTTGTCGGTGCCGGTGCTGCCGAGGGTGCGACCGACGCTTCCAACCTGCTCAAGCCCGCATTGGCAAGGGGGGAACTCCGCTGCATCGGTGCGACCACCCTGGACGAGTACCGCAAGCATATCGAAAAAGATGCGGCTTTAGAACGCCGCTTTCAGCAGGTGTACACTGCCCAGCCTTCGGTCGAAGATACCATCGCGATTCTGCGCGGGTTGAAGGAACGGTACGAGGTGCATCACGGCGTGCGGATCAAGGACGAGGCGTTGGTGGCGGCGGCGACGCTTTCCGACCGCTACATCACCAGCCGCTTTCTTCCAGATAAGGCGATTGACCTTGTTGACGAAGCCGCAAGCCGCCTGAAAATGGAACTGGACAGCCGCCCGACCGAGTTGGACAAACTGGAGCGCAGGCTTTTGCAGCTTTCCATAGAGAGGCAGGCACTTTCTCGCGAGGAGGATTCCGCGTCTAAGGAGCGGCTTGCGAAACTTGAAAAGGAAATCGCCGACATTGGCGCGGAACGGGACGCGATGAAGGCTCGATGGGAAAGTGAGAAGAAGGACATTCAGGGTATTCGCGAACTCAAACAGCGGATCGAGGAGCTTAAGATAGAAGAAGCCTTGCACGAGCGCGAGGGTAATCTTTCCAAAGCCGCCGAACTTAAGCACGGGCGGATTCCTGAAGCTCAGAAGCAGCTTGCCGATCTGACCGAACAGATGGAGCGCAAACATGCTGCCGCCGAAGATGAAGATGCGGGCGGTGGAGTGCCGTCCTTGTTGCGAGAAGAGGTAAGGGAAGAGGACATTGCCGGCGTGGTGGCGGTGTGGACGGGGATTCCCGTTTCTAAAATGCTATCTGGGGAAATGCAGAAATATCTAGACTTGGAAAGCGTACTGGAGCGAAGGGTTGTCGGCCAGGACAAGGCGTTGGCCGCAGTCGCCGACGCGATACGCCGAAACAAAGCCGGTCTTTCCGACGCGGCGCGTCCACTAGGTTCCTTCCTGTTTCTGGGTCCCACGGGCGTGGGAAAAACCGAACTTGCTAAAACACTTGCCGATTTCCTGTTCAACGATGAAAAAGCGTTGACAAGAATCGACATGAGCGAATACGGCGAGAAGCACTCCGTAAGCCGCCTAATCGGTGCCCCGCCTGGGTATGTGGGCTACGAACAAGGCGGCCAATTAACCGAGGCCGTGCGCCGCCGCCCCTACAGCGTGATCCTTTTCGACGAGATTGAAAAGGCCCACCCGGAAGTGTTCAACGTTTTCCTGCAAATCCTGGACGACGGCCGTCTGACGGACGGCCAAGGTCGAGTGGTTGACTTCAGAAACGTCATCATAATAATGACCAGCAACCTGGGTTCCGACCTAATCCTGGAAACCGAGGATCCCGAAACCCTGCGCGGTTCTCTTTTCGAACTGTTAAAGCAAACCTTTAGACCGGAATTCCTGAACCGAATTGACGAAACGGTAATCTTTAACCGTCTGAGTAAAGGCGAGGTCGGCAAAATCTTGAGCATCCAACTTGCACGTCTTACAGAAAGGCTTGCCGGACGCAAGGTAACTCTCGTGCTTACCGATGCGGCAAGGGATTTCATCTCGCTACGTGGCTACGATCCCATGTTCGGAGCCAGACCGCTAAAGCGGGCGATACAGGCCGAGCTTGAGAACCCGCTGGCAAAGCTGGTTATAGCGGGTAGCATACGTGACGGGGATACCGTTACTGCGGATAGGGTTGGCGAAAAGCTGGAGTTTACTGTTGGGCCATAGGCTCAGGAAGAGGGAAAATCTCGCTAACGTATTTTACAGGCTTCGCCTAACGGAATGTCTGCCAAGGTACTTGCCAGCCCCCAAAAACACGTTACAATAAAAGCGTGGACTATGATGTAGCGATCATCGGTTGCGGAGTTTCTGGGGCGAACATCGCGCGGAGGCTTTCGGCTTACGGTATAAGGACAGCGATTCTCGAAAAGGCCGCGGATGTGTCGTTTGGCGTGTCAAAGGCGAATTCGGGGATTGTACACGGCGGCTTTCACCATCAAGGCAAGTACCTAAAGACCAGGCTGGAGATTCAGGGCAATTTGATGTTCGACCAGCTTCGGCGGGAACTGGATTTTCCATTTCGGCGTTGTGGTATAGTCGTGGCCGCGCTTCACGGGGATGAGATGAAGGTCGTGGGGCATCTTTACATGCAGGGGGTGGAAAACGGGGCCTTCGGCATCGAGCTTTGCTCCCGCGAAAGGCTGCTTGAACTGGAACCCAAGCTATCCAGCGATGTGGTGGGTGGGCTTTATGCTCCAGGTGGCGGGATAGTCGAGCCGTACCGCTTTGTCTTCGCGCTGGTGGAATCGGCGATCAAGAACGGCGTAGAACTGCGCACCGGTTTCAAGGTGAAGGAGGCGCGGCGGGATGGGGATCGCTGGGTAATTCGCGGCGAGGACGGGCGCAGTGTTTGTGCGCGTTACGTGGTGAATGCGGCCGGGCTTTTCGCCGACAAGGTTTCGGCGATTTTCGATGCGGAGGAGTTCACCATTGCGCCGCGCAAGGGCGAGTACTTTTTGATGGATCGACTGACGCGGGCCAGACCTGGCCGGGTGATCTTTCCCGTGCCGAGCCAGGTTTCCAAGGGGATGCTGGTAATCCCCACGGTCGAGGGCACGGTTTTGGTTGGCCCCACCGCCAACGAGGTTGACGGCAAGGACGACTTTTCCACGACTGGCGAACGGCTGGAAGGCATATTCGAATCTGGAAAGGCGATGGTTCCTTCGCTTAGTCGTAGCGATGTTATCACAAGTTTTGCTGGCCTGCGCCCTGTCCTACAATGGGGGGCTGGGGGGCAGCAACCCCCGTGTCTTGACGGGGATTTCTACATTGCCGCTTCGGACAAAGCCTCGGCTTTCGTGCAGGTGGCTGGAATACAAAGCCCGGGGCTTACCGCATCGCCAGCAATCGGCGAGTACGTAAAGAACATTTTGCGGGATATGGGGCTGGAGCTAAGAGAAAAACCAGGCTGGAATCCACGACTAGAGGACCATCCCCGAATGCGCGGGCTGGATCCCTTCGCGCTGGACGCGCTTATCGCCGAAGATCCCGCGTGGGGAAACGTCATTTGCCGTTGCGAGAACGTCAGCGAGGCGGAGATCGTACAGGCGGTGCGGCTTGGGCACCATACCCTAGACGGGGTTAAATTCTTTACCCGCGCCCAGATGGGCCGTTGTCAGGGGGGCTTCTGCACCTACAAAATCGTTAAGATCATTATGAGAGAAACTGGGCTTTCTATGGCACAGATTACCAAGCACGGCGGTTCCAGCCGCCTTTTGGAGGAGGAACTGCAATGAGGGAACTCCTTTTTGACGTGGCGGTAATCGGCGGCGGCGCGGCGGGCATGGCGGCGGCACTGGAACTGGACTCCCAGGGGTTCTCCTGTGCCATTATCGAACGCGAGGATTTT
>Ga0209755_10006365_pt1 | contig 13115 bp, 10 predicted proteins | sample TergutCo191P1_FD_187301 | JGI IMG/M metagenome (GOLD analysis project Ga0209755, IMG submission 187301) | Cornitermes sp. P1 segment gut microbial communities from Petit-Saut dam, French Guiana - Co191P1 (SPAdes) (version 2) | ecosystem: Host-associated > Arthropoda: Insects > Digestive system... | reverse complement strand
ATAAACCTGTAATACTCGTAGCAAATAAATGTGAAAGTCATAGGTCAGGAAATGTTGATTACTTGCAGTTTTTTGATTTCATAGGCCCAGTATACATCTCAGCTGAACATAATCTTGGCATGGTTGATCTTTATGATGCATTATCTAACGTTGTCGAAGGTCTAAATGAGGGCACTGAGCTACTGGATAATGAATCCAGTCAGCTTCGAATTGCAATCATCGGCCGCCCAAATGTTGGAAAGTCAACTTTTTTGAATAGCTTACTTGCAGAGAACAGGCTAATAACAAGTTCAGAGCCAGGTACCACACGTGACTCCGTGGATATTACATACGATCATGGTGGAAAGCTAATTACTCTGATTGACACTGCCGGAATCCGCAGAAAGGCGAATGTTACAGATGACTTAGAATCAAGATTTGTTGAGAAGAGCATGGAATCAATAAAGCGCTCTCACGTGATAATCTTAATGCTAGACTCCCTTGTAGGTATTGAGCAACAGGATTTATCAATCGGTGAAGCTGCGATCAAAGGAGGAAAGGGAATTATCATTGTCTTAAATAAGTGGGACTTGATAGATAAAGATGACAGGAGCAAGTTGATAAAATTTGTAAAACAGCAGGAAGTAACTCGGCTATTTTTGGAAGTGCCAACTATAACGATTTCTGCGTTGAAAGGCATGCAATGCAGTGATGTGATAGACAAGTGTCTTGAAGTAAACGAACTCTTAAGCAGGAAAATCAGTACTGCAAAGTTAAATAACTGGCTAATTGATGCTCTAAGTAGGCACACCCACCCGCTTGTCAAAGGCAGAGCAATTAAAATGAAGTATATTGCTCAAGTTGGCACTAAACCTCCAGCTTTTTCTTTAATATGCAACATGCCTGAGAGTGTTGATGAAAGTTATAAACGCTATTTAATTAATGACCTGAGAAAAAACTTCTTTGCTGAAGGCGTGCCAGTCAGATTGCTTTTGAAGAAGAATAAAAATCCCTATGCAAAATGAGTACTCTGCTTTATACTTTGCAGATAGCTAACTTAAAGATCATGCGCAATAACTCTAAAACTCCTACAATCTTTCTGCTGTCAAGTGCCGTTGCTCTAATTTTCGCATATGTACTAGAGTATTTTTTTAATATGCTACCATGCGAGTTATGTATATACGAGCGGATAGTTTACTATGTTGCAGGGTTGCTTGCAGTGGCGTACATGCTCAAAAACAACAAAATTCTAATCTATGCAATGTTTTGCAGCTATCTTATAGGTGCAGTAATATCTTTTTATCATGTAGGTCTTGAACTCCGCTTATTCCATGATGTTTTAGGCTGTACAGAGCAAGCAAGTAGTAACGTTAGCGTAGAAGAGCTGAGAAATAATCTATTAAACCCTAATTACTCTCCATCTTGTGATAGACCTCATTATATTTTTGGTGTTTCCTTGGCAACGTGGAATTTAATTTATCTTATAGCAGCTCTGTTTATGTCAGGTAAGGTGTATTGTGGAGAGAAAAAGAAATCTAAATAACTTAAGGTATAGCAGCAGTAAGTTCTTGCAGCAAGCAATTAGGGTAAACCATGCTGGAGAATATGGAGCTATTTGCATCTATTCTGGTCAAAAATTTATTCTTAAAAAGTCTTCTATAATCAAGGAAATAATTGAAATGGAAGAGCAGGAAAAAAAGCATTTTCACTATTTTAATGAGAAAATCAAAGAGCAAAAAGTCCGTCCTACTGTTTTGTTACCAGTTTGGCGTGTTTTGGGAGTGTCACTTGGTGTTGCAACTGCCATTATGGGCAGAAAGGCTGCTATGGCTTGCACTGCTGCAGTTGAGGAAGTGATCGGAGAGCACTATAAAGAGCAAGTTTCGCATTTAGAAGATGGAGAACTAAGAGAAACTATAAGTAAGTTTCGCGATGAAGAGTTAGAGCACAGAGACATTGCAATTGAGCACAATGCTGAAGGTGCGTTTGGTTACAATATCTTATCTTCATTCATAAAAACGGGCTGCAAAGCTGCCATTTATTTGTCCAAGTTGATTTAGCTGGTTCTCAGGCAGATTTTTGTTCATAAAGATATAAATGTGGCAACTAAGAAGTGTATGTTATATAATACTTACTCTTAAAGTAAAAGGTAATTTATGGATTTGAGTAAAATAACTGCGATAGCAGATGCAGTGAGTGTGATAATTGAAATAGGTGCAAATGCTGAACCTATAAAGTATGAATTTAATAAAGAGCTCGGATTACTGCAAGTTGACAGGTTTTTATCTACCTCAATGACCTATCCTTGCAATTATGGATTTGTGCCAAATACCTGTGCAGGTGATGGTGATCCCGTGGATGTTTTGGTGTTAACTCAATTCCCTCTAGCGCCTGGTGTTTTAATATCAGTACGTCCAATAGGTGCTTTACTTACTAAGGATGAAAAGGGAGAAGATGAAAAGATATTAGCTGTGCCTGTTTCCAGTGTTGATAACTATTATGATAATGTGAAGGACTACTCTGATTTGTCCAGAAACCTACTGGATAAGATTACTCATTTCTTTTCACGCTACAAAGACCTAGAGAAAGGAAAAACAGTAACGGTTGGAAAATGGGTTGGTATGAAAGAAGCAAAGAGCATTATTGAAAACGCTATTAAAAGTGGAGATTGATGCGCATTAGCTTAGGTTGTTTATTATAGTAAAATTACAGTTATTGACTGGTTTAGAAGAGATTCTGCTATCTAATAACATGAAATGCTACTATTAAAAGCATTAGACAGGTTGTGAAGTCTTGGTATTATATAAAAGTACTTACTTTAAAGTTCAAGATTTGGAAGGGTGGCCGAGCGGCTGAAGGCGGCGGTTTGCTAAACCGTTATACGATTGAAAAGTCGTATCGAGGGTTCGAATCCCTCTCCTTCCGCATGTTATTGGCGTGATGACCTTAATCGCTCTCCATTTCCCATGCCCATTTTTTACTATAGATTAATTATTTGATTATAGTATCATCTTAATTAAGCTTGTGCTTGGGATATTTATGAGGAGTATTTTATACTTTACATTGTTATTTGTCGTGTTTGGCTCGTCGAACCTGTTTGCTGTAGAGCAAGTTGAAAGAAAAAAAACTGATGCGGGTGAATCGGTTAGTTCTGTGCATGAAAATGTGGATATAAGGAAAAATCTAAAACAAGATGCACCGGAAAGCACAGCCCAAGAAACCGAGCCTGAGTCTTCCAAAAGCGACCCTACGGACGTTGATAGGTTGAATGTTGGAAAAGCACAGGATACCAAGACTGAAGGAGCAATCAATAAAAAAGAACCACAACATGATGAAAGCAAAGCTCCTGCAGTTGAAAAAACTATTGGTGGAGGTGAGAAGAGTGATAAAAATTTACCAGACCCTGGCAATAACCTGCCAGAGAAAAGTAAAGATGAAGTTACTCCAAGTTTGCCAAGTGTGACCGATAAGGAAGTGAACGAAAATTTAGTTTTGCCTCCAAGCGCTGGTTTAAATGAAGATGTAGCTGATCTGCAAAAAGATCTACAAGTTGATAAAAAGGTTGATGCCAAGGAGAATAAGCCTTCAGAAAATAATACAGACAAATTATTAGGAGAGAAAAAAGAAAAAGAGGAAGATCAAGCTGAAAAAGAAGAAGTGAAAAAATTAGCTGAGGACCACAGTAGAAAAAATCGGATAAAGCCTATCACTAGAAGAGACGAAGAAAATAAGCAAGAGGAAGAGAAAAATTTACAAAGATGGACAAAGTTAGACAGAGAAGCAATAAAGGAATGGTATCAAAAAAACGCACAAAGCAAGTCAGTATATAAGCGACAATATGATAAGCTTAATGAGCATCTTCCGACAACCGTGTTTATTGATGACTATAGTAAGCAGCTTTTTTACTGTATTAAAAAGAACAACTTAGTTTGCCTGAGGGGAATAATAAGTAAGCTGGAAAAGCTTGGATTAACAACTCAAGAAGTACTGAAGCTTAGAAATAAGCTTGGAGATACCCCTCTGATTTATGCCGTTAAGCAAGGTGAGGTAGATATAGTACGCTTTCTCTTATTACAAGGTGCTGATCCTAAAGCAGTCAATGATAGTCTTCAATCTCCTATTGATATAGCTATCGAAAGGGGACGAGTTGATATGATAAATGCAATTACTGAAATGATACCACATCTTTTGGAGCACAAGAGGATAGACAACAAAGAAAGCCTGGAAATGTATAATTGGGCTGTGAAAACAAAAGGAGATAACGAATTGCAGTGCAATGAAGATCGAGAAAGATGATTAGATTTTTGATATTAATCTTAATTGGCCATTTGTGTTACGGAAATGAAGTAAATGATAAGAAGAATCCGGTCAGTGATTTTTTGGACACTTTGCACAAGACAAAGTATGTATCTTACAGTAAAAAAGACTTTGCTGAATTTCTAGTACAGTGTCACAAAAAAGGCGTACCAGGAGACTTTGGAAAAGGTTTTGGTCCTGACTTAAATGGAGCTAATTTTAGTCGATTGTATCTCAATGGATCTATTTTTGATGGAGTTAGTCTAATTGGTGCTGACTTTTCTAACACTGACTTGTCAGGTGTGTCCTTTATCAATACTGATTTGCGTGGGGCAAATTTTTCCAATGCTAATTTGCAAGGTATAAGAATAGAAGGTACAAATCTGAGTTTTGCAAAATTTATTTCTGCAAATTTAACAGATATTACGTTTGATCAGTCTGATATTAGTTATGCTGAGTTTATCAGCTCTGATCTTAAAAGGGCAAAAATGCATAATATAACTGGTTTACGTACTAATTTCTCAAATGTAAAAATGAATCTTTCTAGCTTACTAAACTCGAATGTTAGTTATGTAAATTTTAGCGATAGTGAAGTAAACGATACTGTTATGCAGAAAAGCAATCTTAGTAATGCAAATTTTTTTGGAGTGGATTCATATAAACTAAAAATACAATTTTCTTCGTTGGAGAACGCTAATATATATGGTGCAGAAATAATAGAATCAGACTTTACAGGCAGCAATCTTTCTAATGCCTGCCTTAATTCTTCTGCTATAATTGAAAGTAACTTTAATAGAACTAATTTAAGTAACACGCAGATTTCCTATGTAAATGGTGATAATTCAAGTTTTGTTCAATCTATACTGCATGGTTCCAAGGTAAAACATTCGTATGCTTCTAAAGTCAGTTTTCAAGATGCCGACTTATCCGATATTGATTTCAGTTTTAGCGAGCTGCATCAGGTTGATGTTTCTGATTCTGACATTCGTCACGGAAAGTTTCATGATACTAAAGTTACAAATTCTAACATGAGCGGTTCATTTTTCGACCATTCACTATTTACCTCTGCAAAGATAGAAGGAACAGATCTTTCTGCTGCTTCAATGTACAAGGTCAAAATACAAGACTCTCAAGTTTATAATAGCAAACTCTCTTACCATAGCATCGACTCTAGTGAGGTGGAGAGCTCAACATTCTTTAATTTAATAGCAGATAACTCAAGCTGGTCTAATCTAAAAGTAACTAATTCGAATTTTATTGAAAGCGATTTCAGATCTTCTTTGCTTCATGATAATACCTTTAAGAAAACAGGCTTTTTTCTCAGCAATTTCAATAATTCAATGATTGGTAATACATCTTTTGACTCTTCAAGCTTATATGAAGGTTCAGTTGTTGATGCTCGTTTGACAGATTGTAAGTTTGATCATTCAATTCTAATTGGCAATGAAGGGCAGGCAAGGCTTACAAACTTGGAGGGTGCTATAACCTCAATTGAAGATTTGCAAGAAAAGATATCACAGGGTGAAAAATTTGATGTGAATTATGCTTATTTTGAATTTAAGGATATGAACCTAGAGAATGCCGATTTCTCTAATTCGATATTGAGTAGAGCAAAGTTTATAAATGTTAATTTAAATAAGGCAAATCTTAAAAAAGCTGATTTGCGCCATGCTGTTTTTGACAATTCTTCCCTTATTGATACCAATTTATTAGATTCTAATTTAGATAATGCTAGTTTTTTAAAATCTGATTTGAAGAGCGCCATATTGGAAAATTCAAAGTCTAATAAATGAGAAACTCTTTGGTATGCTTGTTGAATTACTTAAAAAAGAAAAATGATCATAAAAAGTGAGGGCGTACTATTGGTTTTATCTTCTCCTTCTGGAGCTGGCAAAACTACCATATTAGAGAGATTACTTGAGCGATCGACTAACCTAGTCAGATCGGTTTCCATGACCACACGTAAACCTCGCTCCGGTGAAATAAATGGCAAAGACTATTTTTTTGTTACCGAGAAAAAGTTTCACGAGTTATGCGAAGCCGGTCAAATGCTTGAGTACGCCAAAGTTTTTGAGAACTTTTATGGCATACCGAGAAATTTTATAGAACAAAACTTAAGCAGTGGAATAAGCGTCTTACTGAGTATAGATTGGCAAGGAGCATTTCATTTATTTAAGCTTATGAGGAAAAAAGTTGTAAGTATTTTTATACTTCCCCCTTCAATGGAAGAGCTTAGGTTACGTCTGCAAAAGCGTAACACTGACAGTGCAAGTGAAATAGAACGCAGATTAGCCGAAGCTCAAAAGGAGATAAGCAAAAGCGATAAATATGATTATATAATAACCAATGATGATATTGATAAAAGTGTAGAAGAGATAAGCTCCATATTAAACAAAGAAAGGCTTAAAAGATCACAGGAAAAGTAGGTCTATTGATTGACCCTACCCACAACGTTTGTTTTGCCGTATCCATTCAGCGGAATGGTAAAATGAGATAGACAAGATGCTCTAAAAAGGTGATCATAGAGTAAAAGTGAGTTTACAACAAAGGGTGTCATCCCAGTGTCATCTACTTGCATAACATTGTTTGCTATGTAAATTGCCCCTAAATTAAAACGTTTGCACAATAACGCGTTGGGATGGCACAAGGTTTGCGTTCATAAATTAAGTTGATTATGCTAAAAGAATTTGAAATTGAACCTCTGCTAAAAGATAAATCCCCACACCAAACCAAAGCTGTGGTTGCAATGTCTGGTGGAGTTGACAGCTCTGTTGCAGCAGTATTGCTACATCACCTTGGGTACCAAGTAATTGGTGTGACTCTTCAGCTATATGGTAGTGATGGTAATGCTAACGCGAGAAAAGGTGCATGTTGTGCCGGACAGGATATTTATGATGCCAAGCGCGTAGCTGAGAGTACTGGCTTTCCTCATTATATCTTAAACTATGAAGAAATATTCAAAAAGGAGGTGATAGAGGATTTTGCGAATACTTATATGCGTGGGGAAACTCCTATACCATGTGTAAAGTGTAATCAAACGGTAAAGTTTCGCGATCTATTGCAAGTTGCAAAAAATCTTAGCGCAAATGTGCTAGTTACAGGGCATTACGTGAGAAGGTTGGAAAAGGATGGCGAGGTAAAGTTATGCACAGGCGTCGATAAAAGTAAAGATCAAAGTTATTTTCTGTTTGCCACAACAAAGGAGCAGCTGAAGCTTTTGAGGTTTCCACTTGGTAAGTTCTATAAAAGTGATGTAAGAAAATTAGCAAAGCATTTTGGTTTGCAAATCTCTGAGAAGCCAGACAGTCAAGACATATGCTTTGTTTCCGAAAGCTATAGTGAAACAATAGCTAAGCTAGCTCCACAGTCTGTGCAGAAAGGCAAAATTGTGGATGTACATGGAAAAGCGCTGGGCGAGCACAATGGCATAGTAAATTTCACAGTGGGGCAAAGAAAAGGTCTGGGCATTGCACACAGCGAACCTCTCTATGTGATAAAAATCAGTACAGAAAATAATGAGGTCATAGTAGGTCCAGTCAGCGCACTAATGCAAAGAAAAGTGTTGGTCAAGGAGCTGAATTGGCTAGAGCAACCAAAGGAAGGCATGGAAGTCACTGTGAAGCTCCGGTCATCACACGCGGGAAGCTCAGCGACAATATACCCAACTGCAGAACAAAATAAAGCTTGTATTATTTTAAACAATGATTACTTTGGCATCAGTCCCGGCCAAGCCTGCGTAGCATACAAAGATGACCAAGTTATCGGCGGTGGGTGGATATGTTCTTAACTCAAAGGTCCCATTAGCGTTAGAATGCTTGCAGTACATGTTTTCATGAGCTGGAATAAATGTCCCAGCATTATATATACCTTCCACCTGCTTCTTGAGTTGGGAAAGTTTGGTTCATAAAGGTAAATGGAGTATCTGGTTTCTCAGTCAATTTCATAGTCACACTACCATTTTTCTCAAGACTCTTGGCTATGACATCTGCAACACTTTGTCCTTTGAGGAGACAGTTTTTGCCTAAGCTTTTTTTCTCTTCATCTTCTAACTGGGAGAACCTTGTTTTACTCTCCTCATCAATCTCTACTTTTATTTCCCTATTTTCTGTTTTTCCATCCTCAGTTTCTGTACTGCTGGGGTGTAAATGGACACTGATCTTCCCTACCTTGGTAGCAAAAGACACTTCAATGCTACCTTGTAAGACATCTGTATAGTTTCTTTTTTCATCTTTGTCTTCTTCAAATCTTACTATACTTTCTCCAATATGAAATATATAGTATTTAAAATTTAACTCTTCTATTTTGAGATCATTTGTAACTTTTTTTAGGTCATTTACAGCTTTTTTTAGACCGTTTACAGCTTTTGCAACCTCAATAGTGCTATCTTGCGGATATTTTGTATAAAAATAACAATTGTCTACATCTACTACTAAATCGTCTTCCTGAACTTGTGCATCCTTATTTACTATACCCTCGTATGCCGCGCTTTTGAGAACACCATAGATTTGTTCACGCTCTTCGTTGAACTTATCCATAGACTTCCATACCATTCTACACAATCTATCATGGCCGTCTTCATTATCGTACGTATCCAACTCTACTTTCCCACCTTTGAAGAACAACTTACGAACAACATTAACTACAGCGTCTATGTTGTTCTTGTCATCTAACTCACCTTCGCTTGGACACTCGTCCATACGAGGGTCTCTCCTGCGGAGTCCAGATGTTAATTCTATAGTACCTGCCAAAGCATCTTTTATTTTCTTCAATACTAAACCCGACACAGTAGGTTCATTATCATAGGGTGAATTTAACCTTATCCCTTCTGACAAATATGTTTTCAACAAGGCTTCTACTGCTATACAACATGATTGGATATTCTTGTCGTACACACCTTTCATCTTCTCATAAAACTCACCAATCAGCTTCTTTTCTTTTGCAGTTAATGGTATTTCTGCTAATGGTGGGTCTTCTCCTAAAAGAGAAGAATCAACTGAGCTGTCGCTCGAGTCTCCCTCTGAGCCGGAATCACTTGAGTCAGTATTTCCGTTTAGCCAACTACTAACCGGGTCAGTGCCTAGTGGTTGGCCCCAACCACTATAATCAGAACCAGTATTTGGTGGCGGACATCCTTCAGAATTAGCATCTGTCACCTCGCTATTTTCGTCTAGCCAACCAGTTATTTGATTAACGTGCCCTGAACCCCATCCACCACTCTCCTTAGTTTCTGTGCTGCACTCACTTGTATTGTCTATAGGAGTCTGTTGATCACTACTTCTGCGTGTGTCAGCTTCTAGCCACCCTGAACTTGGCAAGCTATTCTGTTGATCTGCTTCTTTATTCATTAGTTTAACCTCACCTAGCATATTATATAACCATCACTCACTAATTCCTGAGTAGTTACCATAATCTATAAACAAGTCAATAAAAATTTAGTAGTTCTCTACCGCTGATGCTCATTTTTCCGTGTAGTTTTACTCCTGCTTGTCAACTTGGGCCTAATCCAAATCAGGGTATGGCAGAAAAACTTGTTAAAGCAGGTAGTGAAATTTTATAAGGTGAAAATTTCTATGATAGCCGCTGACTTAATATCCAGTCAGTATCCTTTCCACCAACTCTTTTACCGTTGGCACGTAGCCATTCTCATAAAACGGATCCTGCTTGAATTTATACACATTGTGTCCGGAAAACATGAGTTCATTCTCAATATCACCATCGTGTATAATGTTTTGTAGTGTCTTTTGTATACAGAAACTCCGTGGATCCGGCTTTCGTCCTGTTGAATGATCACCATGATCTTTCCAATTGCTAAACAGACAATGGCTTAAACATCCCATGCAATTGATCTGATCTTGTCTTATCTCCGCAAATTTGTCTGGTGTCACAAAAATCACAGTTGTATCTGGAGTTTTCATTGCTTCTGTATATCCTGCCCTAGTCCACGTGTTTGCCAGTTCTTTATCTTTTGCAGTGAGGTAGATCTTTCTACCTCTTGCACCAATTGCAAATTCACTATTGAATTCTTCGCTGGCACTCTCTGAAAATTTTATTTGACGTGAGTTCCGTTCCTGTAACTCACGTATGAAGTTATTTCTTACTGCAGATGAGTAAAACCCTGTTGGACTGAATTTATTCAAAAATACGTCACCTTCTTCTAAAGTGAGTAGCTTCTTTTTCCACTCCGTAGAAATTGGACTTTCCTTTGTCAAAAGTGGACGAGTGCCAAACTGAAAAGCTATTGGTCCAATTTGTAGATTATCAAACCAACGTTCCCAATCTTTTAAATGCCACACTCCTCCTGCCATAACAATTGGCGTTTCCGAAAGACCGACCTCGTTCATGAAAGATCTAAGTTCTACAACCCTTTCAAATGGAGCTTGTGGAAGTTCTGGGTCTTCGCTATTACTGAGTCCGTTATGTCCTCCAGCAAGCCATGGATCTTCATACACTACTCCACCAAGCAAAAAAGAAGATACTTTTTGGTAAGCACGCTTCCATAATGCTTTAAAAGCACGTACTGATGAAATAATAGGGTAATAATAAACCTGATATTTAGCTGCAATTTCCCCGAGTCTGTAAGGCATGCCAGCACCGCAGGTAATACCATGAACTAAGCCTTTTGCCTTTTCTAATATACCATGAAGTACACGTTCTGCTGCCCCCATCTCCCAAAGCACATTCATATGTACTCTTCCACAGCCTTGTGATATTTCATTCGCTATTCTTGCCTGACTAACTCCAGCCTTGATACTATACTCAATCAATTCCTCATGTTTTTCATTTCTTGTTTTGCCTTTGTAAATCAGTGGCACTAACTCGCCATTATCATCAATAAGCTTAGCATTTGCACCAGAAAATGTACCCACAGCATCTGCTGCAGCAAATGCTCCACTTGATCTTCCATCACTAATCGCAATGCCTTTGCCGCCCTCGATGATTGGCCACACTTCCTTTCCTGAAATCACTATTTTTTTTATCTTATTTTTCAAAGCTTCCTCATAATCTTTCATTCTATTTTACTTAATTACTAAAAAAATAATAGCTGTTTATTTTCTCTTGACATCGTCAGAGCCTCTACAGCCAAAATTGGATTTTAAGTAGACATGTAAACAAAGAGCAGCTACTATAGATGTAGTTATGTGTTTTTTGCTTATGATTATAGGTTTAGCAGGTGGAATTGGAGTAGGAAAGAGCTTTGTAGCTAATTGTTTTAAAGAGTTTGGTGCTGCTGTGTTTGACGCTGATTCTGTTGTGCACCAGCTTTATAAAGTAGATAAGAGCATAATGAGTTACGCAAAAGAAAATTTTCCCGGAGGAGTAGTAAATGGTGAAATAGACAAGGAGGTATTGTCTGAATATTTCTTAGTCCATGATGAAAATTGGATGCAATTTCAATCTTTAGTTCACTCCGCTGTGCGAAATGAGCTAGAAATTTTCATTGCTCAGGAAAAAAAGACCGATAGAAAACTTCTAGTTCTAGACATTCCACTCTTGCTGGAAACGAGATTTCGTTTATATTGCGACTTTATCATTTTCGTCCATGCAGATAGTGCTGTGCAAGCTCAAAGACTCAATGAACGTAATATAGATAAAGAAAAGCTGGATCGAATTTCCAATATCCAGCTACCCATTGCAGAAAAAAGGCTGATGAGTGACTTTACCATCGACAACAGTGCAAGTAAAGAACATGTCCTTTCTCAAATAAAAGATATAGTAGATTCGTTAAACTTCAGCAGTTGATTTCAACTTACAATTTGCCCTTACCAAATTACTTCGAATCTTGGTTGTATTATTTGTGGATTTTACTACTGAAATTTCAAACCTTGAGCCTGCGTTTAAAAATGACTCAATTGACCTGCCAAAAAAGTCATACCTCCACCCTTTAAATAGTTTATCTGTCTGCCCAGATATTGACCCAGCCAATTCATCTTTTGACGCAACCAATTTTCTTGATATGCCGTTTTCCTTACATTCGCTCTCTAGAACAATCGAAAGTATATCAAGCACAGATCTATCATAACTGCTTGACGGAGTATAATCTTGCTGCATAAAGTCTTTCTCATTCTCATTGAAAATATCTATAAATTCTAATAGGTCTTCCTCTTTTATATTTTTCGTGTTCTTTCTGAGATCCTCTAAAATCTCGTCAACGCGCTCCACGTTTTTTTCAATAAAGCCAGCTATTACAGCATTATTAATTACTTTATTACGATTCACATTATAGCGCTGTGCTAAGGTCTCTTGCCACTCACTAACCGCTTTAACAGTTAATATCAATCTTGGATTTGCTTCGTAATTAAATTTAATCCTTCTCCATGCGTCTTTTGGACTACGCAAATACTTATTTATATCAACCACTGCTTCCATCTCCTCCTGAAACCAGCCTATTCTACTCTTTTCTTCAAGTTTATTGTGCAATATCTGGTGTAGGTCATATAAATGCACCACATCGCTTATTGCGTAGTCTAATTGATCCTCAGAAAGTGGACGCTTTAACCAGTCTGAATTTTTAGCTTTAATTTTGTCTAATACCACCCCTTGATATTGCTCCACTACTTTTGAGTAACCAATGAAGTCATGATAATAATGACAAAACATAGCAGCAACTTGGGTATCAAAAATGGGAGTGGGAATGCATTTGAATACGATGAATAAAGATTCTATGTCCTGCCGACAGCTATGAAACACCTTAATTATCTCGCGATTTAGCATTATTTTCTTAATAAGTGATAAATCAATTTCTGGCACTAGTGCATCTACAACAAAACTCTTACTTCCGTAAGAAATTTGAATTAACGACAATTTTGGATAATAGGTTAAATTGTTTCTAAGAAACAATT
>Ga0209755_10006364_pt1 | contig 13115 bp, 9 predicted proteins | sample TergutCo191P1_FD_187301 | JGI IMG/M metagenome (GOLD analysis project Ga0209755, IMG submission 187301) | Cornitermes sp. P1 segment gut microbial communities from Petit-Saut dam, French Guiana - Co191P1 (SPAdes) (version 2) | ecosystem: Host-associated > Arthropoda: Insects > Digestive system >... | reverse complement strand
TACTTCCACATATTTGCTTTTACTTCACTGCGGTTACTCTGCATTTGACTGTTTTGAACAAGATTTGTAATAGTCTCTTTAATATTGTTTAAAGCAGAGCCGTCAATTTGCATTCCAATATTTTTAATTGATTTTATATAATAAGGCTCTTGCTCTAAATCCTGCGCGTCGTAAATGTTTAAATCCAAGTCCTGAACATTAATAATTACAGGTTTATCGAATAAGAATACAAAGTCGTATATAATGCCTGAAAAATCAGAAATCATTATATCAGCTTTGGAAAGAGAATAGATATTTTCATGGTTATAATCCCACTCAATATTTGAATTACTGATATATTTTTCTGTCAATAAATCTATTATATGTTTTTCTGAAATTAAAGATTGAGGATGAGGTCTAATTATTATTCTCCATCCTGTTTTAGAAAGCGGATCCAGCAGCTTCTCGCCAAATACTTCAAGTAAAGCGGATTTTCCCCATGAAGGAGATACAAGAACAGTAAAAATATGAGGCTCTTCTTTTGGTATGTCATTAATTTTTTTTGTATATCTGTCAAGGAATGTATTACCGGTAACAATTAACTGTTTCTCTTTTACATTATGCATTTTTTCTATCTCGCGAATTTCACTTATTTCTGCTTCATTTGGAATAAGAATAGAATCGTAATAATCAAGCGCAAAAAGCTGGTATAAAACGCAGCCGCCTGCCATGTGAATCATGTGGCTATAGTGTTTTACATTTTTTGATCTTTTCCACTGGAAAACGTCAAGATGCGGTGTAGTTGTTAACAAAAAATCGGCAGAAATAAAATTAAGAAAAGCATACGCTTTATTTCCTTTTCCTATGTATTTACCTTTAATATAATTATAATTGGATGAAAAAACTGGATCATCATGCGATGAAGTAAGATAATGAACTTCGATATTTCTGGATTCAAATTCATTTAAAATTAATTCAAAAAATGACCAGTATCTTTTATCTTCTGCATATATCACATATTTATATTGAGATTCAATATTTTGCTTTTTACGGAAAAACAAAACTCCAAGTTTCAAAAAAAGACCGCGAACTAAAAAATAACCTGCTGCTGCCACGCCTATAACGATTGAGAATAAAGCGCTCCCTGTTCCAGGATCAATGTATAATGGAAATAGTATCATAATTTTTTGTTCCTTATTTTAAAATACTATTAAAATATTCTTCCATGATAAATGTAAATTTTATCATTTCATCTGGTTTAATATCGCCTATATTTGCAATTCTGAATGTGTTAGCGTTTGATAATTTACCGGGGTAAATAGTAAAACCATGAGCCTTCGCAAAATTATGGAAAGTTTCAAAATTATATTTTGGAGATGCAGGTTCAATAATAGCTGTTATAAGTTTTGATTGATATTCAGGAGAAACAAGCATTTCTAAATTTAATCGCTTTATAGATTTTACAAGTTCTTCCCAGCATGTTATATAGCGTAAATAACGTTTTTCGATTGTTTCAATTTTTGCTTCTATAATCGCCTGTCTTAACGAATAAAATGACTGCACCGGAGGCGTAAAACGAGTTTGTTTTGTTTTCTTAAAATATTCATACTGGTCATAAATATTTAAATAATAATTTCTCATGGGAAATGATTTTATTTTTTCTAAAGCTTCTTTTCTGCATAGAACAAGCGCTATTCCTGCCATGCCTTGAATATTTTTATTGGATGTAGACGCCATAAAATCAATTCCATCCCTGTCCATATCAATGGGAATGGCGGCATACGCGCTGACTGCGTCCACTATTGTAACAATATTATGTTCTTTGCAAAATATTCCAAGCTCCGGAACTGGATTTAAAAGACCTGTAGTTGTTTCATGGTATACAACAGCAAGATGCGTAAACTTACCGCTTAAAAGTTTTTCTTTTACTTTTTCTGTATCCAGCGGCAGAAATCCCGAACTCTCGTAAACTTCAAAATTGAGCTTGTAAACGCCTGCCATTTTTGCCATACGCGCGCCATAAGCGCCGTTATCAATTATTAAAAGTTTACCCGAATCCGGAACGCATGATGATATCATGGCTTCATCGGCGGCAGTTCCTGAACCGCCGAAAAATACAGTTTCTACGGTGCCTTTAGTTCCGACAAAAAGCGATAATTCTTCAGATACCCATGTCATTAAATTGCCGAAATCTTTTTCCCTTGGACAAATATCCGCGCAAACTTGCGCGTATTTTACGCTGTCGGTTGTTGTCGCTGGTCCCGGATTAAGCAATACTTCGCGGCGGACTTTTAATAAATTTTCTGATTCAATTATTTTTGGCAGAATGTTTTTTCTTGCATTTTCTAAATGCGTTTCATCGTCTATTTCACACCATATATAATTGTCAATTTTTCTAATAAATATTTTATTATTTGCTTTTGAAGAATTGGAAACGAATGACATTGCGGTTTCATATTCCATCTTTGGCTGAGATGTTTTATTTTCCTGCATGTAAAAAACCATTTTATCCAGCGTTTCTTTTGTAAGCCGTGTAATTCCTGTTAGTTCTCCTGCAATAGCAGTAATTTCATTTATTTTTTTTGAATGTTTAAACAAGAAACCGTCAGCGTCTGCCTCAAGATATACTTCATCGCCTGAGTTTGTTTTACCCGAAGCAAGAATAACATTTTTATGAGTTTCATTAATTAATACATTAAGACCTGAAATATCGTATAATAAATCGGATTCTAAAAGAAGAAAATCATCACTTACAAGAGGGGCGCAGCAGCTAAGAGTTCCCATGCTTCCTGTTTGCGCAAAATTCGAATTATGCGCAAGTTTAATAATTGGAATACGCTTTGAAAGTTTTTCATACCATTCGCTGCAATGTCCTGTGCCAATGATAACTTCTTCAATACCGTAAAATATTAATTTTTGAATTGATCTTTCAATGATTGGAAGATCGCCTGCCTCAATAAAACCTTTGGGCATTAATTCAGTTTTTTCTTTTAAGCGAGAACCCAAACCGCCTGCCATTATAACTGCTTGACGAATCATAAAAGCGCCTCCATAAAAGCTTTTTTGTTTTCTATTGGTGTGGAAGCGGGTCTTCCCAAATCTGATCTTGCGCCTTTGCAAATACGCACTTCTATTAAAACAGAACCTTGTCTTTCTTCATTTTTTAGAGCGTGAAGGGCAGAGCGAAGGGTATCGGTATTATTAACAGAAATTGCTTTCTCATATCCGCATGAAAGAGCAAGAGAGGGTATATCAATTTGTTGTCCGACAGTCGGCTGACCTCCGACTGAATCATGAGCTCCGTTATTTAAAATAATATGACGAAAATTCTTTGCCTTTTTATTTCCAATAATGGCGAGGCTTCCCGTATGCATTAATAAAGCTCCGTCACCATCAAGGCATGTAATATGTTTTTCAGGTTTCTGAAGCGCTATTCCAAGAGCAATTTGAGATGAATGACCCATAGAACCAACGGTAAGAAAATCAAGTGAGTGGGAATGATTCATTTTTTCTCTAAGCTCAAATAATTCTCGCGAAGCCATGCCGGTTGTAGAAATATAAATTTCATCAGGTCTTGAATTGTTAAGAATTTCTTGAATTGCTGTTTCTCTTGACAAGGAATAGGTTTCTTTAGCGGTAGTATTTTTTTGTAATTTATAATTTAAAAATGTATCTTTTTTTACAATTAACCCATAAGGAGAATTGTTTTTAGAAAAATGATCATACATAGTTTTTATTTGATTATCTAATTCATTTTCGTTATCTGACATTATTTCGTAAGGAATACTCATAGAATCAAGCATGGCGCATGTTACTTTTCCTTGTTTAATATGCTGCGGTTCATCTTTTACGCCTGGTTCTCCGCGCCAGCCAATAAGAAGAATGAGAGGAATTTGGTAAACATCGCTGTCGGCAAGAGAGAGCAGAGGGTTTACGGCATTTCCAATTCCTGAATTTTGCATATAAACAAGAGGTATTTTTCCTGTTGCAAGATGGAAGCCGCAAGCCAAACCGACAGCGGCTCCTTCATTAGCCGCAATTATATGATTCTCTTCATTTACATTATCAGTTAAATACGCGCAAAAACTTTTTAACAGAGAATCCGGAATGCCTGTAAAAAATACAGTTCTATTTTGTTTTAATTTTTCGTAAAAATAATTTGGGTTAATCATAAAAATATTTTAATTAGGAATTAATGAAAGTATATCTTTAATAGGCATACATAAAGGTTCTGCTTCTAATGAACGTTCATGCTGCAAAATAAGCTGCGCTGCCTTCATCATTGCAGGATACGATGCGCGTAATAAATGATTTGCATAAATAATAATACGCGTTCCCCAAGAGCAAAACTCATTTTCTGTAAATTGATTATATGTCGTAGGAACAAGAACAATAGGAATATTTTTATATTCTTTATGAAAGGCTTCGCAAAACTCTTTAATATCCAACCCAGATTTTTCTTTACTGTGGATCATTACGCCGTCAGCGCCAGCTTTAACATAGGCATTTGCACGCTCTAAAGCGTCTTTTACAGTTGAGCCTGCAATAAGGCTTTCCAAACGGGCAATAATCATAAATTCTTTTGTTACTTGAGCGCGTTTTCCTGCGCTTATTTTTTCGCAGAATTCCGGTATAGAAGCCAACTCCTGCGTTACTTCTGTTCCAAATAAGGAATTTTGTTTTAATCCGACTTTGTCCTCGATGATAACAGCGGAGACGCCGTTTCTTTCAAGCGTGCGGACAGTAAAAACAAAATGTTCATGCTTGCCGCCTGTATCACCGTCAAAAATTATTGGCTTTGTAGTACATTCAAGAATATCCGTTAAATTATGAAGACGCGTTGTTAGGTCAACAGCTTCAATATCAGGTTTTCCCTTGCTTGTTGAATCCGTTAAACTTGACGACCACATACCGTCAAAACGGCGCGTTTCATTGCCGGTTTTAAATTCTGTATGCTCAACAATTAATCCGGATAAGCCTGAATGAGCTTCCAATATTCTGATTATAGGTTTAACTTCTAAAAGGCGGCGTAATGTTTTTAACCTTATATCAGGAGTAGTGCCGATTGCTGTTTGAGCGTCATTAAGCGCAGTAGAATTAATTCCTTTTGTATAAGGAATTTCTACAACTTCGCCGCCAAGCTCTTTCATAACTTCAAAGACTTGTTCTCTTAAAGAGCTTTCTGAACCTGTCTTCCAATCATCGCCGTGAATTATTATATCCGGTTTATATTTTTTTAGATTAGGAATATAACTCCATTCTTCCTGCGAAATAACACGGGATACGCCTTTAATGTTTTCTACTACCGATTTTCTTTGTTCATAATTTAAATAGGGCAGCCTTTTATGAGCTGCGATAGCCGAATCAGTAAAGAGACCTATCCATAATTCACCTAATTTAGCGCCCTCAGAAATTATATTAATTATTCCGGGATGAATAATGTCGCCAATCATTCCTAGATATACAGTTTTCATTTTATTTCCTTATTCTGCAAAGACTCTGCAAACTCCATTAAAGAATCAAAAACCAAAACATCAGACGCTGTTATGTCCTCGGTTTTTCCTTCGCCGCCTTTTATAAAAACAGCTTTGCAGCCTGCGTTAATAGCGCATTGTATATCCCTGTTATGGTCGCCTGCCATGTACGACTTTGATAAATCTATATTAAATTTTATAACAGCGTCCAGTATCATCCCGGGTTTTGGTTTTCTGCATTCACAGATAATTTTATATTCAGGTCTTTCTCCTTCAAAACCTTTGTCCGGGTGGTGAGGGCAGAAATAAATATCATCCAGGTAAGCGCCTTCTTTGCCTAAATCTGTTTCCATTTTCATGTGGATAGAATCTAGCGTATCAAAATCAACTTCACCGCGCGCTATTACAGGCTGGTTTGTTATTACAATAACCAAAAAGCCAAGGCTGTTAATTTTTTTTACAGCGCTCGAGATGCCGTTTATTAAATGAAGATTTTCAGGTTTTCTTACAAAATCATCGTATGTGTTAATTGTTCCGTCTCTATCAAGAAAAACAGCTCTTTGTTTATTATGAAGATTTTTCCCTGAAACAATTCCTTTTTTAATATCGTTTGTAACTTGCGCATAACGTTCAGGAGTACCCATGTCTTTAATATATTCGGGAGTAGAGTAGGCGTAAATTCTGCCGCTTTGTATATTTGGTTTTAACATATCGCGGTCTAAATCAATTTTTTCTTTGTCTAAGGATATATTCTTCAAAAACTCCATAGATAAAATATGAACGCCCGCGTTTACCTGATTTTTATACCATTTACGTTCATCTTCTTTATTGAGCCATCCAGTAATTTGATTTTCGCGGTTGCTGATAATAAGAGAACTGTCAAATGGGTGGCTGTTTGGATGAACAGCTAAAGATGCATACGCAGGGCAGCGTGAGTTAGCTTTTTTATCCATGTGAAATTCGATCATACGTGAAAAATCCATGTCCAGTATGACATCGCCGTTTAATAATAAAAAATCTTCGGATAGATTTTCCAGTTTGAATAAGGCTCCGGCTGTTCCAAGCGGCTGTGTTTCCTCGTAATAAGAAATATTACAGCCGAATTCCCTGCCGTCTTTAAAATATTCTTTTATGTGCTCCCCTAAGTGTCCTATAACAAGAATAATATCTGTAAGGCCGTTTCTTTTTAAGCAGTCAATCTGATATTCCAAAATAGGTTTACCGCATATTGGAATCATAGGCTTTGGAATATCATTCGCAATTTCTGCCGCGCGTGTTCCTTTTCCGCCTGCCATTATTACAGTCTTCATTTTAAAAAAAATAATCCTCAAGCATCATGCAAATAATATGATAAACAGGAAGATGTAATTCCTGTATTTTATAAGTTTCTGTTTCAGGAACGCAAATGCAGACATCGGCAAACTGTTTTAATTTACCGCCGCCTTCTCCTGTTAAGGCAATTATTTTTAAATTTTTTGCTTTCGCAACGCCGCATGCATATAAAACATTTTTTGAGTTTCCGGAAGTAGAAATGCCCAGTAAAACATCTTCTTCTTTGCCGTAACTGTAAACCTGCTGGGCAAATGTTATATTTCCATCGATATCGTTAATGCAGGCGGTGTTTAACGACGCATGACCAGAAAGAGCAATAGCGGGTAACCCCGGCTGCATACGCGGTATTAAATATTCAGATATTTCTGAATCTACTTTTTTAACTTGATTAATAAAACTTTCAGGCAAATCTCTTTTCTTTGCAAATGTTTTCATTAATTCGCCTGCTATATGTTCAGCGTCAGAAGCGCTGCCTCCGTTACCTGCAATTAAAAGCTTGCCGCCTTTTTTGTACGATTCTTTAATTATTTCATACGCTTTTTTTATGTCATCCAATACGCCTTCTAAAAGCGGATGACGCTGCGCTAATTGCTGTAAATGGTCCATGCTTGTGTTCCTGTTTCGGTAAAACTGGGCGTCATTACCATGCCTTGTTTTTCTTTTAAAGCGCGTATTAATTTATTTTTTTTACAAGGATCGCAGAAGATCATCATAAAACCGCCGCCGCCTGCGCCTGATATTTTTGCGGACTGCGCGCCGTTATCAATTGCATATTGATAAAGTTCATCAAGAAATGAATTGGTAATAGAAGCCGCTGCATTTTTTTTTGCGAGCCATCCTTGTAAAAGGCAGTCAGAAAAACCTTTAAAATCGCCTTTTAACAATGATTCTTTCATAAAAACCGACTGCTTCTTCATTTCATGCATACTTTCTATATTTTTATTACTGCCTTCTTTTGCGTGTTGAATTTGCTCTTTTATAATATTTGCGCTTTCTCTGGAAACGCCTGTATAAAACAAAATTAACGAAGCTTCAAGCTCATTTCTTATCCAGCGTTTAAGACGAAGAGGATTAACAATTACGCGCTCATTTTCATAAAATTCCATAAAATTAAAACCGCCGAAAGTCGCGGCATATTGGTCTTGTTTTCCTCCTGCAAGCCCTATATCTTCTCTTTCAATTTTGTAAGCAAGAGCTGCTATATCATATTCTCCAAACGGAAGATTAAGCCATTCTTCAAATGCTTTTATTATTGCGACAACCATTGTAGAAGAAGATCCAAGTCCTGAACCTGCCGGAGCGTCCGAGTATGTCGTCATTTTAAACGACAACGGTTTCTTTACGTAATCAGAAACTATTCTGTTATAAATACCTGAATGAAGCGGCAGAGAAGAAGACAGAGGGAGTTTTTCACTTGCTTGATATTCCTCATGTTTTTCCAAATCAGAAGCTATAAATTCTATTTTTCCTGAATCGTTAGGCTCAATTGTGCAATGTGCATACATATCTACAGTAGCGTTTAACACAAAACCTCCAAAGCGGTTATAATAATCCGCTATATCAGTTCCGCCGCCTGCAAGCCCAAGACGCAAGGGCGCTTTAGATCTAATAATGGTATTACTCATAATTATTGCCTTTTACTTTGATATATATTAAACCATTCTACAAATAATTTTAAACCGGTATCTATATTCGTATCTGGCTGCCATCCGAGATTTTTATGCGTTAAATCAATATCCGCCATTGTTACAGGCACATCTCCTGCCTGCATCTCTAAATAATTTTTGGAAGCCTTTTTACCAAGGTGTTTTTCCAGTGTTTCTATAAATTCATTTAATTTTACAGGTTTATTATTGCCTAAATTATAAATAATAAACGGAGTATTATTTATATCAGGTTTATTATTAAAAGAAGCGACTATTCCATTTATAATGTCATCTATGTATGTAAAATCACGTAACATATTGCCGTGATTATATACATCTATAGCTTTGTTTTCTGTAATATAGCTTGCAAATTTATAATATGCCATATCAGGACGTCCCCAGGGACCGTAAACTGTAAAAAAACGCAAGCCTGTACATGGTATTTTATAAAGATGCGCGTATGTAAACGCCATAAGTTCATTTGATTTTTTAGTAGCGGCATAAAGGCTCACAGGATTATCTGTTTTATCTTCTGTAGAAAAAGGCGTTTTTTCATTCATTCCGTAAACAGAAGAGCTGGATGCAAAAATAAGATGTTTTATTTTAAAATTTCTGCAAGCTTCCAGAATATTAATAAAACCGTTTATATTACTGTCAATATAAGTGTAAGGATTTTCAAGACTGTACCTTACTCCGGCCTGAGCTGCCATATTAAAAACATAATCAAAGTTTTCATTTTTAAATAATAAAATTAAATTATCTCTGTCTGTTAAATCAAGTTTAATAAAACTGTAATTTTGAACAGAAGTACTTTTAATTTTTTCATTATATTTTATTTTTTCTTTCTCAAAACCTGATTGTTTAAGACGCGCATATTTTAAATTAATGTCATAATAATCATTAATGTTATCCATGCCAATTATATCATGACCCAAACCCGATAATTTTAAGGCTAGATGAAATCCAATAAAGCCTGCAGTGCCTGTTACAAGTATTTTCAATTTATTCCAATCCCGTAATATTTAAATCCAACTGATGTTACAATATCTTTTTTATAAATATTCCTTAAATCAAAGAAGTAAGGCATTTTTAATAAATCCTTTGCTTTTAGAAGATCAATGTTTCTGAACTGGTTCCATTCCGTTGCAATAACAAGCGCATCGCAATCCTTTATGGCGTCATATTCATCATTTGCAAAATAAATTGAATCTTTTATAGATTCAAGCCTCCATCTTGCTTCCTTCATCGCGGCAGGATCAAATAAGCGAAGTGAAGCGCCTTTGGAAACAAGGTATTCACAAATTGTGATGGCGGGAGATTCTCTCATATCGTCCGTGTTTTGTTTAAATGCAAGCCCAAGTATTGCTATTTTTTTACCGGAAAGAGAACTTAACGCTTTTTCTATTTTGAGAGCTGCGCGTACTTTTTGTTTTTCATTTGTTTCTATGGTTGTTTCTATAATTGATAAATTTTCATCGTAATCTTTTGCAATGCGCACAAGCGCTTTTGTATCCTTTGGAAAACAAGAACCGCCGTAACCGGGACCGGGATGCAGAAACTTAGGTCCTATTCTTCCGTCTTTGCCGATTGCTTTTGCAACCGCGCGGATATCTGCTCCTGTTTTCTCGCACAAGTTTGCAATTTCGTTTATAAAAGAAATCTTTACGGCAAGGAAAGCATTAGAAGCGTATTTAATCATTTCTGCGGATTCTAAATTTGTCTCAATAAAAGGAGTTTCGTTTAAATAAAGCGCGCGATATACTTCCTTCATTATTTCACGCGCTTTATTGCTTTCACTGCCGATAACTACGCGGTCAGGATGCGTAAAGTCATGAACCGCGCTTCCTTCGCGTAAAAATTCAGGGTTTGAAACAACGTCAAAATCTAAATTTAAATTACGCTTTACAAGTTCTTCCTTTACCCATGAAGTTACTTTTCTCCCTGTGCCGATTGGAACGGTGCTTTTGTCAACAATAACTGTGTATTGGGTAATTAATTGCCCAATCTGACGAGCCGCATTTTCAACATAGACAAGATCTGCGCTGCCGTCATCCATGGGAGGAGTACCCACAGCGATAAAAACAATATTACATTTTTTTAACGCCTCGGATAAATCCGTAGAAAAAGAAAGACGCCCGTCTTTGATATTGCGTTCAACTACAAGGTCAAGACCCGGTTCAAAAATTGGAATAATTCCTTTCTTTAACGATTCGATTTTTGCCGCATCAGTATCTATGCAGATAACATTATTGCCGAAATCTGCAAGGCAGGCGCCTGATACCGATCCTACATAACCTGTTCCAATAACTGCGATATTTGCCATATTATATCCTAATAAAAAAGATCCATACCAATGAATAATTCCATCGGTGTTTTTAAAGCGATATTTGAGAAATCCCATCCTGCGGAAATTCTCAAAAACAAACTGCGCCAGCGATAAGGAAAAATTATAAGTTCAATGCCGCCGCCCAATAAAACATTTTTTTTTCTAATTGTTTCTTCATCGTTTGGAATGTTCTGGTATAAAGCAATGTCAAAAACAGGAACTAAATGCATATCAAAATCAAAAATGCGCGCGGCTCTGTTGTTTGGAAACCATTCAGACGGTCTGATTTTTAATGTTCTTATGGGAATATCAATATTTAAAGAGATAATATATTCAGCGTCAATTTCGTCGTCAAGAATACCGCGTATTACATCGCCTGCGGTTTCATTGTAGGTGTTAAAGTAATGCCTGTACATAATACGGCTTGTTAATCCAATAAAATCTGTAAATATAAAATATCCTGCCGCAGATACAGAAACATCATTATAAAAAGGATCCCAATCTTCTTTTTGGAAGCTGTAAAAACGATTAAAAGAATTTGATACGCTTGCAGATAAGCCTTTCTTAAAATTTCCTATCCAGTTTATTCTTTCAAAACCTATTGTATGAGCAAAGGTTAAAGTCGCGCCGTCTCTGTTATAAAGTAATTCCCATGCGGATAACTCATGATTAATAACAGCTGATAAGCTTGGCGTATATGTCAAAAAACCATAGGAACCAATTTCCAGCGGAGTAGGTATCTTCCAGGAAATTTCTGGATTACTTGAAAGATAATAACCTTCCTGGAATTCAAGCGAGTATTCTTTTTTATCAATTTCAGAAAGTTCATCATTTAAAATAAACTGCTCATGAAAACTAAGCGTTAAAGTAGATAAACCTATTGGCAAATCTACAGATAATCCTGTGCTGTTTTTATAATAATACTCAAGATCCCTGTCCGGACGGTAAATAAAATCGTTATCAAAATCTATAAGCCATTTTAATCCAAATAAACTAAAAGGGATGCCTGTATCAAGCATTAGATTATAATAAGATCTTCCTTTCTGGTCGTACTTATAGCCAAAATCAAAACGAAGAGCGTTCATTGCGCCTAAAAAATTATAATCACGCGCTTTAATTGTAAGTTCAAACCCGGTGTTGGAATCGTATTTTGGGTAGGGAAGAGCGATAATATTCCACGTATCCTCCGTATATATTTCCAGGTCTACAGGAATTTTTCCTTCTTCATTCGGCTCTCCGAGAGTATATTCAATTCTTACATTATCTTTTAAAACTCTTTCATTTATTAATAATTGTTTTTTCTTCTCGATAAAATCAATGAGCTTATTGTATCCTTTTATTTCTTCACCTTTTTTTAATTCTGTTTTTGTATTTAACATAAAGGGGAGAGTTCTTCCAGTTACGTTATAATTAAATGAATTTATAAAATAAACGGCGTTAGGATCATAATTGATAATTTTTATTGCTTCCGCTTCTTCGATATTAGCATCTTCTGCACTTGGCGCGGAAAGATCTTCTGCATTTTGCGAATAAGCTGGGATGCATAAGAAACACAGGGATAATAAAAAGATAATTGTTTTTAATTTAATCAGTTAATTTCACCTTTTAATATAGCCATTACAGTATTTAAATCTTTTTCAGATTCGATAATTACAGAGCGGGCGCCTTTAACATCAGGTACTATGAATCTTAAACTGTTATTTTTATTTTTTTTATCGTTTTTCATCGCGTTAAAAAGTACGCTTGCGTCTTTTGCCAATGGATGAGGGCAGACGCAGTTATAATTATATGTTTTAATTAATCCGATAATTTTATTGGCTCTTTCTTTTGGAGTTATTCCAAGAGCGCAGCCAAGCTCACAGGCTCTAACCATACCCCAGGCTACAGCTTCGCCATGCGAAATATTTCCAAGACCGCAGGCGCTTTCCAGAGCATGACCAAATGTATGCCCAAGATTTAAAAGAACACGCTTAGTTCCTGTTTCTTTCGGATCCTCGCTTACGATACTGCCTTTAAAAGAAACAGCCTTTTCGGCTAATTTAAAAAGCAATTCTTTGTCGGTATTCTTGTATTCTTTTAGACTTTCAATATTTTCCAGGATTAAATTAAAAAGAACATCATCTTCACAAAGGATTGCAGTTTTAATTAACTCTGCCATGCCGCTCTTCCATTCAATCTGAGGCAGGGTAGAGAGTGTATCAAGGGGCATATAAACTTTTTCTGCCGGATAAAAAGTGCCAATAAGATTTTTAATTTCTGAAAAATCAAAACCTGTTTTGCCGCCGACAGAAGCGTCTACCATTCCAAGCAGGGTAGTGCTTATTAAAACAAAGCGGCAGCCGCGTTTATAAATAGAAG
>Ga0209755_10006363_pt1 | contig 13116 bp, 15 predicted proteins | sample TergutCo191P1_FD_187301 | JGI IMG/M metagenome (GOLD analysis project Ga0209755, IMG submission 187301) | Cornitermes sp. P1 segment gut microbial communities from Petit-Saut dam, French Guiana - Co191P1 (SPAdes) (version 2) | ecosystem: Host-associated > Arthropoda: Insects > Digestive system... | reverse complement strand
GAAGCAAATACTACCCGTTATTGACAACGCTCCGTTGTATGCTTTTCATGCGGCTTTTGGCACTTTTGTGGCAAAAGTCCTTGCTTACCTCTGCCCTCATATTTTTCATTCTTTACTTGACACTACCGGTTTTCTTCAGGGTTTTCCACATTGAACAGCGGCAGGGTAAACCACACCACCGTACCTCGGGATTCTTTTCCACTTTCAATTCCAATGCTTCCGCCGTATGATTCGATTAACTCTTTAGCAATAGACAGACCCAAGCCTGTGCCGCCGTCACCGCTGACACCACGCTCAAAAACGCTGCCGAGCAATTCTTCCGAAATGCCTGTGCCGTTGTCCTCTATGCGGAATAATGCCGTACTGACTTCTTGCTTTACGGTGATGGATATTTTGCCGTTTTTCACATGGCGGTTGGCGTTGCCTGCAAGGTTGAGAAGCACTTGCAAAATAGAGTCAGAGTTTGCTGCCACAGGCGGGCAGTCATTTTCTATATGAATATCAAGATGGTTGCCGTTCTTCGCTAAAATAGGTCGGAGCAATTGCGCTGTTTGTCTTGTTATTCCTGCTATGGGGCAAAAGCCCTCAAAACCGCCTTTTGTTACGGATATGTCAAGCAATTTATCCACCAGCTTAGATAAACGCTGTGTTTCTTGAAATATTATATTTTGCCGCTCGGTTGTTTTTTCGTCTGCCGTGCCAGCTTTTAGCTGCCGTTCGGTGAGGCGGGCATAATTGCTCACTACGGTTAAAGGTGTTTTGATTTCGTGGCTGATGTTTGCCAAAAAATCCGTTTTCATGCGGGACAGGGTATCGTGGGCGGCGTTTTCATCGGCAAGGCGTTTTTCGTTTTCCTTTGCTTCTTCCGTTTCCTTTAAGATGGCGATAAACACGGCGGCTGCCATGCACAGGGCAAATACCAACACCGCCATAATTGAAAACTCGAACGGCATAATGTTAAATCCATAATTGTAAAACGTGAATAATACAATGTCCGAAATCACGGCGAAAAGAAACAGCAGCATACCGCCGATAAAGATTTTCTGTTCCATGTTTGTATTGCGTACTTTTATTATGAAGCAAGCAAGCACATACACAACCCCAAGACCGAATATAACGTATGAAGCTAAACCGATATGGCTCATTAAAACCGTGTCGGCAAACATATTAACCGCAATTAAAACCGCCGCAATTACGCCGTATATGCGTATGACAGTTTTATTTAAGGCATTAGGAAACAGCACATCAATGATGCCAAGCGTCAAAACCGCCGCCATCGGTGGCAAAAGGTATTCTATCCGAAACTTCACACTCCAATCCAGCCACGGAAACAATACGGTAAAAGCTCGTGTTTCGCCCATGCCCGACCGCGCAAACCACAAAAGACAAAACAAAGCGAAATATAGTGCCGCGCGGTTTCGTTGCATCATAAAAAACAATAGCATGAACAGCAAAAATAAAAGTAAGTAGCCGCCCATAATAATGCCCTGCCGGTAATCCGAAGCGCGGGATTCGTATATAAGCCCTGTGCTGTAGCTTACTTGCCAGCCCCAATGGCGGTTGCCCTGCCTGTGGACGAAGTTTGAGGATTGTTGTACCAATTCGACAATGCCGTCTTGCGGGCGTGTTGTAAAAAGAATCGTTCCTGTATCGGCTATATCAGTTTCACGGCTGTAGCCCGGCCTGCCCCGACCTGTATCGGAAAGCCATACACCGTTTACATATTGCCTTTGCGAATAGGTGGCGGAGCGGCGGGTGAAAGTGAACCATCCGTCATTTGGCATAAGGATTATATCCCGGCTTGTTAGGAAATCTTCATGGATTACGCTACCTATATGACCGATGGCGGCATCGCCGCTTTGGGTTGCAAATTCTTCAGGGGTCAGCAAAGCGTTTGGGATGTAGCTAAGTTCCCCGACGAGCAGCGCATTGTAATTCTCAAAGTCAAAACCCCGCAAATCCCACACGCCGTTTTCGCTGTGTACTTCCTGATAGGGTGCTGCCCCTCGGTTGGTGAGCAGTAAAAACAAAGCCGCCGGTAAGAGCAGCAGTGCGGCGTAGGGGAGAAAGGGTTTTAGTTTAGTTATAAAGCTTTGGCTCATGTATAGTCCTCCGTTATCACAAATTGGTGCTACGGAATAATTTGTATTATAGGCAATTTGCCGCCGAATTTCAAGTGTTGTGATTTTTATACTAGCGAACGGAAATATTTTCGCTCGCTAGTATATGTGCCTGTCTGCTGTTTTTGTTTGCCGTAGTCAGTGCTTATGCAAGTTGCAAACAGGCACAAAAAGCGGTATGACCTCCGCTTTCCCTAACCGTGCCGCATTACACCATAGCCAACAATCCTAACACTATCCAAGCGGTAAGTGCGCCGCCTTACAGAATCACTTGAATTGCCCTCAATAGTATGCACATAATCACCCTCAACACGCTCGACTATGCCCACATGGTCGGATATACCATCCGATTCCCAATCAAAGAAAATATAATCACCGGGGGAGGGGATGTAGCTGCTGTCAAACCAAAGCCCGTTATTGCGGAACCACTGTATACCCACGGCAACGGAAGCAAAGTGCGGGAGCGCACCGGATTCAATGTACCCTGCCTGATGTGCCACCCAAGTAACAAAGATAGCGCACCACGGCACACGCTCACCGAAGCCATACCAACGCCAGTATATCTCACCGCCAATGTTTCCGATTTGCGACTCGGCGATTTCAATCAGAGTGCCGTTGCCTATGAAGGAAACGCCGAAAAGCAGGGCGTTCCAAAGCATGTTGTATTCGGGGAGCAGAAGTTCCTCAAGCCAACGCTGCTGTTCTGCCGTGAAGCCGTATAATGCAGATATTTCACTGACAGATATGGCACTCACAGTTATACGCAGCACAGTGATAATTTCTATGCGTGTCCTGCCAGTGGGCATCCCGTCCCTGTCAAGCACATCAACCTCGATTTCGTACTCATAGACTTGATAGTCAATGACGTTCATATCCCAAAACACATCACGTAGGAGATTAGCCCTAACTTCATCTACCGTGGCAACGTCCATCGGGTTATGCGGGTCTGCGGCAGTTTTGACGGCATATATGGCGAGAACGTGCCGCCACAATGCCCTAGAGCCTGACCTGTCAAGTTCATCATGTGGGTTAGATGCTATAATATCATCAATTTTACGGTTGAACTCATCGTTAAGCTCTGCTATGACCGAGTTGATGGATACACCTGTGTGCGAATTTTCCTCACCCGTGAAAAAGATGCCGAACACAGAGCCGACTATTACCGCTATCAGTGATATGATAACGATAACCGCCACGGCAACCCATCCGCCTGCGGCAATGAGTGCAACCAGCCCCTTAACCGCCGCAATTGTTGCCTTAACAAAGGCGATGACGGCTTTGACAGTAACTTTGGCAACCAAAATCGCAGCTTTAGCAGAGGCACGGGCAGCGTGTGCCGCCACCCGTGCCGCTTTAACTGTAGCAACCGCCGCTTTTTGCGATGCCTGAGCGGTGTGCCGTGCTGTTTTTACAACCTTTCCGCTTGCCTTCCCTGCGGTCTTGACAGGTTTAATCACAGGCTTGCGCCCTTTAATTGCAGTGTTTGCTCCTTTTTGAGTTATGTTTTTTTGACGTATGCCAAGCCCTTTTGAATAATTGCCTTGCATATTCCGTGGTGGTGCAGCTTTCCCAGTTGCACTGTTGTTGACAGTATTTTTTGAATGGACAGCTCTATCCGATGTCTGCCGTGTGCGTGGCATTGATTTGTGTGTACGCCTGTGAGTAGTGGATTTAGGGGAAGGCTTGTCTCTTTTATTTTGTGGCAGACCTTTTTGCTATCTGGCATCTTCGGAGCGGACTTTCGGCAGTTTGTCTTTTACGCTCTCGTATGCCTTCGTGATTATTTCATTGGAGATACCAAAATCGCTGAGTTCCTTTTTGACTGTGGCAAGTGACTTACCACGACCAACTTTTTCAAATGCTTTGCATGAAATCTCAAAATCACGCTTCTCCATGCCCTCAAGCACACCTTCACGTTTACCCTCAAGCACACCTTCACGTTTACCTTCAAGCATACCTTCAGCTTTACCACGTTCCTCAAGTTTATCAAATACCTCTTTGTAATCAACCCACGGCAGGGTATCCACTATGGTTGTTGTCATAACTGCACCTACCTCCTTATCAGACTTGGCGATTATATTATCTACTATTTTTCTCACATTTTCTTGCATCTGTACCCCGACATGACGGGGGATTGTGCCGTTGTCAACTGCGTTTTTCATCTCCCCCAGAAGCTCCGCTGTGGCATCCCTGAAATGGTCTACCTGCTCTTGTGTCAATTTGTCGAACATCCTAAGATAGAACTGCCCAATGGGTAGAAGGTTTCGTGCCGCAACCTCTTTGATGGTTAAATCTGACAGATGCAGTGTCGGCACTTTAAGTGTCACTTTCTGCCCATCAAAAAAGTCTATGTTCCATACAATTTCTCTGGGCGTGTTCTTCGTACTGCTCAGAAAAACCACGCATGGTTGGGGAAATGTAATGCTAAGCTCGGCTTTTGAGGAAGACATTCCATGAAGCATTGCACCGCCAACTGCATATCTGAATACACGGACTGCCATATCACCGTGACCATCTTGCTCCACTTCGATAGTATACATTCTGCCGTCAACTCTCGGATAAAAATCTGCAACTATTGCTGTATACTTGTCAGATACGCTTTCCTTGTCGAGCCACTCAACTTTTGCATCTAGCGAGATATTTTCACCCAATAATCCGTTTATGAACCGGATGGTCATCTCATCACTTTGTGCCAAAGTATTCTTGATTATTTTATCGTAGCTCAACTCGTGTGTCTGAGTTACAATGCCCCTGATTTTAATTTCACTCATATCATTCTCCTATTTGCATTATATTAAATTAGGCACTGAAAGTCAAGTGTCAGCGTTCAATTGACCGTGACTTTTCGGCAGGCAGAAAATCGCCCTCATCAGGTTCTGCCCCGATAATTTCGTGGTCTTTCTCGTCCATGTTGAGCAATATGTCCACCTCTTTCAGTCTTGCCGATTTATCGGCATATTCCTGTTCCTGTGGGAACGGTCTGTCCATCTCGCTCTTTGCATTTTCAAGCTGCACCTTTACATCAGAAAGACCTTTTTCACAGTTTTCTCGCTTTGAGACTGTACTTTCAAGTGCATTGTCAATCCTTGTGATGTTTCCGTGAGTATCTGTTCCTAAAGTAACATCGTGGGATAGCTGACCTTGTAGTACAAGCTTGTAGGTTTTACCATAGCTGTCATAGGCTAATGTCATTGAAAACCCTCTATACTCACCGAGTGGTATCGGGTCGGGCGATTGCATATTCTTACAGGCTTCGAGTATTGCCATGCCTGCCTTACCTTTCTCTGTAAAAGATTTCCCGCCAATCATCATTGACGGGAATGTGCCTTTTTCCGGTGTGTTTCCTAACACTGTGGCAATATCAGCCTTGTAGCCCTCGATACGCTCCGTTAGCCGTGTTATTTCCCGTGGGTACTCTTTGAGGACTTTATCCTCCAGAGAATACTTCTGTGAGAGGTGGCTTGCATGGAGTATTTTTAGTTTACCCACATCCATTTCAAGCTGACATTTTTCAATGATGAGCGGGTTGCCTGTGGCAAGTGCCTTTATTTCCGCATAACTGAGTGCGGTTTCGTCTATATCCTCGGCAGAGCGCACAGGCAGCTTACTTGTCATAATTTGTGAGATAAACTTCTGCTTGTTTTCTACAAGTTGATACAGATAGCTGTCAAAAGTACCCTCGGTCACATAACGGAAGATTTCGACAACGGGGTTTTTGTTGCCCTGCCTGACTATCCTGCCAAGCCTTTGCGCCAAGTCACTTGGTCGCCAAGGACAATCTAGGTCATGCAGTGCTATGAGTTTGTCTTGTACGTTTGTGCCTGCACCCATTTTCTGTGTGCTTCCAATCAGTACACGTACCTGACCTTTGCGTACTTTGGCAAAAAGTTCTTTCTTCTTCGTCTCTGTATCAGCATTGTGGATAAATGCTACTTCATGTTCAGGAACACCTCTGGCAATCAGTTTGTCTCTAATGTCGTTATATACGCTAAAACTACCATCACTTTTAGGTGTCGAGAGGTCGGAAAATACGAGCTGTGTAAGCCGTTGTTCCTTATGTTCGTCCCATATGCGGAACACATTTTCAACGCACCTTGAGACTTTGCCTTCGGGGTCGTCGGGCAACATGGGGTTGATGATACGCTGGTCGAGTGCCAGTTTACGCCCATCGTTTGTCACCTTGAGCATATTGTCAACAGTTGGGTCAACATTCCCGTCTCGTATCATTTCAGCCCGCTCCGCAAGGGTTGCAATCATCTCTTTTTGCCACACGCTCGGTTTGCTGACAACGGTGTGGAAGTTTGCATCAGGCACGGGGAGCATCAGCATATCTGCGGTCTGTATATCAGCTACACTGCGGAACATAGACATGAGTTCGGGAAGATTATAAAACTTGGCAAACCTAGTCTTAGCCCTATAGCCTGTGCCTTCGGGTGCAAGCTCTATTGCAGTGATTGTTTCGCCGAAAGTAGATATTTTTCATTTCATCATCTATTTTCACCTTAAATGGGTGGTTCGGAAAGTCGCTTATTTCAGCAAGCGGAATTTCTACGACTTTCTCTCGGTCAATATCGCCGTAATCTTGTATCGTCGCAAAAACCTTAGCGACTTGGTTCGACCTTTTTGGTAACTCGAATGTTTGCCCCGATTTGTCTGCCATTTTGATACACCTCCTTTGCCAATTGTCCGTAAGCGTAAGCCGCATTTCCCTTTTTGTCGTATTCAAATATGCTCTTGCCCGCTGCGCTTGCTTCTTTTACTTTTGTCGAGTAGGGGATAGGGTGCGGGAATATATGGACACCGCCACCATATGCGTCTTGGATAATTGATAGTGTATTTTTTGCAAGATTAGTCCGCATATTGGCGAGGGTGATTAACACTCCCTCAATCCGCAGTTCGGGGTTTATATGTTTTTGAACTTGCCCGATGGTGTCGAAAAGCTGTGTCATGCCGACTACGGACAGATATTCGGGCTGTACGGGGATAATCACGCTGTCGGAAGCTGTGAGGGCGTTGACCGTCATTAAGCCTAATGTAGGCGGGCAATCAAGCACTATTGCATCGTAGTGCGGTTTGAGTACGCTCAGATATTCCCGCAAGATAAACTCCCGGCTCATTGTGTTCATCATACGCATTTCGAGTGATGACAGTTCAATGCTTGACGGCATGAGGTCAACGCCCTCGGCATGGCTGAGAATTCCGTCAAGTGGATTGAGCGGCTTATTTTCAATTACCTTAGATAATTGTGCTGTGATGGTGACAGGCAGCTCATCGGGCATTTTCCAACCAAGTGATATTGTTTGTGATGCTTGGCTGTCCAAATCGGCTATAAGAACCTTTTGCCCCATACGTGCAAGCCCGATACCTAAGTTTGTACTTGTTACCGACTTACCGACCCCGCCCTTTTGATTTACACAACTTATGACACGGCAGGCTGATGTTTTATCATTGTGCATGACACGCTACCTCCCTCGGGACAATGTGGTTTTGCATACTGAAAAATCCTCGCTTTCTTTTGGTTCTGCCGTTTTCAATGGCTTCTTGCCTGATGTCCTCAAATCGGCAGGCTTCTTCTCGGCATCTTTTTTTGTGTACTTTCCTTTTTGGCTTTGAGTGCAGACAGAAATCGCACTCAATATCTTCAAGATGATACTTGAAGCGGTCTAGGGTTCTTGTATGTTCGCTCATGTGGTGTCGCTCCTTTCGGTCATTTTCGGACACAAAAAAAGCCGCTATTTTCAATGAACAGCGACCTCTTTTGCAAGTTAAGTGTGTAGGTTTTACCCTACCAGTAACGTGTTATATAGTGCTTGCGGTTATTATATGTCCACTACTTCGCTAATATCATGATACTCTACCCAATCCTCGATTATTGCATCTGCTAAAATGTGAATGTGGAGACTGTTCAAACTCATCTGCGTAAAAAGCAAAGGTATGTTGGCATCTAATGCACCTGCGAGTAAGGTTATAAAGTAGACTACTCCAAAATAACTCCTGTTTTCATGCAACTCCTTCAAATGTTGCGTAATTGTCTCCATGTCGTAAAACACTGCCCAAGCAGCACCATAGAGTGGATAGATAAAACTTCCACTCAGCAACTGTGCTACTTCCCTTGCTGATGTTTTGCAATAATCCCTTGAAACAACATCAGTATTTCTTTCCTCAATAACGTATTGTACATACTCTGTAGTGTTCATAAATTCCTCCAAGTCAGTATTGTTTTGTTGCATCAAAAAAAGCCCGTCAACCATTGCGGTTACGAGCTTTTTTGTGGAGCTTCCGAGCAGACTTGAACTGCCGCCCTCTCCCTTACCAAGGGAGTGCTACTACCACTGAGCTACGGAAGCGTATGAAATTTTACCTAAAAAAGTTGACCCCCATTTTGACCCCCACCAGAACGAAACTAGATGAAATTAGATGATACTGCTTGAAAAATACAATCTTCAAAAACCGCATAAATACAGGGTTTTTGGACTCCTTGAAACTAGATGACACTGGATGAAACGCTCAAATTAGTCTTACCAAGGGGGTGCTCTGCCGACTGAGCTACGAAAGCGTGTGCGCTTTGTATGTTAGCACATGGATTGGAAAAAAGCAAGGGTTAGGGGTGTAAAAATGCAGCGCCATGGTGTCTATCAATCCATAACGCTACATTTTTGTGTGTGCTTTTGTTTTCGTTTAATCTACATACTCGCCGTTGCGATTAAGTAGTTTTTCGTCAATTCTTGCTTTAATGTCCACGAAGAAATCTGCTATTTCGTTACGGAACACGTAGATTGCTGTTGCTGCGGCTGCGACGAAAACAACTGCTGCTATTGCGGCAAAGACTAATTTGTTGCTCTTCATACCGATAACTCCTTTTTATTTTATGTTTCTCAATTCTACAGTATTTATTTTCAAATTTCAACACTTTTCTTTTCCATTATTCTTAAAATCGTCAACTGGGCTGCCATTCCTGTAATTGCACCTGTTATTATGCCAGCTATTATAAATATCGGGAGGTATGTAATTATCCATGGGGTACCTGTAACTAACATAGCTATCAGAATCTGCCCTATGTTGTGAAATATAGCACCAATCACGCCGCAGACCCAAATTTGTTTTTGTGTAACGAAACGTTTTGCTATAAAAACTGCAACTAATGCAAATATGCCACCTGCCATACTGAACAAAAACGCCGTTGCCCTGCCCGTCAGTGTTAAGCCGATAAGAACCCGAAAGAGGAGAATTGTGAAAGCATCTGCACCGAGCGTAGGGGTAAGTTGATTCTTTTTTGCTGTTTGCTTAATCGGTTGCTTTTCCGCAGGGGTGTAGAACAGGGCGAATAGTGTTATGACATTAGCCAGTCCCAATTTCACTCCGGGAATTGGAATTGGTATTGGTATCCACGACTCTACTACATATATAATTACAGCTATCGCTGTCAGCACTGCCAAATACACTAATTTTATTGTCATCCTACTACTCCATCTATGTCCGGCAGATTAGCACTTGTAAATCGTATTGCCACCCTGTTTGGAAGGCAGACTATCGGAATGACTCCGCTATTTCTCCACCCTTGCCGTTTGCACAGTTGAAGGTAGCAATTTGTTTCTACGATTGCTATTCTCCCGGGTTCTGCAACTATCCTAACATATCTGCCTTCGCCATGAGAAACAATATCTTTTGTTTCCGAAACGGCAGACAGATTAATAGTCTCGACTAATGCACCATCAATAAAAATTTGAGCATATACCGCCTGTGGCATATCAATCATAAGAAATGTTGCAACTCCCGATACGACTAGGAGTGCACCGAACAATATCATCCAAAATTTGTTTGATTTCATGCTACCCGCCCCACATCTCCGATTTCGATAATTTCTCCATCTTCCAAAATAAGAATTGCTCCAATGAATCCCGGGTGAGTTTTCAGTATTTCCGTGCCTGCCTCGCTTCCTTTTAATATCGCCAGAGTGGATAACCCTTCGCCTATTACACCGCTCTCCGCGATTACGGTCGCGCTAACCACATCGGTCAAAATAGACATAGCAGTGTTTGGATCAAGTATGTGATGGTATCTTATCCCGTCAATTTCAAAGCTTCGCTCGTATGTTCCTGAGCTGATTACTGCCGCATCCGATACTTCGATTACTGCGGCAAAAGGCTCTGACTCTTGGTCAAAAGGATTTCTTATAGCTAAACGCCAAGGGTTTCCATCTTCTCTGCTGCCTATAAGTTTTATGTCACCACCGAGGTCAATGAGTGCGTTTGTTATGCCGTTGTCTATCAGAAAACTCGCAACTTGGTCTGCTATATACCCTTTAGCTGTTGCGCCAAGGTCAATCCAAGCATCGGGATTTGATAGAGTAACAGTGTTTTCCAATATGCTGATTTGCCTGAAATCTACCGTTTTTTGTGCTTCAATAAGTGCTGTTTCGTTGGGGATAGCTTCGTTTTCGCCGAAATTCCACAGCCGTGTCAGCCGTCCTGCAGTTATATCGAATAAACCATCTGATATTTCGCTAAACTCGATAGATTTCCTTATGACTTCTATGGTTCGGGGGTCAACTATGGTTGGCTTGCCATTTGAACCATTTATGCGATAAATGTCGCTGCCCTCTATGGTTATGCTCATAAGGCTTTCGAGTTCTGCTATCAGGTCAAAGGCTTCTTCTATTACGCTTTCCGCCACGTATCCGTGGATTGTGAGTATAACATAGGTGTCAAGCATGAAGCGTGGCTCTGTCACTCGTACTTGTTGTCCGCTTCGGTCATCAAAATCACAGGCCACGAGTGCAATACAAAGAACCGCTGTTATTATTAAGGAAATTGTGATTTTTCTTATCATTGTTGGCTTTAGTAATCCTTGGTAGTTTCTTTTTTTGTTTTCATCATATCACAGCAGCATGAATCTCGGCAAGCCGAATAATGGCGTAACCTCGTTTATGCACATAAAAGTAAGCGATAATAGTTCTCTGCCTTACCAGTTTTTCTTGGTAATACTATCAAAATATCAAAAGGTACACTTGATTTATTCGTGATTCCGTTGCATAATTGTTTCATTGGTCTGAATATTGCGAGGAAAGTTACATGGAAATAGATTGTCAAAGCTAATAATACCCTGACATCAAAGGTTTCAACAAGCGCGGGCTTTATAGAATGGAGCAATTTTACGAGACTTATGAGGGTGATGAAAAAGTGTCAACACTGTTGACACAATTAAGCTGGTCGAATCACCTCAAACTACTTTCGGCTTGCAAAACCCCGGAAGAACGGTACTTTAATCTGAACTTGGCGGTAAAAGATTATATAAGTGGATAGATGAAATAATGGAGGGATTTGAAAATGGATAGAAATTGTTTATCAGACACCACAATAAACACCTTGTGCCTTGAAGTGTTGGCATCAGCGAAAAAAATACTGGGAGAACGATTAGAAAAAGTCATATTGTACGGCTCGTATGCCCGAAGAGATTATGAAGAAGAATCGGATATTGATTTTTTCATACTTGCAGATATTCCGCAAGAAGAAGCAAACAGATGGCGCGAGACTATACGAAAGCAGATGCCCGGTGTCGATTTGGAATATGATGTGCTTGTGTCTTTGCACGTAACAGGGCTTACAGTTTTTAACAAGTATAAGAACACACTACCCTTTTACGCAAATATTTTAAACGAAGGGGTTGAAATAAATGTTTGAACAAGAAACTATAGATTTAGCAAAACATCGAATTGAGCAATCCGAAAATTGTATTCAGGCGGCTGTGCTGTCAGAAAAAGAAGGACTATACAAAGATGCAGCCAACCGCTCGTACTATTCAATTTTCCATGCCATGAGAGCGGTTCTTGCACTTGAAAGGTTCGATTCAAAAAAACATTCCGGAATTATCTCTGCATTTAGACAACGATACATCAAGACAGGAAAATTTGATGCGTGTTTTTCCGATGTTATCAGTAATGCTTTCGATGTGAGAAACAGTAGCGATTATGAAGATTTTTATGTTTTGACTAAAGCAGATGTTGATACACAAATAAGCAACGCCGCTGACTTTTTAGATGCGGTTAAGAATTATATTGCCGAGGTAATCCAATGAACCTAACCGAAGTTAAAAAGTCATTGGAGCGGCAGTTTGACCGTGAGCTTACGCAAGGCAGTAAGCGCAACATTGTGTTTTGGTATGATGAAGAGGGAGTGTTTCCGGTTCTTTTGCTCGTGGGAAAGAGGAAAAGAGTGCCAACGCTTCAATAAGTGCTGTTTCGTCGGGGATAGCTTCATTTTCGCCGAAATTCCACAGCCGTGTCAGCCGTCCTGCGGTTATATCAAATAAACCATCTGATATTTCGCTAAACTCGATAGATTTCCTTATGACTTCTATGGTTCGGGGGTCAACTATGGTTGGCTCGCCATTTGAACCATTTATGCGATAAATATCGCTGCCCTCTATGGTTATGCTCATAAGACTTTCGAGTTCTGCTATCAGGTCAAAGGCTTCTTCTATCACGCTTTCCGCCGCGTATCCGTGGATTGTGAGTATAACATATGTGTCAAGCATGAAGCGTGGCTCTGTCACTCGCACTCGTTGTCCGTTTCGGTCAGCAAAATCACAGGCTGTGAGAACAATAAAAAGAACCGCTGTTATTATTAAGGCAATTGTGATTTTTCTTATCATTGTTGGCTTTAGTAATCCTTGGTAGTTTCTTTTTTGTTTTCATCATAACCTGAGTTCCGCAAAAATTACACAATACGATGAAAAAAGCTAGTAAAATCAAGAAAAAACTAAATAAAAGAGTAGACAAACAACCTCAAGTATGGTATAATTAAACAATACATTCTATGAGGTGGTGTTTGAAGTGGCATTAAATAGCAAGCAACAGGTGGACATGCCGTTAAAAGGAACAGTTAAGCACAAAATAGGCAAATCGGTGTACATATACTATGTAGTGCGGACTTACCGGAATGAGCGCGGAAAACCGGCAAATGACCGTGTATCAATAGGCAAGCTGGACGAGAAAACA
>Ga0209755_10006362_pt1 | contig 13118 bp, 8 predicted proteins | sample TergutCo191P1_FD_187301 | JGI IMG/M metagenome (GOLD analysis project Ga0209755, IMG submission 187301) | Cornitermes sp. P1 segment gut microbial communities from Petit-Saut dam, French Guiana - Co191P1 (SPAdes) (version 2) | ecosystem: Host-associated > Arthropoda: Insects > Digestive system >... | reverse complement strand
TGAATAGAAGGCTGGTTTCATCTCAGAGTCAGTCTATACATTTTCAGCAAGAGAAAAACCTCTTGTCCTTGCCAAGAATCAAATCTGGGAGTGTCCAGCCAGCCATCCATCCATCCATCCTACATAGTATAACTCAGTCACTACAGTCACTATTGCATCCCACTATTTTCTGTACTTCATTGATGCCCAATGATTTTAAATACAAGGATTCCTTCTTAAATTAAAAAAAAAAGTAAATCTCCACATGCTAACAGGTGTATTTTGGGTCCCACTAACTTAAAAAAGTTAATGATGATAACTATTCTGAACATATTCACATTCCATTCTTCATAAAGTAGTAATATGGGGTAACAGAAGAAACCAAGTGCTGACTGGATAAGAAAGACTTACTGTAAATCTAAGCAAATTCAGCGAGCTCTTGGAGCAACTTCAGGGACACCACAGGTTTGTGACCATTGCTGTCCTTCATTCTCAAAGGCACAAGGCATAGAAACAAACTAATATGGTACATGCATACCAAGCAGCCTATTCCTGTCACGGGACTACTCATCTGCCAGTCCTGAGGACCAGAGGCTCATCATCATATCAAGTGGATCATTAGGTCGAGGTCTGTAAATCTTGGGACTTGGGTCAAATTCCTGTTATACATATTCTCAACTGCCAGTGGAAGTGGTCCAGGTGAGACTCACCTCCCAATTTAAGTGGACCAGTGGGCCCCCTCCAGAACCAGAACCAGAACCAGATCTAGACCTGTGGAACAAGACCTTTCACTTCCAAATGGGGCTGTATTCCTGTTTCAGGTCTAAAGAACTTTGTTTTTTAAAATATAACTGAAAACACATGTAACTAAGGTGTAATATGGTCCTGTGGCTTACTATTATTCCAGTAACTTAGGGAAAAGTAGTATATTTCTAAAGTCCGAAAACATGTCCATACATTTATTAATACGTTCCTATAATAAAACAGTTCGAATAATATAAGTTCTCAAGAGATAACACTGCTGCGTATTTACAAAAATTGGACTTCCTGTAACTAAATGAAATCCAACAAGAACAGGAGCAGCAGCTCACAGGACAGAATACTTTTCTAGGAAACACTGAACTGTACACCACTGTTCAGTCTACTCAGAGAACAATTTCACGATAAGACTAAAAGTTGTGATAAGTCTCATGTTATTAGAAAAATTCTTAAGAAACATTAAATCCCACTTTCTGAAATGCAGTCTGGTCACTGACAAACAGCTGGGATAGCATAGCTAGAACAGTGACTAAGTTACAGGCTGGATGTCTGAGAAACTGTGGTTTGATTCCAGACAGGAACATGAGATTTTCCTCTACTTCAAAGTGTCCAGATCAGACCTCGAGTCCATGAACCCTCCTGTTTGATGGGTACTGGAGGAACTTACCCTGCAGAAATGCAGTCATGGCCTGAAAATGACCACTCATTGCCATCTAATGCAGAGATTAAAAATGAGCATAGCTATACCTTCATTTCTCCATACACACCTATGGTGTGCAAGGGCAACTTATAATTACCATAACCCTACCAAAACTTTACTAACAGTTAAAGTGACCAACACACTGACAATGGCAGTTTTTCATTAAACAGTTAAAAAAGCATTAGATAATGTGAGATTTATAACCTCATCACAGAACCGAACAAAGTTCAATACAAACTGGTTTCGTGGGTGTTCATTTATCTATCCAAGTGATAATGAAGATAAATAGCCATAAAATCCTTAACTTCCCTTATCAGCCCAGTTCACTTCCTTAGATGACAAAAGTGCAGTAATGAGATCACCACTTTGTAGGTGCATGCATGACTTGTCAGATGGGAGAAATATTTGCACCACTCATTTTAACACCCTGAAATGATGTACTGTGATACAATGTGTAATTTCAGGCATCCAACATGAAGTTGAAGAGCTCTGCTCTTCTGGGATATTACAGAGAATGGAATGGTAATTCCTTACTGATGTTTAGGGACAACCTATTGGTATCTTCAAAGGTCAATAAATCCAAGAAGAAAGGCACGTGTAGATTCTGGTGGTGGCTCACAATCAGATGTGATAGCAGAATTGTAGGAAAAGGGGTATTTTGGTCCTTGCAATGCAGGAGAGGAGAGCAATGTAAGGAATTTTGCTCTCTTGATTTCAAATCTTTCAAATTTTTGGATGTGATGCAGAGTAGCCTCCCCATACAGGCGAACTAGGCATGATTTCAGGTTTCCACTGCTTAGTAGATGAAATCTGCCCTCTTCTGGGATATTATGCAGCATATAGTGGTAATTCCTTACCAGTGTTTCAGGACACCAATCAGCCCAATCTTCACGGGTAAAGAAATCCAAGTAAAGAATACCAAGAAAATTATTCTTGGATTTTTTTGACCCTTGAAGATGTGACCAATACGCTTTCCTGAAACATCAGTAAGGAATTACCACTATACACTGCATAATATCTCAGAAGAGGCATACCTATTGTGGCATAACTTACAAAAACATGAAACAACATAATTACTGCAAAATATAAGAGAGCAATATGGCAGCCATACTGCAGCTAGGCATATGAAATCTATGTATTATTTCCTTGCACTTTCTTTAATGACACTGTCAGTGAGACTAAATAACTTCAAGCGATATGATAACCCTAAATAAAATTGGGAAAGCTGTGTAAGGCAAGAGTTATGCCTAATTTAAGGTTCTATACCAGCAACTGCCTGGTGGGACTGACACAAACAATGAAAAACATTAGTCACCAAGATAGTGCCAGACAACTGGGCAGCTCCTGAATACAAGCCCGACGAGTAACACTTAAGCCTACTTGGTCACCAAATTTGATAAAGAAAGATATCATACATATACCTACACCTATACATCATATATTTCATACTGTTAGTACATCAACATTAACAAAGATGACAATGGTATGAAACTTTCACCACGCCTCATAAACTGAATATATAAATTCGGTATTTACATAATGAGTCTTCACTAAAATAATGATAATAACAGTAATATATCTGTAAGACTAAAAATGTTTGGAGTTATAATGTAGGTTTTATACATCCCGCCCAGAATTCCTCTAGCTGCTTAAGAAACATTGTGATCACATCAACTGTAAAAACCTCAATTATTTTACAGTATGCATACTGCTTTCCAGCTACAGAGAAATGCTTATAACAGTGGCATACCAGGGGGGGTTTCAACCCCCTCCCCCAAAATTCCAAAGACCCTCCAAAATCATGCCAAACTCAACCCGATTGTGAAAACTGTTAAAAATTGCTGAATTTAGGATGCCAACACCCCAAGATGTTTGGCAAAAAGGCAGCAAAATTCTAAAACTACCTAGGTTCACAATTGTTTTACATTAGCAATGACAAATAAATTGGTTGTCATCATAGGTAGTCTTAAAATACCAAAAATTAAGAAAATTTTTACTATATGAAATGAAATTTCTTGTACTAAATTACAGCTGCCTCCAGAACCCCTGACTAGTGGGCTACCGCCCCCAGATCCCTGTTCTCTCTCTCTCCTCAACTAAATTTGTTCAACCCCTCCCCCCAAACAAAATTCCTGGGTACGCCATTGGCTTGTAACACAACTAGCAGAAATATTCCTATTTTGAGACAGTTCCAATTGCAAGAATATAATGTATCAGAAATTACACAGAGGGCACCCATTTCTATTTCCATATGTGTCATCTCATTCATACCACACAAAGCCGGAAACACCATGCCAGGTTGACTTCTCATGTACATAAAATGTAAATGCTCTACCATACAGGCTATAGATGAATCTCACCTTGCACCAGCCAGATGTGACTAGGAAGTAAGCGTTGACGTTTTCCTCTCCAAACTGCTCTGCAATATACAGACCTAAAGAACCATAGTTGTCATAGATGTTACGCTTTGTCAAATCACTCAGAATACTGTGCGCACGATTCACTTCTTTAAACTGCAAAGAAATCATGCAAAAAACATAACTATTCACGCTTCTCTCAATAACTAGCACAGAACAAATAAAAGAAACAATGATTACCTTACGCAAGTTTGAGAGTAGAGTTATTTGGAAGTGTTCAAAAAATTAGGTTTATATACCAAAAGTACGTTACACAGATACAGATTCCACAGAATGGAATGGTCTGTATCTACTCACCCACCTACATGGCACACATCCCAGGAGACTTGAGTCTTCAAACCTTACATCAGAATTGTGAAATATATTGCACATTACATCCAACACAACAACACAATGGAGACAATAAAAATTCAGAAACACACTAACAGGGACTGGCATACAGTACAAAGGAACAAGAACAAAATGGCACACATCCATTATGTAATGCCAAGCAAAGGTTAAACCAGTAGTTCACCAGAACAAAGTTAACAAAACAGGACAATAAAACACATGATTTCAGGCTTCTGCTGCCAGGTAGATGAGACCTGTGAACTTCAGGATATTATGCAGCATAGAGTGGAAAATCGTTACCATTTATCAAAGTTTTATTTATTCACCAACTGATGCATTAGTGAGTGTCTTAATAAACAGTATTAAAATTTACATTAAAACTTATATTAAAACAGCTCCGACATGTTTCGGTGTACTTACACTATCATTAGGGAGTGCATTAATACATGCTTACTAAAGTTATGGTTGTTAAAACAGTCCATTAAAATACATTGGTGTGTGGTTAATATGTTGGTGGTGTGGCTGCATATATTAGGTCCTTATTGGTGTATGTGTGTTGCACTGTTCAGCTGAGACAGTCTCTGCTGAGGTGGCTTATTCTTATGAATGGATAGGGTGAAGGCTTATTAGCAAAATCCCTAATTCACAGAACAAAGTAAAAGCTGGCAATGAAAAGCTACACTCTGTATCAGATCAGATACATACCAAAACTGAAATAAATGAATGTGCTGAGGTACAAAAACAAAAGCCTATACATGCTGCCATGAAGACCTAAAACTGCAAGACAGTGACCAGGAAAGTCAAACACACAAGCTGATGCTCAGACAAGTAAAAGGAGAGGAAAGATGTGAGTGACAGACAGCAGTGATGTTCAAAATATCAAATAACAATAGAAAATTAATAAAACTGGAACACTAAATGATGGTGAAATGCGAAGTGTAAAGGTAAGACTTCACTTTACAAAGTATCAAATATGTATATGTATATGTAACAATATGGATGAAATAAATAAATTAATCAATCAATCAAATATGTATAGATATACAGTCAGAACACAACTATGTTATTTATCAGGTGTTACAATATATCAACTACATGTTTCGGCCACTTTACTTGGCCATTATCAGGTTGTACTTAACTTACAGAGTAACTGCATTACATACCAGTGTATCTAAACATATCTGATACTTTGATTAACACAATGGGGATGACTTTCTTTAAAGTAAGACTTCACTATATTAAAGGGACTACAAAACAACACCAATAACTAAGTGAAAGCCTCCTTAACAGAGAGTGGTACAGACACAACTTCAAGGTATACTGTCTCTGTGTGTCCATCTAGTCACTTAACTAATGATACCTAGTTATCTCATTCTGTAATGTACACTACACTGCCAATTATGCTCCATAAACTTGGGGAGGGGATTTTGGACAGTTTCTTTAATACAGTTCATACTGTCCCATTAAGTACACTTAAAATAATCACAACTTGCACATAGCCAACCTCACCTTTTCGGCTGCTTCGGGATTGTTTGGATTTTTGTCAGGATGATACTTAAGTGCCAATCGCCGGTAAGTCTTCTTCACATCATCTGCAGTGGCAGTTTTGGGAAGGTCCAGGATCTGGTAAAGTGAGTCACCAGAGGTACTGAAAAAAATATATATACATAGTTTTCACAATTTCTTGTCTCCTGTCATAAGGAAAATTACCATCTCAATCCTTAATCTGTCAATGTGATGAACGTAATTTACAGAATGTAAAAATACGCAAACAGAAACATTCCATGTTCATAATGCTTTCACAAGGCATCAACATCACACTGAATCAAACAGAAGTCTGAAGTTTCAAATGTGACATACAATAATTACCATCCCAAGCACTGCTATAAACCATATCTTGCCTAACACAGTTTCTTGGATCCAGCTTACTCTTTACCCTAATGTTATCCTAGAACCAAGGGTGGTTAGAATTATTACAGACAGTTATTCCGATTCACTTTAATGTGTTCCTATCTTCTACAGGAATACAATATTTATTTTTAACCGTCATTCCCCAGTCTTTTAACCATCCCACATTTGCAAAGCTCTTATCAGCTACTATAATCCTGCTTCACATTCCAATTATGAGATATCAGCACCTACTTAAATCTCTCTGCATTTACTTCTTGACTAACTCCCACACTAGTATGAAACATAAAGCTTCTATATTTTCAATGTGGCAGTCACACCTTTCCCCAACAAATTAACATCAGAAACTCATATGTCCCATTTAGACTCAATCCTCTGGTCTTCTTGAACCTCCCTAATGGTGTACTCTAAATTAATGTAGTAATAAATTGCAATAAAGTATACCCTTTCTGGCCATTTTTCACATGAAATGCACAAGTGAAACTCTGACCTTCACTGTGATTACTACATTACCTAAAAAGACTTTCAACAGGACTCTTTAACATTTCAATGGGCCAAACTAACTTCATGAGTACACTGAACTCAATATCATTACTGTATGAATACTTTCCTCCAAATTTCTCTACACCAAAAGGCAAACACAAAATATCAGACCTGAAATCTACTACTATGGCAAAACCTCCACTGATAATCCCCATAAAGCATATACAATATTCTCTCAACACAAACTTGATAAAATTCTGTTTGTGGCTGATGACAGTAATATGTCATGACAAATACCACAGTCAATTTTGCTACTCTTTTAATAAACAGATATAATAACAAATTCCTCCCACTGCTGTGGAAATTTCCTTAATCCAAACACAATCAAGATCATGAATCTCATGAAAGTTACATTTTACTTCAGGTGGAATTTAACCAACACCTGGTGATTTATACCACTTCAACTTCTGAATATTGATCATGTCACAGGCACTAGCCTCAGATGTCTGTATTACAGTCTGCCTAACTTCATTAGCTCCATGTACATCAACTACCTAACAATATTAGTTCTTCCACTCCTTCAACAACCAAATCACCATTCCTGCATTTTACCAAGTTACTCCTATGTTTGAAACCCTCATTAAATTAATTAATCCCCAACCATTTTAGCCTACATTCTTCTCCTTACTGATTGCTTCCAGTTCATTTATTTTGTCTTTCCCTTATGTACTTTTTAATTATTACGCTTACTAACAAAAATTATGCATATTTCATACCTTGCAATGTGTTGTGTAGGACTTCACAATACACCACAAATTTCGTTGTAACATTAGCAGTTACACAACAGCAGAAAGCATGAACACAACTGCCAAGACCACATGCATCTTAAGCAATCATCAATGGTCTCCATTATTAAGCAGACTTAAGATAGTTAATCACTAATAATTTTATGTTACTCATGTCTCACAAATAATTTGTTTAAAGATGTTGCGATGAACTCATAATTTATTCTTTGGTTACGTATGACACACTTGTTATAATTCCATGGCATGTTCAGAGTGAATTATTAGTCAATGCTCTTCAAAAAAGAAACCTGTTATAAAAGTGGTAACAAGGGTGTAACCTTGCAAGCTATGAGATGAAATCTGCAGGATAAATATGACATGGTAAGGGAAGTGCATCATAATCAGCATTATAACCCATTTTCTAATCACAACTTACACTCTCCTTATCAAACTGTATAAATCTGGAACTCCAAAATTATTAATCAGCCAACTTTGAGATGTAAATACAGGATTATGATAAAATCTTAATCAATTTAAAATGAAGGTCATTGTCAAATTCACTGGGTATTAAAACCATAATGTTCATAGCATGAAAACAGGATGATTGTGCTTTATTTTTATTATTCAATTATCTGAAAATTATTCATACAAATTTTCTTAAGATATTAAGACCAGCCAGAAAGGTAGATCAGAAAAATAATGATAAACTGAGTTGAGTCAATGGAATACCACCACCACAGACAACATAATTATCCCAGTAGGTGAATGAGTGATAACCTGTCAGTGGTTGGAGGTCTCCTGTCACACAATACTTTGTCCCACTGTCATAAACACAACACTTACAAACATAAACACAGTCTTAAAGTATTTGACAGATAAAAAGTAAAGCTGTCCCAGTGCTTAATAACTACCATGACATGAAGGTGTATGAGAGTGGTGGTAAAGCTCCATGCATTTTTAACTTCAGTACTAATCTCAGGTGAATGGTTTATTTTATGTCCTGATCACTTGACTCTACGGAAAGAGCCCTGAGTCACAGTTTTATGGTCAAACAAAACACGATTGTGAATCTTTAACCCTTTGATGCCTAACGACCCCTATAGGGGTCGTACCGCACCGCTAACCTCTAAAGTTGCATTTTATATATTTATTCAACAAATATAGATACTGAATATTTTAAACATGGTATATACTCTCCTTTTTTTCTCTTAAAAAGGCAGTTTGTTTCATAATTCTAATGTATTTGGTTCCTGTATTATTCACATTTTATATACAGGATGTGCTAAAATAAAAAAAAATTCCAGCGCCAAAAGGTTAAGGACATAAACATGACTATGGTGTTTACTTGAAGTAGGCCCCTCAGGCAGTCTTTAAGGTGTTAAATTCTTTTAAACTTTAAATGATTTGGATGGCATTTAATATTAGCACATGGTTTATGAAAAAATATTTCTTGAATATAAAAAGATAAAATTATGAAATAAATGACATGAACCTGTTGCCTCCAACATGAATGAGATAACATGCCCCTAAAACACTGGTATATTTGAGTATTTTTTGAAAATCTCTCAGGAAAATTCGAGTTTCATTAAAATCTGACAAAAATAACCGTTACTTTACAAGAAGGCCAATATACATTTGTGATCATATCTCACCCAGTTCTTCTTAGAATGAGAAATGGTTGACACAGACATGTATAAAAAATTACAACACACATTTTACATGCAATAACATTTTTTTTTTTAAATCATGCAATTTATGAGATAATGTGAAAAAATACTGTACAGTTGGGGTGGCCACAGACAACAATATGGCACATGTGCATTGCATGCTGGAAACCTAAGGCTACAAACACACACTCATAGTATGTAACACTTATTGCTTGTCCGCTGCAACAACGGTTGCACGAATGTGCCTTAATATTACATTATATGTACACTGCAAGGCTTATTACAATCTACAGCATTGGGTAAATAAATTTAGATCACTTTCTTCTGTGATATGATGCCACATAGCTGCACAGCTCATGAAAATCAGTTTCGATGAACCTGTTGCCTCAAACATGAATGAGATAACATGCCCATAAAATACTGGTAACTGGCCACCAGACAATATGCATAGCCTCCCAAATGATATTAACCTACATTCCATTACAAACAGCCAAAATTAATGTTCCATTATATGCATGATATATTCTGACACAAAGAATAACATACACATTTCCTTTTGTTCTGCCATTTCTAATCAATGAAGTGCTAAATAAATGTATCCAAAGGAGTTCCATCATGCACAACACAATTTATTACAAAGGCATAGCTTCTTTCATGGGTTCTGGTATACAGGTATGATGGGGGCCTGAAAAATGGGCTGAAACTAGTCACCTGTGTAATAAACTGTGTTATGCATAATAGAACTCCTTTGGATACATTTACTGATCTCAGCACAATGGGATTGCATCACCTAAAGACACTAAACTGCTGCCTCCATCTTCAACATGTCTAGCATTTTATCTCAGATGACAGTAATCTTAAGAATAACCCCCATTATAACCCCAAATATCATGTATAAACATTTGCTTTTGGTACTGTCAACTGGGTAAGTGGAGTCTACCAGTACTACAATCTGTTTATGAAGTAATTTCCTCCCAACTGATCATGCACTGTTTGTGTGTGTGTGTGTGTATACTGTACTAAGAAAACAGAAACATCTGTGTACTTTAAACATTACTGAAAACAGAATACATTTGTGAATTTCAAACAACAAAAACAATCTATCAAAGAACTTTTTGTCTGGTAAATAACCTAGCAAAGCTGGTGGACAGACCAACTCTGTGTATGTAACATTGAAAGGGTGGGGTATATATTCATGTGTACACTGTAGATTCTCAGTTTGATAAGGTCTACTGTACAGAGTCTGTTCTTATCAGTGCTGGAAACAGAATAGTATCAAGTTAATATATTGACTCTTATGTCAATTCACTTATGCCAGTGACACATTCAAAATCCAGTTCTGCAATGAAAAGAGAGCAAATATAGAAAACCATTCTGAATGTATACAATTTTATGAAGAAGGCAGTAGGTGAAAGGCCAACTCTAAAAACACAACAGACCAAGGTGAACTGAGTCACTGGGGTGGCCTCATATAGTTCTGGTAGCACAAAATGTGTGGCAGTGTAACAATTCGATTGGTGACCCTGACACATACACCCCACTGGAGGATCTATGAATGCATGCACCCTGAAAAGGCAACTGTAATGTCTGTCGAAACGTCCATTAATCTCCAAATCCTCTACGCAGCCAAACCCCAAAAGCCAATCAAACACACTGATGTGTGATCTGTGATGTGCAAATATTGCGTTATTAACTATGCAATACTCACATGTTTGTACTGAAGACCATTTAATCTGTTAGCACTTGTTTGTAATCTATTACATCATCTTATGGTCATCGATATCTGTTCTTCAGGTGCAATTGATAAAACTGTCTAAAATCTATTCTGATTCAATTTTAACCTACTGTATTGTTATTTAATTATTAGTTTTCATTTTATATCAAATTTTGACCTAGAATCGAATTTTTGATTCTGCATATGTGTATAATTTTTACTGTATTTTCTAACCTATCAATTGTAGTAGACTTGTTCCACATCCCTTCGCTTACTATTGTGATCTATGGAACGTTAAATATATTGAAAATTAAAAACTGAAAACTACAAGCAAAAACATAAGAAACAGAATTACAGTAAACAGCTGGTGAAAGAGGTAACAGGGTGGAACATGCAACTAAAGTACATTACAGGGACCCAAAAGACAGTACACACAAGTCAGTCAGACTCTGTAAATGTGCAGACTACAAAAACAGTATCATTTATAGAAATGTGTTGCAGAAGAGATGTCTGAAAATATGACAAAAGAATACGCATAGCAACCTTAATGAATCTGATAATTATAAGAGTGGAATGTCACGGGTATAAAATCAGGAGATAATTAGTATTACGGGTGATGATGATCATCATCATCATGAATCACAAGGCCGTACGCTTCACATATTGCTTGTATAACCACGTAGTACGGGAAGAACCTATAGATCAAATTTTCTTTGTAATGACCATACTTCATGATGGAATAGAGCCAATATTACACTATCTTTGCGTTAAGTGACCCACCCTAACCATGCGCCTGAACAATTTCATCGTCCACAAAGTTTTGCGGCAAGGTACGCGATATCATGAGCCACTACACGCAACTAGATCTCAATAATTCCATTTGAAAGCAAGAATGGAGCTAAAGTCACTGCTCCCACACATCACACACACACCTTTCACAATTGCAACTACTACAATTTAAGCAGAAAATAGATCACAGTATCAAACCCCGGTGTCCATTATAGTAACATTCATGTCACACTTACGACAATTTTCGTCTGTCCATTGTGAATATGAGCACAGAACTTCAGGCGCACACGAAGAACAAACTTTTAAGCTATTTCCCTACAAGAAATCCATTTCATTCCCCGTTTTACTGATAATTAAAGGCGCCGAACCACTGCCGCCAGCCTATCTTCCTTTGACAATCCAGCTGATTCGATATTTCATGAAATTGACTCGAGACTTCGCTCTCCGTCGTTGACGCATCCACAGCCTGCTATACATTTCTACAATTTATTCACAGAATTAAGAAACGTGGAAATGGTATGTCACATAGCATACTGCCACTGCGCTGTGTTGACACTCGTTTGTGATTTCAGGTCAATAATGATACCAATTACTTTGAAAGTTTTGGAATTTGGAGATCAGTTGAGCCGATCGTGTGAAAAATGAAGACGTATTACGCAGAAACTAGAGGGAAATGAACATTCTACACCTAATAAAACGAAGGAATGCTAAATGGAATAACCATGTCTTGCGTAGGTACTGTCTCATGCGTGTTACTGAAGTAAAGAGAGAAGGGACGAGCAGACGAGGAAGAAGACATAAGCAAGGCCGGCCCGAAACATGTGGGCGCCCCGGGCAAATTAATAATTTGGAGCTCACAAAAACCGATATTTCTTAAAGATTTTCGGCCACGGAGAAGACCGACGAAAGTTTTAAAGGCGCGTGTCCAAATTGCGGAACATTTTCGGAGAAATTCTTTTGCTTGTGGAAAGCCGAGTTTACCAGCACCATATTTCCGACTATTCCAGTGAAGCCTTAGCTTTTCTTATAGGTTGGAGTCCCGGCCAGCTCGCCCCTTAGTCCGGCCCTGGATGTAAGCATTTACTGTATGACCTTCAGAAAATGAGAATTAGCTTAGGGAGATTCTATGGACCTGTCGTAAGACAGACTACGTGTTGATGATGAGTGATCACTCCGAACACTGTTGCGGGATGCTTTCTTTCGTGTTTCATGTGGGGAAGTAAGAGAAGCTGTAACATGCACGTGGTTCAGAGCAGCGTGGTATGAAATTATGAGATGAGAAAGCGCACAACCCATTAGTAAAATTCGCTTCCCGCGCCCTGAACACATCCACACTCTGGTCATTTATATTTCGGGCTCCTTACTTCAGGCATTCAGACTGGTTAAGATATGTAAATAACACATCATGTGGTTTGGACTGGGACCATAATGCTGGTTACAAAGTTGCGGACAAACATACAGCTTCCTTCCTATCTAAAGGTGACGATACTATGTTTCTTCGGAACAGTACCTACATCATTTCCACGCTCTTAGGATTGAAAGTGAAGTTATGAAATGGAAGAGAGAGAGAGAGAGAGGGGGGGGGGG
>Ga0209755_10006361_pt1 | contig 13119 bp, 8 predicted proteins | sample TergutCo191P1_FD_187301 | JGI IMG/M metagenome (GOLD analysis project Ga0209755, IMG submission 187301) | Cornitermes sp. P1 segment gut microbial communities from Petit-Saut dam, French Guiana - Co191P1 (SPAdes) (version 2) | ecosystem: Host-associated > Arthropoda: Insects > Digestive system >... | reverse complement strand
CAGCGCTTACAGGAACGGTAACAATAAGCGGAACCGCGCAAGTGGGACAGGCATTGATAGCTAACACAGGCAATCTTGCCGGCAGCGGGGCTATATATTATCAATGGAAACGCCATACAGCCTACGGTTCAGCTACCATAAATTTTAACAATATGAGCGATGTTGATACTCTGCCTTAATTAGCAATAACAATCTCTGGTGTCAATGAAAAAAGTTGACTGTATTGTTTATGGGGACAACCTCAATTAGTTGACAATTAATTCATTTTGCATTAAAATAATACAGTTAAAATCCGGAGGGAAAAGATGAAGACAGATGTCATATTAAAGTTTGAACAGAATTTTAAAAACCTTACAGAAAAAATGAAAAACACCGTAAAAACACATAATACAGGACTTGTAAATAATCTGTTTTGTATAATTGCATACATTGTGATTATTTCATTGTCTCTTGTTTCCTGTAAGGAACCGGAAGAATCTCCGCCTGCCGCAAAAGATATGATTTTGGTAGATATAAGCCGGAACACAGACTGGGACTATATGATCGCCGCAAAAGACGGGTCATGCGCTATTTACAATGTAGATGAAGAAACAAAAATACCAACACTAATTTATTATAAGCCTGATAAAAACCTTGATATGGGTTATACCATTCTCTTAAAAGAAAACGGATTGCCGGATAGAATGATAATAAACGGAACAGTATATTATTTAAGTAACTTTGACGGTTACAAATTTGATTTGGCTATTATTTCTCCAAATGGAGATATTGAAATCTATAAAGGTAATGATAGTATAGAGACCGATACAAACTGGGATGAATACGACAAAATAGAAGAGTATATTCATCGTTCGGCATTTACTTTTGAAGAAGGTTTGGATGCTGTAGATTTAGGTTTACAAATCGCAGGTCATGCAATCGGGATCGGCTCTTGTATTTTAGCTTTTATACCTCCTGTGAATTTACTTGGCGCTGTGGGATGCGGTACATATATTGCCAGTACAGCGGCCAGCATTTCGATAGATCAGATGGAAAAAGCGGGTTATCTTGAGAGTGTTCACGCTGATTCTTTGAACTTACTATTGGATGTAGGAGGATGCGCGGGCCGTGACCCGGTTGCCTGCGCTTCAGCCCTTACAGGCACAATTTCATTATTGATGGGTCTTGATTTAGATGCTAGCGATGAATTATCACAGGAAATTGCGGCTGCATATTATGAGTTAGAAAATAATCCTTTAATACGGGTAAGAAGTGTTATAATATCAGATACACCTGATATCCTGGATGTTGGAGATACACACACATTAAAGGCTACAGTTACACCGTCTAATGCGACATACAAAAATGTAATATGGACATCAAGCAATCCAGCTGTCGCGACAGTAAATAATAACGGTACAATCACCGCTAATAGCGCCGGAACGGCTATCATTACAGCAAGAACAATTGACGGCGGTTATGCTGCGACTTATGTGGCTACAGTAGATGGAATTACCCTGGATAAAGAAACACTCAATCTGATAGTAAGCGGCCCTCCCGGATTATTAAACGCGACAGTTTATTCATATAAAGGAACACATAGTATAACATGGACATCAAGCAATCCCGCTGTCGCGACAGTAGGCAGCGGTACGTCTAATGCTATCAACTTGGGAAAGACAGTAAATAACAACGCGGTTATGGCTGTAAGCGCGGGAACAGCAGTCATTACAGCAACAGCAGTCATTAATTCAAATATCGCTCAGCTTACTTTCACCATTTCCTGTACAGTTACTGTTACAGGCGGCGGGGGTAATAACAACGGCGGTAATAACGCATCATGGACATCCCCCACCGGAATTAAAATGATGCAGATTAACGCCGGAACTTACACAAGAGGTATCGCAAACGATTCTATGTATCGCGCGAGTCCGCCTCATCAGGTAACGCTGACAAAAAGTTTTTATATGGGTAAGTATTTAGTAACGCAGGATCAGTACATGGAAGTGATGGGATATGATCCAAGCCAAAATACAGTAGGAACTCCTCTTCCTGTGGATAGTGTATCGTGGTATGACGCTGTTGAGTTCTGTAATAAATTAAGCTTAAAGGAAAACCGTACTCCGGTTTATACGATTACGGGCAGAACCCCTGCATCAGGGTATCCGATTGATTCTGCTGCCGTAACCGTGAACTGGAACGCTAACGGCTACCGTCTGCCGACTGAGGCGGAATGGGAGTACGCCTGCCGTGCCGGGACAACAACGCTATACAATACAGGAGACGAAATTACACCAGAGCAAGCAAATTTTAGCTACTCTTTTTTATTTAGGTCAACCCCGGTAGATAGATACGAACCTAATGCGTGGGGTCTGCATGATATGCACGGCAATGTAGATGAGTGGTGTTGGGACAGGTATGGAGATTACACCAGCGAAGCAAAGACCGATCCTCTCGGTCCGGTTTCAGGTGCATATCGAGTGATACGCGGCGGTTATTTTAGCGATATGTATTCAGATATCCGTTCGGCAAGCCGGAAAAGCCAATATCCGGATTATCCGCAAAGCGGTCAAGGTTTCCGCATTGTATGCTTGTCATCTGCTGTTACACCCGATGACCCCGATGAATGTAACGAAAATTGCCTCGAAATAGGCGATACAGGCCCGGGCGGCGGGATAATAATATATCATTATCATCCCGGCATTACAATAACTGGTTATGGAAATGCAGGTGATCCGGGCTATTTTCCGTCATACACCGCCAGGTATTTAGAAGCCGATCCTAATATTCTGGGAGTACTTGCCTGGGCGTCACCGGCTCACGTGTCTACTACTATAGAAGTCAGCGATGGATTAGGAAGAGGCAGATCAAACACAGCGGCAATTCTTGCAGTAGACGCAAACGCTCCCGCTGCGTTAGCGTGCAGGAATCATACAGGCGGCGGAAAAAACGACTGGTTTTTTCCAAGCAGTGACGAAGCCTATTATTTTACAAGAGCGAAAATATTTTTAGGATTAACACCGGGAATGCATTTTTTGACATCCTCGGTAACCGGAAGATATGCAGACTTTATTAGTATTAGCGAGGATGAGTATGCCAGCGGATCAGGTAACATTCAGAAGAACAACAGTACTAAGTACGTCATTGCTGTCCGGGCTTTTTAATCCATGTAAAGGACTGAGGCAGGCTGTGATTCAGAAAAACTTAGCAGTTACAATCTCTGCTGATGAGCTGATGTAAAATATATATCCCGGGTCTTAGCCGTTCCTTAAGCGCGTTCACGCGTTCTTCTGTCCAGTATTCTTCAGGCGTACTGTATCCAAGCGTTTCTTTTGATGTCTCATTATCGCGGGCGATTATCCTGCCCCTGCTTACTACCGATACATCAGGCACATACACTCTCTCCCGCCCCTCATCATCATACTGAAGGCGGTCTGAAAGAATTCTTACAATCCTTTGGTAGTTCTCTGAGTTTTTTTCCCTGTCTTTTCTTATATCGCAGTAATAAATTCTGTCAATTTCCATCTCACGCGCGACATCCTGAAGGATAACAGCGTAATGCTGGCACCATGAGCATTCCTTAAAGCCAATAAGAACAATACCCCTGCCTTTTTCCAAAATGTCCGCAGTCTCAGATGCGTTTCTGTATAAAAATATATTATCATCGCCTGCCAAAGGATATTCTTTCGCGAACCTTTTTGAATCGTTTGCTTCCTTACACTGCATGAATATAAAAGAAAAAAGTATAATTAAAATAATTCTATTGATCGCCATAAACAGCTCCCGGCGGCGTCAGGTTGTTTTGCTTTCTTCCTTCAGATACCTGCGCAGCATACTGAAAAATTCATCAACATTTAGAGGTTTGCCCACATGATCGTTCATTCCGGCGTTAAGGCATTTTTCAATATCTTCGCGGAAAACGTTAGCTGTCATTGCGACTATCGGTATTGTTTTGGCTCTTGGGTGGCTTAACGCCCGTATTTTCCGCGTAGATTCGTATCCGTCCATTTCAGGCATCTGCACATCCATAAGTATCAGATCGTAAATGTCAGGCGATTTATCAAACATTGAAACCGCTACCAATCCGTTTTCAGCGCAGTCAATTTCCAGATGGGTAGATTCCATAAGCGATATGACAATTTCACGGTTTATATCAACATCTTCCGCCAGAAGAACTCTATACCCCTTAAAAACATCCGTGTTATCTGACTGCTTTGCGTTATTCTGACCGGTTAATCCTATCGCTTCTGTTATTGCGTCCGCGATTGCCGACGGGAAAAGCGGTTTGGACAGGAATTTGTCAACGCCGGCCTTCTTTGCCTCATCTGCGACATTGCTCCATTCAGCGGCGGAAATCATGATTATAATTGTGTGTTCAGGCGATTCCGATTTGGCTTTTAGCTCTTTCGCCAGCTTTATTCCGTCCATTCCGGGCATTTTCCAGTCAACAAAAAATATGTTATACATGCCATTAGCGCCTATTAGCGCGATAGCCTCATCGCCGCTTGACGCGGTGTCGCAGCTTGTACCGAAGCCCTGAATAATTTCCCTGAAATAATCAAGGATTTCCTTATCGTCATCCACTACCATAATGGAAACATTGTTCCAGTTTATACCGATTTCAGATAACCCCGGTATGTTCCTTGCCGCGCGCCTGGCTTTAAAAGTAAATGAAAATGATGAGCCTTTTCCGATTTCGGAATCAACTTCTATATGGCCGCCCATTAGTTCAATGATGTTCTTGGAAATTACGAGTCCCAGTCCTGTTCCGCCAAATCTACGCGATGTGCCTGATTCCGCCTGATGAAAAGAATGGAAAAGCTGTCTCTGCTGTTCGGGGCTTATGCCTATCCCCGAATCCTTAATTGTTATCTGAATTGTATACAAGTCGTCTTCTTTGCCCAGGAAGCGGGTTTCAAGTTTTATGGAACCTTCTTCAGGCGTAAATTTTACAGCGTTGCCGAGCAGATTGGTAATAACCTGCGCCAGCCTCTGATCATCGCCGATAATCAGGCGCGGTATGGACTTGTCGATATTTACGGAAAGTTTCTGTCTTTTTTCATCAGCGCGGAACGCTATTATATTGATAACGCGCTGAAGCATTTTTTCAAAATCATACTCCTCATCGGAAAGTTCAAATTTATTGGCTTCAATTTTTGACATATCAAGAACATCATTTATAACTCCAAGCAGGTGCTGGGATGCGTTCTCCACTTTTTCAAAACAGTAATCCTTTCGCTGTATATCACCGGCTGTTTTTCCGATAACGGTCATGCCGATTATTGCGTTTAACGGCGTGCGGATCTCGTGCGACATGTTCGACAGGAAAACGGTTTTCGCTTCCGATGCGGCGGTGGCGTGATCCAGGGCTTTTTTTAGTTTTTCATCGTAAATGGTCCGCATTATAGCTCCCGCTATTACGCTTGCTATTGTGGTGATAAATGAAACTTCAATTTCCTTCCACTCGTGCAGTTCATTCCGGTACTCGACGCTGAAAAGCCCCCATAACCTGCCGTCCACATAAAGCGGCGCGCCTACAATCGCGCAGATGCCGACAGTGTTTAAAGTTTTCAGAACCGGATCATTTGCGATATCAGAACATGTTAATACGGGCGTTATAGTGTCTTTGGGAAGCGTCAGGGGAAATATTTCCTTAATCAGCGCATGTGTTTCGCTTAATTTCATCAGAGGATAATCCTCTCCTTCGGCGCAATTGTTATACGCAAGAAAACATTTATCGAGTTCATAATCAATGCCAAAGATGACTATGCTGGAAGCGTTAAGGTAGCGCCTGATCTTGTCAATTGCGTTATTTATCAGTATGTCAGATTCGCCTGATGCGACAAAACTTTTTGTAATTTTACTGATCAATTCCTGCTGTTCAAGGCGCACCTTCAGGAGTTCACCCTGTTCCTGAAGATTCGCGGACATCTTTTTTATATTGCGCAGATCATATAAAAATCCAAGCCCTATAAATTCATTTTCGTCTTTCACGCGCGTAAGCGTAAGTTCACAGGGAACAGGTTCTCCTGCCGCCGTTTGATGAGGCCATTCAATCTGCACCTTTTCGCCTGAAATCGCGCGATTCATGATTTTTAGCGATTCATAAATCGAAAGGCGTCCGTCCTCCAGATATTCAGGTGAAAAATCATCATAGAAACGATCAATTATCTGCTGTTTCGGCGCGTTAAACATCCTTATAAGCTCATCATTACAGTCTGTTACTTTTGGAGTGCCGTCAAAAATCGCTATACCTATCGGCATGGTTTCTAGTATGGATTGGTTGATTCGTGCGGCTCTGCTCATCTCCTCTTTAATCTTGATTATATTCCGCAGATCATAGGCGAACGCCAGCCCTGTAAAATTTCCGTTATCTTCAATACATGTTACCGTAAGCTCACACGGTATAATATCTCCGTACTGGCTCTGGTGAAGCCATTCAAAAACAAGCGTTTCTCCGGACATGGCGCGTTTCATGTAGTCAGCGGCTTTTTCTATTGAATTTTGCCCGTCTTTTTGATACTTGGGTGAAAATTCAAAAAAATGATCAATGTAATACTGTTTTGAAGTGCTGCAAATTCTCAATATTTCATCATTACAGTCAATAATGTTTATATTTTCATCAAAAATTGTGAGACCAAAGGGCGCAGACTTCAGAATTGCCCGGTTAAATTTATACGCCTTGTTCATCTCGCGCTCTTTTTCAGCGCGTAAATGAGCGTTTTCGCGTTCCAGTGCCTTAATTACTTCAATACTGTCATTCATGTCCATATTTACCGGGCCTCCAGCATTTTGCCTGATGTTAATTGTATCACGTTAGTAAATAATGGTAAATCACGAAATAACCGCGTATACCCGCAATTTATACAGGCATGCGGAATTATTCAGGTTTATAGATAACGCTGTCTTAAATCGCTGAATGAAACAGCGCCGGACAAATCACTGATTTGAACAACGCCGTTTATTATCTTAAAGAAAAACTCCGCGATATTCGGCAATGTTAAATCATCGCTTTTGCTGCCGTCTTCTTTTTGCAGTGAATAAGTCTTCAGTATCTGCGATCCCAAACTTGCCGAGATAATTAAAAAATGATTTTCCAAATCGTCAAGATTCAGTATATCGCTGACAAGCACCCTGGAAGCGACTGAATAGCTGTGAATTAATGTTTTGGTATCCGATTCATCTACAAGCACTGTTCTCTGGGAGTCCGCTTCTATGTCCATTTTGATTTTTCCCGTGTTGGGTTTCTCTTTTTCATTTTTGAACAATGAGCCAAGATCCGAAAGTGTAATATTGTAAAATTCGGTTCCAGGCAGAAATGAAACAGGCTCTACGGAGAAAGCGGTCGGGTACAGCAGATAATTTATCCCTCCTGCGGAAACTTCAGGAGCGTTAAATGTTCCTGTTATGGAATTGTGAATGGAAAGTTTCTTTGATGCGAAACAGCCGCCCAGAACGACTGTGTTTTCTATCTGTATTTCATTCGCGAAAACGCTTCCCGCCACAAAACAATTCTTTAGTTTAACGCTTGCGGCGTTTATATCCGCTCCGAATATGCATTTGCCCTTGATTAACAGCGACACAATGCTGCCCGATGACGCTACTGCTTTATTAAACTGAATAATGTCCGCTGCGTCGTTTTTTACATGAAGCTCGTTATGCGCATAAACTGCGTTTTTAAATTCAGCGGGACCGCTGTCTATAACCAGATTTCTTGCATATACCGCGCCTTCCACTATAACATTTCCCTGAATATTGACATCTCTTTCAAGTTCGCCGCTGGTCTTGGGCAAAATCGCCGTTTTTACCAGATTGTCCTTTAAGCCGACAGTTGATTCGCCAATCCTGATTTCCTGCATCTCTTTCATTATAAACTCCTTTCCAGTGAAGATATTTCAGTGTTTTGCCAAAGGGACATCATGGTTTTATAAACGCGCTGCTGCGTTGTTTCATCGGTAACGGCGTTCATGCCGGCGGCAAATTGCGTTTCCGCCAAAAGGTTAAATTCCCTGTTAAGCATTTCTTTTTCAGGTTCATCCGCGGGTTTCCATTTTGCGCTGTTAATATCGCGGCAGAAATTTTTTACCCTGTCAGCGATTGTCTTTTTTTCCTGCTGATTAATATCATTTGTGATAAAGCAATTCTGATCCGTTCCCTGGCTTTCCAGCGTATCGCTTTCTGACCATATCACCGGAATATAAAGCGGAATGTTTTCTCCCAGTTCATCGTTAAACAAAAGCGAATCTATCATGGATTTAATGCTTGATTCCTGGTTAATATAACTGTGCATGGTTCTTAATATTTCAAGAGTTTTTCTGTTTAAGGCTGAAACAAACAGGCACATTTTAGACGAAGATGCCTCATCAATTCCCAGAAGATTCATGGCTGCCGCGTTACACGAAGATTCGCTTATAAGTTCCCTGATCACATTTTTTGAAATATTAAAAGACGGTTTGTCAAGCGCGTAAATTCTTTTGAAGCATTCATCATCAAGATCGGAAAAAAGTTTTATGTATCTGCCTGTGATTCTGTTGTAATCGCCTTCCATTACGCCTTTTTTTTCGGTAACGGCTTTACTCTGCTCATGAATCAGGCCCAGACCGGCGTTTATCGCGCTGGACAGCGCCTGTATCTGCTGTGACAATTCAGTGCTGATTGTTCCGAAGAAACCCTTAATAAGCGAAGCGGATATTTCATCGGCTGTTTTTTTAATGGCAATGCATTGAGCCGCGTTCATCGCCGCGACGGATCCGCCAAGCGCGATAACGGAGGTGTTAAATTTGTTTATGCTGCCGTCAAACGGCGCGGTATTGACGTTAATCGTAATATCGACAGGAACAGATCCGCTGTAGGATTTTGTTCCTCCGTTCTGGCTTGGCCCGTAGCTGACAGTTCCGCTGTACGGAACAGAAGCGTGGTAGGATTTTGAATAACTCATTTGCAGTCCTCCCACGGCGACTCGTCAAACAATCTGATCATTTCCTTTACAACCCTTTCTTCGTCATGGCACTTTTCGCATAACGCGATGAATTCCCTGCGAATCATGTCTTTGTTCCCGCTGTCAGAAGGGGACCATGTCAAGTCCTTGTTTATCCTGTTAACTTCGGAAACAATCGGAGAAACATTCTGCCACACATCATTTTTCGCCGTGAAAATGTTTTCGATATTGTCACCGGGATTCAAGAGGCTGTCAGAAACCATAAAGACAACCGGCACATAACACATATTGGCGTCCGAAGATGAGTCCGTTTCGCTTTTAATCAGTATACTGTCCACTTTTTCGCTGTAGGTTCTGTCTTCGTAAACAGACTCATACATGGCGTTCATCGTTTCCCTGGTTTTTTGTTTCAGTTTTCCGCTGAGAGCTGTCTGCGTTACAGGCAGCGTTTCGCCTGAAATACTCAACAGCATTGAGCTGTCGTCCTTAAGCTTGTCAAATACAATTCGTTTTCTGATTTCAGCCAGATGCATCGCGGGGCGGTCAAGCTCTTTTACCCTGATATCAAGCGCTTTGTTCAATGAATTGAATAATTTCGTATAACGTCTTGCTATCATGTTAAAATCATTTTCCATTACGTGCTTGTAATTTTCTATGGCCTTTGCAAGCTGCAGCAATGTAACATGTTTGCTTGTCATTTCAGTATAGGCGGCGACGGCTTTCTGGCTTATCTGTGATTTCACCAGCGTATAAAAACCTTCATCCACATTATCGCAGATTTTCTTTGAAGCGGCGTGTTCTGTCGCTATTACCGCTGCCTGCATCGCTACAACAGCCGCGGTTACTCCATTTACATTGCCGCGTGTGTTATCAATAGAACGGGCCATTGGCGATGTATCTACATCAAACTGGAAACTCGCCATGGTTATTTCTCCTCCTCTTCGTTTTCATTCCCGGATGAGCCTGTGTCTTCATTATATGAAGCGTTTTCAACCGGAGCTTCTTCCGCAGGATATTCTTCTCTTACGGGAGGTTCAGGAATTTTTTGGCTTTCCTGCGTATTTTCAGGAGACTGCGCCTGAACGGTCTGTGAAGCGGAATAATCCTGCGGAGTTTCATCGCCCCGGGATGTATGAGCCGATTGCGCCATTGACGCTTCCATCAATAAATTAATTGAAAAATCATCGTACATTTTCTGTTCTACATTCGGCTGAGGAGGCAATTTCGCGTGCCTTGCGACATAGGGATTCACGGCAAGCAGTTTTCTTCTGCGTGGATCAAGCTCCTGAAGCCGGTTAATAGACTGCGCCATATCACGGTATTCGTTGTCACGTAACGTTGCCTCGTAATATGGAATGTAACCGAACTGCGCCGCTTTCTCATCGATATTCTCCTTTAGCCGATCCATAAAATCGCTGAAGTCCTCCTGCTGTTTATGAAACTGCTGCGCCTGCACTTCAAAACCTGCGATAATTTCCGCGTCCTTGTTTTGTTCGTGAACTTCCGCGCTGTCAAGGGAACGGGTTTTGCGCATGGCGATCTGTGTTTCCTGCAGGGCTTTGTAAGTGTTCAGGCTGCGGATATAATCGGCATAGGATTCGCGCATTCTGTTTATAAGATCATCAACTCCGGCGCGGTTTCTGCCGTAAAAGTCTTCGGTATCGCGGTGCCACTGGTTCAGGTAATCAATTTTTTGATCTTTAATGCCGTTGTATATCTTCAGGCGTTCTACCCTGTTTTCCGCCATCAGGTTTTGAATAACGGGAGCAAGCACTTCTTCCTGAATCTGGTGCATTCCGAACGGCATGGATGTCCGCGACTGATCTTCTGCGATCCACGCGGTTGAAAATAAATCATATTTCACTCTTGAACTGGATTTAAGCGAAAAAGGCGCGTAATCATCCACAGAATCCTGATAATCAAAGCTCGCGGAGCGTATTCTTTCAATTTCCTCGGCTTCAAGAGACGGTGAATACTGATTGAAGGAGGATTTTAACACTGTAGCCAAAATCATATTGGAATAATCAACAAGTTTATTTGAACTGCTTGTTTTGGTCTTGCTGAGTATCTGCACCGCTTCCGCGAGTCTACCGATCAGTTTTGAGAAATACTCAACCTGGTTTTTATTGGTGTTTTTTTCAAATGATTTTCTCATGTCGTTTAACGCATAGAAGGAATCAAGCCTGTCCCTGAAATTATCCACATTAAAAACATTTACAACAGGTTTGCCGCCCGTATCATCGGCGGCGTACTCGCCGAGAAAGTTTGCCGTATTGCTGTCCGGCAGAACAACCGGCAGGGAAAGGCTTGTAGTGTCATTGTCATTGAGCAGATACCTGATATTGCGCACCTGCCTGTCAATATTGCCCATATAGTCATAAAGCTTGATGCGCTGCATGGATGTCGAATAATCGGAAGTGTCAATTTCTTCCGGTTCATCCGCGTGCTCAACAAAAGGCACTTCCTTAATCGCGTCTTCAAGACTGGTAAGACTGTTTAAAAGTTCATCCGGTTTATGAACAACAGACATTTTAAAGTTGCTGTCGCCTACCTGCGAAGTATGATCCACAATAAAACTTTTCCCCTCAAACGGCACTTTTGTCGCAACCGGGACATAGACTACGCCCATTTTTTTAACGCCGTAATTCCTGCGGATATCGCGGTGAGCTTCATTAAATCCCGTTATTTTCGTTTCATTTTCTTTTTTGGATTTCAGTGCTTTTAGAAGGGTAATAACGCCCCAGATTGCACCTAACACAAGCAGTATGCCTGAAATTAAACCGGCTGTCGAAAAACCTGTCAATAACATTATAAGCAATCCAACAACCGGAAACGCAGCTGTTAAAATAATGCCCTTTATTTTGTTTTTCATTGCCAGTTCAATTTCCGCGTTTGCATTTTCAATTGATTTTTCAAGTTCGGTTTCTTCTTTTACTATTTTTTCCGCCGCCTTGCGGTAGTAATTCAGAAGAATACCGGCCTGATCCTGGTAAATATTCACCGATTCCCTGAAAATTTTTCCCTGCACAATGTACCTCCTTTAATATTGGGATTGTTCGGATATTTCAGTTTCTGAATAGAAACTGTTCCAAAACTTTTAAACCGAAGATTTGCGTTTTTGGAACAGCAACCTTGGATTTCAATTTCTCAATAACTTTCTTTCATTAACCTGCGACTGAAGATTGACTGCCGCGTTTTCCAGCGATGAGTTATACGCTCCGCCTTTTACGGATCCGATAAGCTCTGAAATTGAATTCAGCGAACGCATTATATTGGCTTCCAGTTCCGCTCCTGCATTATTGTTAACAGGGTAGATATAATTCATGTCATCAATGGCCTTCTTAATTATTTTCTGCGCGGCTTCATATTCACCGGGAAGCTGATTGACAGAAAGAAGCAAGACGCCGGCTTTGGATTTAATTTTCGCGACATTATATTTCAGATCATCTTCCTGTTCAGCTATCCTGTTTACATGGGATTTTGCGAAATAAGCGAAGTATACATTAATCATGTATATGAAAAATATAATTGCCTGAATAATGATTGCGATGTTCAGGGATACCGCTCCATTAGCAAGTATTATAATTACTGTTATTGACGCCGCGATATATAAAATATTACCAATCCAAACCATTGATAAAGACGGTATCTTCGCGGAAAAATTACCAATGTTAATCGCGGAGAAGAAGAAGGGCAGGAAGAAAACAATGTACATAACGCCTATGGAAAGCCAGATAAAAACATCTTTATGTCCGGGCTCCCTGTTCTCATTAATCAGAAAGAAAGCAAGAACAACTATGCCCGCTCCGGCGAGAAATAAAATAAATCTTAACAATAACGACTGGTACTTTGTCATATTATCTCCTTTTATCCCAGCTTGTTTCCGCAGCCGGCGCAGAATTTTACATTGGGAGCGGCAGTCTGTCCGCATCTTGAACATACATTCCCGAAACCGCCTGCCTGCTGCATTGTTTCAAGAGCTGTTCCGCATGATACGCACCTTTTACTGCCTTCCATGTTATCGCTGCCGCACCTCGGGCATGGATTATATCTGTTTCCGCAGAACGGACAGAAGTTTGAATTGGTATTGTACTTCTTGGCGCATTTTGAGCAGAAAACCTCCTTGCGCCCCGCTGCCGGCAATTGGCCGCCCATCATTCCCTGCTGCATTGGCTGCTGTACAGGCTGCATCATTGCCTGAC
>Ga0209755_10006360_pt1 | contig 13120 bp, 12 predicted proteins | sample TergutCo191P1_FD_187301 | JGI IMG/M metagenome (GOLD analysis project Ga0209755, IMG submission 187301) | Cornitermes sp. P1 segment gut microbial communities from Petit-Saut dam, French Guiana - Co191P1 (SPAdes) (version 2) | ecosystem: Host-associated > Arthropoda: Insects > Digestive system... | reverse complement strand
GGCGTATGAGGATAAGCCTCGACACAACTTATAAGAGAGTCCAAATTTTCTCTGTCGCTGGTTTCACCGGCAGCAAAGTAGATACAATTTTTGTCTTTCATGAATTCACGAAGCAGTGCGGTTTTCCCCATACGCAAACGACCGTGCAATATTACGCACTCAAACTTACCACTAGCATAAATCCCATCAAGCTCTCTAAGTTCACTTTGCCTACCGATAAACATGGAATACCTCCCCTAAGTATCATCGCCGGGTTTGTTGCGTTTCTTTCGACGCTTATAATGAGGCTTTTTATGCTTTGCACCCTCCAGAGGCTCCGGATGTGTTGAAATATCGTCTATATCTTCCGACCTGCGCCTGTGTTCACCCTTGCCGTCACCTTTATGCCTGTTATGATTTTTATGCTCACTCTTGTTTTCTCTGCGCTCATGTCCATTATGCGCGCCTCTTGGAGGAGGTCTATCATTTAATGTGTCCATGTTATAAGGTTCAACAGCGCGTGTACGTTGGGGCGGGGGAGATGCCGTAAAACCGGCCTCTTCAAGCCTACCCTCATCTCTTGCCGTGATGTATTCAGCCCTGCGCCCTTTTCCGCCTAAAATATCAAGCTCATCAAACGTACAAGTTTTGAGAGTTGTATCAAAACCATCTTCCATACGGATTTTCGCATTTCCTCTGAGAATATTTACGTTTATAACAGAGCCCTTACCAAACGGTGTCTCAACAAACGCACCGACCTTAGGTGCCTTTTTTACAAGATCCTTATATGCGACTTCTTCGTATTTTAAACAACACATGAGCCTACCGCATGCACCTGAAATTTTCGTGGGATTGAGCGACAACCCTTGTGTTTTTGCCATTTTGATTGATACAGGGTGAAACTCAGTGAGAAACTGCGAACAGCAAAACTGCTTTCCGCATACTCCTAAACCGCCGAGCATTTTCGCCTCGTCGCGAACACCGATTTGCCGCAGCTCAATGCGTACCCTGAACCTCGCAGCCAAATCCTTTACAAGCTCTCTGAAATCAACACGCCCGTCAGAAGTGAAGAAGAAAAGAATCTTACTCCCCTCAAAACCAAACTCTACATTGACGAGCTTCATTTCAAGCCCGAAATCGACAATTTTTTCACGGCAATACTCAAAAGCTTCTTTCTCTTTTTCCTTGCATTTTGCTGCAATATTCCTATCTTCTTCAGTAGCTACGCGCACGACAGGTCGCAGAGGCTTGACGATGTTTTCGTCGTCAACTTCATGAACGCCCTGCACACACTCACCATATTCGAGTCCTTTTGCAGTCTCGACAACAACCATGTCGCCTTTGGAAATTTCCAGATTGGAAGGGTCAAAAAAGTAAGCCTTCCCAAATTCGTTGAATTTAATGCTAACAATCTGTGTCAAAATTTATGCCTCTTTTCTTAGATAGTAAGTACCCAATAATCCCGCACAAATCATACCTGCGATATGACCTGTATTTACATTACTTTTGAGCATTTCTTCCGCTTTTGTAAAAAGCGCCTCTGCTTTGATGAGCCTTGACCGCGTTTGCCTGTCGCTATCTGCATTTATCTCCGTGTATTTAGAGTCAACTTTAAATAATGATACAATTTGTTCGCGAGTCACGGAGAGAAAATCAGACAGAGCAGTTTTGTCCAGTTTTTCGATTTGAAACATGCATTTTACCAGAGCGACATCATTATCAAGTGCACTTATGAAATTTTGGGCGAACTTTATCTCACTTTTATCGTCTTCCTCAAAATCGGAATGGTCGCCCTGCTCTGCAGAATCTTGAAAAGTTAATGCAATGCAACGAGACCGGACTGTGCGGAGCAATGCCGTCGGGTTATTTGTGCATAAAATGAAAACTGCGTGAGCCGGAGGCTCTTCAAGCACTTGCAGCAGAGCGTTTTGTGCATTGTGGTTCATTGTTTCTGCGTCGTGAATAATATAGGCTTTTTGCGATGCTTCATTTGGTAAAACATACACATCTTTTCTCAGTTCACGCACTTGGTCAACCAAGATATCCCGTTTGTCATCCGGTTTGGAGATAGCTTCAATATCAGGGTGAATACCACGCAAAGCCTTGTTACAATGTACACAGTTGAGGCACGGTCTCTTACTGTCACGGGCACTGCAAACAACAGCCATGGCGAGCAAACCGACCAGAGCTTCATCTGTGATATACGCATGAGAAATTCTTTCAAATTTTATTTTGTTATCTTGCTTTGTGATTTGCACAGTATTCAATCTCTCTTACTTGTGATTAGTCAGCCGGGTTTGCAGATAATGTAAGATTTGCAACCTCTACTTTACACGCAAAGCACACGAAACGTCAAATCTTTTCTGCAATCTCGCCTTGTTTTTTATAGATGGATTTCGGGGGAACGAAGCCGCGTACAAATGAAAGCGGATAGATATTTGATTGCTTGCCGACGACTGTGCCGGGGTTTAGCACTGTGTTGCAGCCGACTTCAACATTATCACCCAAAATGGCACCAAATTTTTTAAGCTCAGTTTTAACACGCTCATCACCATACGTAACAGAGACGAGCGAAGAGTCGCCTTTTACATTACTGGTTATTGCCCCTGCGCCCATATGCGCCTTGTATCCGAGAATAGAGTCACCGACATAATTGTAGTGAGGTACCGAAGCGCCGTCGAACAGTATTACATTTTTCAGTTCAGTCGAGTTGCCGACAACTGCGCCCTCACCGACAAGTGCATTGCCCCTGACAAATGCGCAGTGGCGTATATCAGCGCCCTGCCCGATTATGGTGCGTGGGCCGATAAATGCAGTCGGCGCAATCTTCGCTGTTTTGTGAATCCAAATATCATCGGGTAAAACCTTATATTCCGCCTCATCGAGCTTTGCACCCAGCTCCGAAATATAGTTTGAAATTTGCTTCAAAGCGTCCCACGGCCACTCCAGCTGACAAAGATATTCAAACGCCAGAGAATGTCCCGGCTCAAAAAGCTCGCTAACACGCATATTATCGTACATAAACACGGTTCCTTTCGCTTGTACTCAGCAACGGCTGATAGTGTATAATACCATAGTTTATTCACATTGACAAATCTATTTGCATTGACTATACTAAATGATGTGCTTCCGTAGCTCAGCTGGTAGAGCAACGCATTCGTAATGCGTAGGTCGCCGGTTCAAATCCGGCCGGAAGCTCCAAAGAAAGCCCCTAGAGTCATAACGATTCTAGGGGCTTGATGTTTGACAATCCTACAAGTGTTTTGCAAGTTCACCCCGGAGTATGTTTTTTATGCTATCAGAAATTAACATCATGGCACCTTTACTTATGTTATACTCACTAAGACCACGAATAAAGTTATCTTTGTATTCACTAAGTATACCGTTGATAACAGCGTGTTGAACTTTTTTGGGGTGTTCTCCAAGGAATTTAACTAAAGATTCGGTAAACAAAACATAGTATGCAAAGTAAGCATTAACATCATACTCCTCGCCCCATACCAGTGCCGCTAAAGGTCTATAACGCAATATCCAGTATGCAAAAGAAGCTGCTTGTCGTGATTGCTCTAAGTGGGTGCCATGAAAAAACAGATAATACTCTAGCCGCTGATGTACTCGCATATTAACATCATCGAGCAATTGCGGGTCTATGCGGAAATCTGTTTTATTCATTTTCATGAATGTGGCGAAGCTGCCTATCATTTCAGATACGCGGCTTCGCCTGCTTTTTAAATACTCAAATGACGGTGGTGCATATCTAGCTCCGGCGGAAATGTCACTCATCTACATGAATCTCCTACATCAAGCTTTTCTATCAACCGCATTCCTGCAATGATATTATCAAATACATCTACAGGAACACCATCACTTCCCATGTCCGCATGGTTAGAATATCCTCTTTTCTCAAATCTCTCGAGAAAAAGAGTGTATTCGTCCTCTGTCATTTCAAGTTCTTCATCACAGGAAACATGCCTTGTCATCATAACACAATCTCCTCTCCTATCCACCCATTTGCTTACACGAACATTCTGTTTTAGCATTATATCACACTCTGTCAATCGCTATATACACGATAATGTAAACTTTTGGCACAAAATGTATAGTTTCGGTAGCAGAAGCCCTAGTTTATGCGCCGCTCTCTGCTTCATCAGGTGCATACTCCATTATATCACCCGGCTGACAATCAAGCAAAGCAAGCGAATGCGGATAAAGTAGGGCAACTGAAATAGGAGCGCAACATTAAGAGTGATTGAGGGTTGATATTTAGTTGCGTAAAATAGCAAACAATGGTATTATAAAAAAAGACACCAAAAGGACAACACACCAGAGCAGAACAAGCAAAACAACGATATAATAAATTACAACAAGATACAGCAAACATAAAGCGCAAAAGTAGCATAAACTATTGAAATATCAGGGGCTTCACACTCGAAGATATAGCAAGTTACGGCAAGAAACAACAAACTATAAAAAGGCTTGCTCACATTTCGTAATGCGTAGGTCGCCGGTTCAAATCCGGCCGGAAGCTCCATTTTTGTAAACAAGCAGGAGCAGTTGTTATGACTAACCGTATACCGGCACGGATTGCCAGTATTTTAATAAACGCTCTCAAAGGCGGTGTTGTGCCCAGAGTAGGGCTTGAATACGTGACAGTTGGCCGCTCGCAAGAGATTGCCGCAATACTGCACGATATTGACCTCATCGCAGACGGAGGAGCCTCGCTTCGCTTTATCGTGGGCAAATACGGGAGCGGCAAGAGCTTTCTGCTCCAAACCATCCGCAACTACGCAACAGCAAAAGGCTTTGCCGTAGTAGATGCGGATCTTTCACCTGAGCGGCGTTTTGCAGGAACAAAGGGGCAGGGGCTTGCAACATATAAGGAACTCCTTAAAAATCTTTCTACAAAATCAAAGCCTGATGGGGGAGCGCTCCCGCTTATTTTGGAAAAATGGATTTCAGGAATTCAAAGCTCTGTAAAAGCGCAAACAGGGCTTGACGGCGAAGAATTTGACAAAGAGGTTGAAAAACAGATTTTTGGAGTCGCAAGCTCCCTTGAGGGCATGGTCAACGGCTTTGAGTTCGCCAAAGCGATTGCAATTTACTGGCGAGCTTACCAAAACGATGACAGCGTGACAAAAAGTAATGTACTTCGCTGGTTTAGGGGCGAATATGCCACAAGGCGAGACGCAAAAGCGGAGCTGGGGATAAACTTCATAGTCACGGACGAGACATGGTACGACTTTCTCAAAATACTCGCCGCATTTCTTGTAAGCGCAGGATATGAGGGGTTGTTGGTGCTGATAGACGAACTCGTCAACATATTCAAAATCCCAAACGGAATCACAAGACAAAACAACTACGAGAAAATCCTTACAATATATAACGACGTATTGCAAGGCAAAGCAAAGCATATAGGCTTTTTGATGGGCGGAACGCCGCAGTGCATAGAGGACAGATACAAGGGTTTATTCAGCTATGAAGCGCTGCGCTCCAGGCTTGCTGAGGGGCATTTCGCCACAGACGACCTCAAAGACCTGTCAGCTCCGATAATTCGTCTGCAAATGCTGACGCAAGAGGAAATGTACGTTCTGGTAGAAAAACTCAGAGACATTCACGCGCAGCTTTATAAATACACGCCAACGCTCAAACATGAGGATTTGTTATACTTCTTGACGGTGGAATATAACCGTGTAGGTGCCGAAACACACATTACCCCACGCGAGATAATCCGTGATTTCATAGAACTCACGGGAATCATACATCAAAACCCCGAAAAGAAAGTAGAGGATATATTAGGAAGCAACAGCTTTGAAATGGCAAAAGGCGGACTAAGTGACGAGGTCATTCATGCCGACTTTGCAGAATTTGAGCTATAGTTATCAAGAGGTAAAAAAATATGGGCTTGACAATAAGAATGGACGAACTTATAGCTGCAATAGCAAACTCTTTAGACATCGTTGAAGCTGAAATTGTAGGAGCGAGCGTAAATCACGGCAAGCGTATTGCGGTACTTTGCGCTCTGATGGGAAAAAAACTCGGTATGAGTGAAGAGGAACTTAAAACGCTGACAGTTTGCGCACTTTTCCATGACTGTGCACTGACCGAATATATTCTTTATCTAAATGCCGAATACGCCGTGGAAAGCCTTGCCCCGCACTGTGAAGCAGGGCAGGAAAACATTGAAATGCTCCCGTTTGACAGCGATGTGAGCGGGATAATTTTGTACCACCACGAACAAGCCGACGGCGGCGGACCTTTCGGTAAAAAAGAGGGCGAATTTCCGCTTGCTGCCGAGCTGATTGCAATAACGGATATGCTTGATATAAAGCATCATCTGGATAAGCTGCCCACAGAGAATTTACCGACTTTGATTAAGGAAATAGAGGAACGCTCGGGAAAATGCTTCACAAAAACAGCAGCAGAAACATTAGTCTCTGTACTGGACGAGAAAACCTTGATTTCCTTGCGTAACGAAAACATAGGAGAAACAGCAGAAAAGTTGATACCCAAGTGGTTTGCAGATATTGAGGGTGAGGCTATGATGAACCTTGCAAGACTCGTCACAAAAATTATTGACTACAAATCACCGTTTACCAGAAATCACACGCACCAAATCGCAAACAGAGCGTGGCTTATGAGCGAGTATTACGAATATAATAATCATATGAGGGCAAAAATATTCCTTGCAGCTTCTCTGCACGACCTTGGAAAACTTGCCATACCTAATGAAATACTCGACAAGCCCGGAAAGCTTACAGATAGCGAGTTTGAAACAATAAAGGGGCATGTCAAGGGAACTTATGACCTGCTCAGTCAAATCACAAATTTTGAGGAAATATGCAAATGGGCTTCGTCCCACCACGAGAAACTTGACGGCACGGGTTATTGGTTCGGAAAAAAAGCCGATGAGCTGGATTTTGTTGACCGTATGCTCGCCTGCACGGACATATATCAGGCAATCAGCGAAGAAAGGCCGTATCACCCTGCGCGAAGCCATGAGGAGACAATAGAGCTTATGAAAAATATGGCAGATAAAGGCTTCATAGACAGCGGCATTGTGAAAGATTTCGACATAGCCATGGCACCATATTCACTAAAAAAAGTCCCCGACCCCAAAATATAGCTGAGGAGGAGAAATCATGCCATTTTACGACTTGCGATGCACTAAATGTGATAAAGAATATAACATATCTGCATCTATGGCAGACAAAACAGAAAAACGCATTCCTTGTCCGGATTGCGGCTCATTGAGTTTGGAAACTTTATATAAAGGCGCACCGGGAATCATAAAGGGAGCAGCACCTCCCATATCATGCCCAAACAGGCAAAGTTGCGGCGGCTGCGGAAGTTAGCCCAAAACAATACCGACCAGCTCGCTAAATTCTGCAATCTTATATGTAGCACGCTCGTCCTCGGTTGCATCGCCTATCGCTGCGCTGTCAAAACCTCCGGCAACCGCAGCTTCGATGCCTGCTTTTGCATCCTCTACCACAAGGCATAAACTCGGCGGCAACGAAATATCCTCGGCGGCAATTTGAAAAACCTGAGGGTGCGGCTTGGAAAATTCGATATTGTTCCCATCGCTGACAGCATCAAAGAAATCACCGAGACCGATGCGGCTCAGTATCAAACCTGCGTTTTTACTGGATGAGCCGATAGCAAGTTTAATTCCACCTTTGCGCAGTTTGTTCAGAGTGTCTGAAACAGACTGAGTCACGTAGCTTTCATCCATTTGCGCAAGCAGCTTCTTATAAATTTCATTTTTATCATCAGCGATGCGGAGCTTTTCTGCATCGCTAAGTGGCTTGCCGTCATAACGCTCCAGAATAATATCAAGACTTTCCATACGACTCACGCCGCGCAGACGATTGTTTATTTCTTCATCAAAATAGATATTCATAGAATCGGCGAGAGATTTCCACGACTTGTAGTGGAAAACATCCGTATGACAAATAACGCCGTCCAAATCAAAAATGACTCCTGCATATTTCATATTCATAAAATCTCCTTACATTTGATTCGTAAAGATTGTACATCTTTAAACGCGAAACGTCAACAGGTGGCTCTTCACAGAAAATTACGAAACTATTTGCGAAAACTTCAAGACAAGCGCGAAAATTGAGCATATCATGAAAAACACGAATATACGGTGAATTTCATAGAAATAATATCCTTATATACGCATTTATTGTTACAAACTTGACTAACGCTTTAAGCAGGGCAAACACAATCACCGCAAGAAAGTAGATAGAAGTAGGAGAGGGAGTAAAGCATTTTTGCATTGCTCACAGTCAGTCAAAATTTGGAGGTAACAGGAAATGGAAGAGAAGAAAAACAAAAAAGTGAAAAGTTTAAACAAAAAGTTAACTTTTCGAGTAATCCTAATCGCACTGGCAATACTTGTAGTAGCGGTCGTAGCCTCACAAATCTCATCAAACGCATCATTTTGGAGAGCGACCGAGGAATCTATAGAACGCTCCACATCCATAGCGGCAAGAGATATTAACGCAGTTTTTACACAAGCCGAAACACTATTGACGACAGTATCAAACAACATCAGCTTCATGCCGTATTTCGACCAACAGGTTATGCAGGAATTTCTGTATAATGCCAGAGAGCTGTACCCATTTGTGAGTGAAATTTATGTGGGTATTGCTGAAACAAATATGTATGTAGATGGTGCCGGTTATGTGCCGCCCCCGGAATGGGTGCTGACACAGCGTCCTTACTATATAGGCGCTATGAGTACGGACGGTATTTTTTATCAAGACCCTTATCTTGCCAGCACAGGCGAAATATTTTCATCCATAGCCATCAGGCTAAATGACCCGGCAGGGGAAACTATTGGCGTGACAGTCTTAGATCTTTCACTGGATACCTTGCTGCATTTGCTGGAAAATTCAACAATTCCCGGAACGACGGCAGCAGGCTTCCTGGTTGACAGCAATCACAGAATTCTCGCACATAGCAACACTGATTTTATGCCGTCAGTGCAGGCAGGAGAAGCCGTTTATGTTGACTTTGGCTCAATAGGTATTGTGGAAACCGAAGTAATCACAGAAGGCTCAGGTTATGAGCCGAGACTCGTTAAAGCAGTAGACTACGATGGTGTTGAAAAATACATAAGCACGGTTGTTTTGCCGGGTTCAGGCTGGACTTTTGGTTTTGCCGTCCCTGTGAGTGATTTTGCAGCAAACCTACACACTACATCTACTCTAATAATGTATGGCGCAATCATAATTGTCGCACTTATCGGTATATTCTTTGCATCGCAATTTCTTCTGATTCGTCCGCTCAAACCGATAAACAGCATTGTCAGCACTGCAACAATGCTGGCAGCAGGCAAAACACCCGAACCACTTCATGTCGTTACAGATGATGAACTGGGTGTATTGGCTGATGACTTTAACAAATTTATCGTAAGCACACAGGAGCAGGTATCTGTTTTAAGCAAGATGGCAAACGGAGACCTCACATCAGGTGTTACACCGAAATCAAAAGATGATATCCTGAGCAACGCAATAAATCGCGTGACAGAGAACACACGAGAACTCATAACTGAAATTGCATCATCTTCTACACAGGTTTCAACAGGTGCAAAGCATGTATCCGACGGCGCTCAGGCACTGGCACAAGGCGCAACAGAACAAGCAGCATCTATTGAACAATTGTCGGCGTCTATTTCCCATATAGCGGAAAGAACAAAAACAAATGCAATGACTGCCGAAGAGACATCAAAACTATCTTCTACAATCAAAAACAGTGCGGAAAAAGGCAGTCGCCAAATGGATGAGATGATAACGGCTGTCGGAGATATAAACGAAGCGAGCAAGAGCATCAGCAACATCATAAAGACAATAGATGATATTGCATTTCAAACAAATATTTTAGCACTAAACGCAGCTGTTGAAGCCGCACGCGCAGGACAGCACGGAAAAGGGTTTGCAGTGGTAGCCGAAGAAGTACGTAATCTGGCTTCCAAAAGTGCAGATGCCGCCAGAAATACGGGCACTATGATTCAAAACTCCATGGAAAAATCGCAGCTGGGTGTTCGCATAGCTGAAGAAACCGCTACCAGCTTCAAAGAAATCGTCACAGGTATAAATGAAACAAGCCAGCTCATAGCGGAGATAACCAAATCATCAGAAGAGCAATCAGATGGTATTTCTCAAATAAATACCGGCATAGATCAAGTGTCGCAGGTAATTCACCAAAACAGCGCAACTGCCGAAGAATCTGCCGCCGCCTCACATGAGATGAGCGACCAATCAGATGTACTGGCACACTTGATTACACAATTTGACCTTGGAGAAGCTGAAACTCCACGTCTCAAAGCTTTCGGTTGATTTTAGCATCGTTTCTGTGAAAGTGGTGTGTGGAAAGGCAAATTCGCCTGACCACACACCACTTTTGTGTGTTTTATTTTTCGTCAAACACGATGCACCAGTCCGGCTTTTAATAGTGCGTCTCTAAGCCGTACAAGAACAGGGAAAACGACGATTGAAAGAGCAATTAAAATCGCAAATTGCGGAAGTCGGAGCCACAGCATAGGCAGATACGGAACACCTCTAAACAGAGCAAGTCCAAACGTTGTAAGTCCTGCACCGCAAATAATTTGGGTAACAAAAGCGTTTGTAACTGCGTGAGGCCAGAAAGTCAAATTATCACGGTAAAGAAACAACCCGAACAAAAAGCCGTGAACAATACGTGATAACAAAATCAAGGGGATTGGTGTCAGCCCCATAATCGGCCAACCTAAAATGTCAGAAACCCCAAACGCAACAGCACCCCAAATCGGACCGAACAACATACCGCAAAGCATCATGGGGACAAACGCAAGAGTAATCCTCAAATCCGGCAGACTTATGATAGGCAAATAACGTTCAAGAACGAAAGAAAGGGCGATGAGCATGGCAATTTGGCATAACTCGCGTACAGAGATTTTTAGTTTCAAAGTATAACCTCCTTTGAGAACAGGCATGGACACTTACTTCTTACGTACAGACTTCATTCCGTTTTCGAGATTGTCACGTACTGTTTCTATAACCTTTATTCGGGCGTACAATTTGTCAACAGCTTCAACAACAGTCCAAGGTGCATATTCGGTGGATGTGCGGCAGAGCATTTCGTCAACAGCTTCAAGGTATCTATCCCATTTTTCTCTGTTGCGCCAGTCCTCATCGGTAATTTTCCACTGCTTCTCAGGCGTATTTTGACGAAATTCAAAACGTTTGAGTTGCTCTTCCTTGTCGATGTGAAGCCAGAATTTCAGGAGAATAATTCCGCTGTCTACAAGTTGTTTTTCAAAATCATTTATTTCTGAATAAGCACGCTTCCAGTCATCGGGAGAACAAAAACCCTCAACACGCTCAACCATCACGCGCCCGTACCAACTGCGGTCAAAAACCGCCAAATGCCCGGCTTTAGGTACATTGTTCCAAAATCGCCACAAGTAATTGTGAGATTTTTCGATATCGTTTGGCGCACCATACGGGGCAACCTTATAGCCGCGTGGGTCGAGACGAAATACCAGACGTTTAATCGCACCACCCTTGCCCGCGGCATCCCATCCCTCAAAAACAGCAGCAGCAGGCACACGATGAATGTACATCTCGTTATGCAAACGCTCCAGCTCATTTTGCGCGGCTTCAAGCCGTTCATTATAATGCTTGCGGTCGAGCGAGCGGTTTAGATTTACCGATTCAAGAACTGACGGAATGGTTATTTCCGGCAACTCTATGCTGTTTATGTCAGTTTCATCTTTTTTGGATTTCGCTGAAAGTGCCTTTTCCATCGCATGAAGCATAGCGCTATATATTTTCACATCGGCATGCCGTCTGTTATCTGCCTCAATCACTGTCCATCCGGCTGATTCATGGTCGGTTTTTTCCAGCATACGCCCATATGCGAGCATGGTTTCATTATATCTGCAATTTTGAATCCAATCGTCTTCGTTGATGCGCCAGGCTGTTTCAGGGCTGTCGGCAAGTCTTTTCAGGCGTCGCCTTTGCTCTTTCATCGAGACATGCAAAAAGAGCTTAATTATGAGCACGCCCGAAGCGGCAAGTGTTTTTTCAAAGGAAAGCACATCTTTTACAGGGTCAGCGAGTGGAATCTCATCTTTCTCATGACCGCGCATTAAAACCCGGTACCAACTGCGGTCAAACACATGCATACGCCCCTTAGCCGGCATTTTATTCCAAAAGCGCCACATATACGGGCGAAGCCGCTCGTCTCTGTTTGCCTCTTTTATGGTGAATACTTCAAACCCCCTGGGGTCAAGTGAATGTATAACGCTTTTGATGCGTGAGCCTTTACCCGATGCGCTCCATCCCTCAAACAAAACAACGATAGGAATACCTGCCTCCTTGCACTTGCGCTGAGCCTCTCCAAGCTTAATGATCAAAGGTTGTATTTGCTCTTTGTAAAGGTCTTTATCCAGTTTGACTGTCGCATCAAGTTTTTTCAGCATAACAACTATGTTCCCTTCGTAAAGTTTATAATAAGCGCTTGCTCAGTGTAACATAAATAGCTTATGAAATAAACCCTAAGCTTAGTTTATTGTAAAGTTTTACAATCTTTACATTTTTTCTTCTAATTTTTGCATGGAGCAAATATTGATTTTACATTCAAGAGTTATACTGCACCGGAAGAAATAATTTTAGGAGGATTTCCATGAAAAAGATTTTCGCAAAACTAGGTGTACTCACCTTGGCACTCGCAAGCATGCTAATGATTTCTGCCTGCGACCAAAACGAAGCACCATCGGCTCAAAACGGTGAAACAGAGCAAACGACACAAGCGGCGCAAACACAGGAAGCTGAAAACAACGGAGCACAAGAAACCATTGTTTTGTATTCTAATGCTTTATCTGACGGACGCGGCGACTGGATTGCTGAAAGAGCCTTACAGGATCTCGGCATTGAGGTTTTGCAAGTTGATGGCGGCGGCGTAGATATCGCAAACAGGCTTGTTGCGGAACGCGACAACCCGCAAGCAGATGTTCTGTTCGGCTTTAACCCCATGCTTTGGTGGCAGCTTGAACATAATGACATTCTTGTAGCGCATATCCCACCGTGGGCAGGTGAGGTTCCGGTTGGTAATCATTCAAACGGACTGTTCCATGCGGTAATTCTTGTGG
>Ga0209755_10006359_pt1 | contig 13121 bp, 8 predicted proteins | sample TergutCo191P1_FD_187301 | JGI IMG/M metagenome (GOLD analysis project Ga0209755, IMG submission 187301) | Cornitermes sp. P1 segment gut microbial communities from Petit-Saut dam, French Guiana - Co191P1 (SPAdes) (version 2) | ecosystem: Host-associated > Arthropoda: Insects > Digestive system >... | reverse complement strand
ACTTTCAAAACAAGGTCTGTTCAGACGCTTCCTCAACCTTGTAGGAAGGATCAGTTCAAGAACAGGATTGGCTTTTGGATCATGTCCACGTCAGTACTCGGATGCAAAAGAAGCAGTTCAAGATTATAAGGTAAAGCCTTCTGGTTTCTTCTTCCTGCTTCTTTTCTGATCAGATTGAGGGGAAAAAATGTGCAGGAGGAACATACACTTACTGTCACTGTCATGGTGTTACTCCCTTCTCCTGTTTTCCAGATTCAAACCATAACAAGAATTAGGGGTTGTAGAGTGTACAAGTGTGATGCCATGATATTATAAGTATTATTTTAGTGTCTGTGAAGTTTATTGCTATGTAACGAGAGGCATAGCTTCTTCATCCAAAAGTTCTGCTAATACATAAATTACTACAGATGAGTCAGGCTGTTGAAGGATCATTCCACAACGTTATCATCTATTATTGCAATAGCACTTTTTGAAAAGCAATATGGACAATGTGAAGACCAAAACCTGCCATTAAATTAGCAGTCTGAGTTTTGCTAAGCCAGATGGACTTACTGAAATGAATAACATGACAGATAGTTAAAAGTGATTATTTTACACATGGTTCACAAAAGTGTAATGTGAAATTCCTATTTTTGGAAGATTTTCCTTCAATTCAAAGTGTAATCCTTTCTGACAAAAAACTAATGTGCTTTACATATGCTAGAACCTAACAGGTACAGTCTTACAGTTCAGATGTGTGTAAATGATAAAGTCTGAGCATAATGTAATAGTTACTCATCTTACGTTTTTTTATATGTAGTTCATGAAAAAGTGTTATACAAGGTTGAGCTTACATAATTCGGGGCTTGTAGGGCAGTCATGAAGAAATTTAATGCGTGAATTATGGCACTGTCCTGCATTATGCACGTAACCATTTTCTTTTCAGTTAATTTCCTCACAAATGGTTTCACATTTGAGTATTTTTTTTTTTTAATAAATGGGGCCCCTTGCTAATTGTGTATATTATTGTGCATTGCAGATGGCAAAGGAGCAGCTGGTACTTGCATTCCACAAGGCTGAACTGGGCACATGGCTAAAGAAGCCAATAGAGCAGGACCAGTTTGAATTAGATGATTCTGTACTGAATGATCAATGACTGGAAGGTGGTTCTGTCAGAGTTTGCCTTGCAGAATAGAGCAGTTGCTCAGTCCTCCGTCCCCCTCTGTCTCATTTGCTCCCAGTGGCAAAATCCACACTTGGCACCAGTAAAGGGCAGAGTGTGGAGAACTAAGCGTAGCACTTCATTCACGTTTGCTGGCAACAAATCTCACGCTAACATTACTGTTGCCATTACTCTTCCCTAGTCTTATGTATCAGTGCTGTAGAGGGAGAGATTTTAGGGATCATCTACAGGATGTCCTCATTAGCTGCTTTTGCAGATCTTGTGTAGCAGCTCATTAAACTAATGTAATTTCAATTCATTCCAGGATTAAAATCAAATTACCTCCTAAGTAGCAAAAATAACTGACATGGTGAAAAATTAAATTACAGTTAAAATGTCATAGTTGAAAGTGAAGATACAATAAATAATTTAGAATAATTTCAGCCCAGGCTATTATATTAAAATTATTAGTAATAGAAATATTAATTAATTGCACACATGTCCATATGATCCCAAACATGATAAGCTGCTATCAGCGTGGAATTGCGGTGAAGCTTGAGGATATATGCAGTATTTGTTTGACCTTCCCTCCACTGGTCTTAGCTCACTGCTCAGTTTCTTCATGTAAAATACTTGAAGGATTTTTACCCTTCTCATTCCTTGCAGTATAGTACATTCAGACTGCTCAAGTTTCCATCCACACACACGTATCGTGCATGCAGTGTTGCAAGACCACTGAACATGTATTGGCAGTTATGCTAGAATATTATTGTGTGTTCAAGGAAGACATTCCTTATACACAGCACAAGGATGGGCCATTTGAGAACATTATTGTTTGATGAAATGGATTTTTACAACTTCCCTACGCGACTTGTGAATTGCTTTTAAACAGGTTTCATAATTGGTTATTGATTTTAAATATCCAATTCTACTTAACGCATTTTTTTTATGTATACTCTCTTAGTACAGAGTGGTTACCCATGGTATCCCCCAGTTTTCTTTTGTATTTTAAAAAATTACCTTGAGATTATAACCACTTCTTAATCTTCCTGCTAGTACTACACATGTTTCAAAGCATGTCTGTGTTGACTGGCTATGAAGTGCATATTTGAGTGGGTTTCATTAAACACGTAAATCAAATGCTGCCTCTGACAGTTGGTATTATTATTATTATTATTATTATTATTATTATTATCATCATCATCATCATCATCATCATCATCATCATCAATGATGATAGCATAGATGTTGGTGGTGTGGTTGGGCTCGTATTTCCCAAACCCTGTCCCTCACTGTGCCAAGTTAGTATGGGATGGTGGACTGAAGACCAGCCCTATTCTGTTTGTTGTTGGACCCAGAACCACTGGGATTCAGTGGTGACTCACACTTTTGGATGTTCCCAGATCCAGTGCAAGACATATCCAGAAGAGTTTATACAGCTTATTGCATTCTGTCTCTTGCAGGGGATATTTAACAGCACTGAAATGATAGTGATTGTCACTGCATTCTTATAGTGGGAGACGTGAAAAGGGATGGATGTTGTATACAAGGTATACTAAATATAGTCTGGTCTGTCTTTTTGATATTCTTATCCTTTGTAGCTTTGAGTATAGATTCGTCACTGTATAGGAGACTTATTAAGGTTGAAGGAATGTTAGGAGTGGTGATTCATGTATATAATCACTCCACATTTAGTGTGTGTTAGGACAGGTTGATAATAAAACTGTACTGCATAGGTAGAAATTTCTTTCAGCAGAGACAGCTTAGTAGAGGACTCCATGTTCATTTTACTGATTTGCTTGCAAGAGGTTAATTGCAAATTTCAAAAGGATATGTGACAAAACTGTAGATCGGTACTTGAGAACACTTGACAGAACAAAATATTACTGTTCACTTCTTGTAAATAACATTCTGCAATGCTTTGCACTCAGGGTGTTCAGGTGTATGTGAAGCAGGAGGAAGAGGTACATTGATATACAGTTTAGGTCTTGCGGTTAGAGCAAGTGTGGAAATTGAAAAGCACAGTGCTATGCATTTGGTTAAGAAGTAAGGCTGGAGGAAAGGGGGTGAAACACTGTTTTGATCAGTTACATCTGTATTCACAGTGGAAGTTGTGCAAATTTTTTTTATTATTTTGATAATTTATGGATAAGTCTGGATGCTGGCAACAACTAAGGTTGTCAAAGTTTTGGTGTACTTTTTAGCTGTTACTCATTTGTTCTTCAGGCTGGTGTCTTTTATGTATTCAGAGTCTATTGGGGAATGTGATAACCACTGTGACTGGTGTATATCTTGCTGTGGGGTGAGGGATCTAAAGACACTGCATTTTTGTACCATGGACTGTGTGTCCCTCAGTGATCTTGGACAGTTCATAATTTTGTTCAAAAGTTTATGGATGGTGCTGATGTAGTTTGTTCAAGTAGTCTAGCATTACATTTTATTGTTTACAGTATGTAAGGGATGTATGCTGTATGCTTTCTTTCCCCATATTGGCATTGGTTTCATTGTTATTGATCACAGATACATTGGGAATGTGATTGTGAGTGTAATCATTGTCTTGGACAGCATGAATATATCTCATGTCCATGGAACAATATATGATATAGTATACTGTTTCCTGGAGTTCTGAAGATTGACCCTGATTGGTGGAAGACTTGGTATTATCTTTGAGGTAGACATGTTGATGGAGTGGTGCCAAAAATTTAAGCATGAGGTGGAGGCAGCTGTCGCACAATGCAAGCAGGTGAAGACCATGCAGAGGAAGGCAAAGCAATGAAGTAACCACTGTATGTACCATCTTCTCTGTCCCTCTTGCCATGTATTTGTTGTTTGGTTCAGTGACTACTTGCAGCCAGGAATGGTGGCATCTTCTCTTATATGCCACCTTTAATGTTTTCACGTTTATGTTCATTAATATACACATTATCATGTTGTCTGTATTTTTGGTTCCCCTACCCATCACGCTACAAGTTCTTAACTTTCTGTGTCATGGTTTTATGACTTCTGCATGTTTTCAAGAGCATAATACCCATGAATGGTGTGTGCTATATATTGATATACTTCTCCTACTGCTTGTCTCTTATGCTAAATTTGGGAACTCCAGTAAGCATCAAAACAACAGGTTGGCTCATAATGTAACTACATCTGAAAAATAAACTTAAGCATTAGACTGACACCGTGGAAGTGCAAGAACAAGAATGTCTTTGAAGTGTCAGTAGTACCATCGGTTAATAATAAACAGTGCTTAACCTTCAGCACAATTTATTATTATTATCATTATCATTGTTATTAAAATAATTAGTCATCAACTCACCTTACCTCATAGTAGCATGATTTGACTATGTATAGTAAGTCATCGTAAGCGGAAGAATGTAAGCACACTAAAATTACATCACATCATTGTGGAATGAGATCTCATCTTATGGAAGTATTATAATGTAGTGTGTCTTTATTCTTGTTTCTGTGTGAAGCTGCAAAGAGATTTGTTGTCTTAAAACGTACTATTCAATATCTTGGTTATAATTAGAACTTTTATAAATATAAAATCTTGCCTGCTGTTATTCTTTCACTTGTATTTTTGAAGTGTGTTGTTTTATTGAAACAGTTGAGACTCTAAGTGGTTGTGTTCCTATCACTGTAACAAATTGCGAGAAATTGGTGACTGGTGTATATCATGCAGTTGTAGGTTTTTTTTAATTGCAATAATTCCATCATGATTTCCTTAAAAGTTGTAGGTATTTAGATGGAATATTCAGTTTAAATCTCATGCAGTGAAGTTGATACAGAATCCACATTGTATGCCAGTGCATTTTTGGATAAAATGTGACCACTTCTGTTGTTGTTCTTACGTATTTTCAGAATTATATGGCGATTTCACATCACTGTGCTTTAGAACAGATTTTTCATGTCCGCCCAATTTCACCATTGGGAAGGTACTGGCATTCAGGTACTATGTGTTGTTTATTGGATAAGTATGAGAACCTTGGTGCCATCTGGGGGCATCTGATGTACTACTGTATCAGATATTGTGTTTTCAGTAAGTGTTTGTCATTAATTTAGGTGCCATTTTTTGTAAGTGTAATGCATAAAATACCCATAACATTTTCAGTTGGCCCTATAGCATGTCCAGTGCCTAACAGTATATTGGTCCAACAAGTAGGAAATATGAAACGAGAATTAAGGACTTTTATTTTTTAGAAACAACAATTAAAACTTTGCGCAACATGCGTTATATAATGGATATGCTATAGGACCTATTGAAAATATTATGGATATTTTATACACTATGAAGTGGTTTAGCCTGAGGATGACTTACTATAGTCAAAATCTGTTGATGTGAGATGATATGACTGATTATTTTAATAATGATGATAAAAGTTTTAAGCACTATTTATTATAGTAGAGAGCAGCCAAACATCACAATCAGTTAAAGACCATTTTTGTTCATTATAAATACAACAGTCTGTAAAAAGAAACAGGTTTTACATATTTCTTGAAATCTTGATTTGTCCGTACTAGGATTTGAGGCAGAGTGAATGTAATTTTTAAATCTCATCCGTTATAGCAGGAGTATGTACTTGTTACGTTCTGTTAATGTGGCAACTGATGTAGGATACTGTGATGCCAGGACCTTAACTTCTTCATTGTAGCTGCTGGATGGCATTAATAGAAGTGCCATATTGTAAAGGCAGCCAGGATGGCATAATCTCTGTAGTAACTTACTACAGGCTGGACAGTTTGGGTCTTGTACCCCAATGGGGCCAAGATTTTATGTACTTTTCCAGACCAGCCTGGAGGCCCATCTAGCCTCCTGCACAGTGGGTAGAGCTATACTTCAATGCCCCCTCTGTTTCACCTATGGCATGTGATAAGGTGACCCTAACCTCATCATGTCACAGTTACATACAATAGTTTCTTTTTACTATGAAAATTAATGTTGACCACTATTTAGTTTTGGTCTCTTTGTATATCATTTAGATACTGTGTTCATTTTGTAAGTATTCATTTAATAACTATTCACTTGTCTTATTGAGCTGTTACTGTCATGACATAGCTGTACTCAGTGGTGATACCTGAGGCATAAGACTTAAAAGTTTCAGTAGGAGCAGTGTTAAAGTTTGAACTTCTCGGTAATAATGGAAGTTACTGTCTTGGTTCATTGCATGGAACTTGGGAAGTGATGCAAGTTCATGACTCACCTAAAGCTCCATATGCATTCCATTACTGTAGAATGGGGATTTTTAAGAATTTGATGCATTGGCATGAAAAAAGGCAAATAATGGAATTACTCTCGCACATACGTTAGACCAGTAGATTATACATAGAGAACATATCTGATCATTGTAACATAGATACAATCAGTATTTCAGGGTGCAGAAGTTTGAGTGCATTCAAAATCTCCCGGAATCTGTATTGTTTTTGCAGTAGTGTTCCCAATATATTGTCCAGTTTCACATTTGAAGTGACTGGCTACATGCTTAGTGAGAGAATATGATGCACTCTTCTATCTTTCTAAAGGTACAAACTTACAATTATTACCTTAGTCTTCTCTTTCTTAGTGCATTGTGAGTTTTTGAATTTTTCATGTGGTTCCAAGGACCATACTAGCACATTGTAGCTGGTATGACATATGGCATTTCTTCCATTCAAATTACTGTTACATTGTATTAGTACATCTAGGAGTAGATGTGGAAGTGATTTACTTCCTGGCAACAGAAAGAGGCACATTATGAGAATATCAAGATGGTTTAATAAACATGTCTGGAGAATGGAGACAAACACCAACAGATTGAGTCCACCTGCAGAACATATGTTGCAGGAGATTTACAAAAATTTTGTTTAAAACTGCAGTGAAGGGATACTACAAATCATATACCTTTACTACTCTCTGAACTTATCTCCAAACTCTGCATCATGTATTATGAACAGACATAATTAATAGAATCAGTGCTTTGTATAACTTAAGACCAGTATTATTTCAGTAAATCTTGATTTATTATGTATGCTTCATGTAAGAGTAAATTTACAAAATAAAATAATTAGATACCAAGCTTGTCCCGAGTTATTCCGAGCAAACACTGCTGGGTGTATTTTTAAGTTGGGCTTTCATTGGATTTCTCCCACAGATTTCTTCAGGACATGCATACCTTTAAAACTGGTATCTCATCATTAACAGCTTCTAATGATTTAAAACCACTTGCACAACATACATGTATAGTACTCTGAAAATATGTTGACTTGTCTTGAAGTATGTGATTTAACAGATGTGTAATCCTTTTGAATAATGGTTCTTTTTATTTCATGAGGCACACAGTGGAACCACACTTCACCAGGTTTGTGGCCTAATTCATGGGATCATTTATAATGAGTACCATTATCTCGTATGAAACATTACAGTCCTAAAGCCAGGTTTGTGCCATGGTTGTTGATCAAGCACAGTGTTTAATAAAGAATTCACATAGGCCATTATGAATTTCACGTTTGTTATAAATGTGGACTAAAGCATAAATGTTTTCAGTGTGCTACCAGAATCCAGGAAGTCTGTGTGCAAGTAGTTGAGCACCAGGACTAAGATGGTTGGTTATGCTGAATTCCTATCTGTGGCTTGTATAGCAGGGAAAAGTGTATGCTCTCTGCATATTGGAACTGAAGAAAGTGTTTTGACAGGTAGCTTTCCAGACACATTATAAACAGTACATTCAGTTAGACTTTTTCAGAGTTTTCTAAGACTGAGAAATTCTTCATAAGTAGATGTTTTTCTGGTCATACAGCAGATAAAACATTCAGGTCTGGGTTTTCAATTAAGTATACCCCTCAAATGTGTTGGTATAGATTATCAAGTTTGTGGTTTATGGAAGCATGTCAATCTGAAAGTACATCCAAAGAATGCCAAGCAGTTGTGTCTAAACAACTCTCTGAAACAAACATTATGAGACTATTTCTTACAATTAAAAGTAACTGTACATCATGTAATTTGTGATGCAGTGACAGTGAACCAATCTTTTTCTGTTATTTGTGCATCTTCCCCTGTGGAGCAACAATGGCATAGTCAGTACAGTGACCAGGCTGAGCTATAAAGCCAAGGAATCATGTTAAATTCCAGGTAGGGTCAAGAGTTTTCGCTTCTCCAAAGCATCCAGACCAGCTCTGGAGCCCACCCAGCTTCCTATTTAATGGGTACAGAGGGCTCTTACAGGGAGGCAAAGCAGCTGGAGCATGAAGCTGACCAAACCACATTTAATGTCATGGATAGCAATGAGTAAACTATGCCTCCACTATCCCAGTGTGTCCACAGGGACTTGACAGCCTCTTTTCTCCTCCATTAACATGGATAATCAGGGAGTGTATTGTACATGTTAGTAAATTATGACCCAGTTAAGATGGGTAAGTTTCATGTCAAAATGTATATATTTAGCAGAAGCAACAGTGTCCTTTTCATTTTTCAGTACAATGACAAGTTTTAACTTGTCTTGATGTGTCAGGTTGTGAGCTGTGTTTAATTAACAGATATTTTTATAGAACATAAAATAAATGCCTTTCAGTAGTTCTTGACTGTACTTGTTCAGGAAGTGGGTCAAGTAAAGAATACCCAAGCACAGGTGAAATGGTATCCTTGTGCTGGTATTAATTCTAATGTCTGCCATCTTGAGCACAGAACTGTAAGCATTATAAAGTATATGGTTAAAGCTGTTCATTGCCTCATATTACATTTCTTTTCAAAGACAAATTTTAAAATTATCATTGTGCATGCTTCCCCTGCTGACTTAATGCTTTGTCATCACTTACTGTTCACAAAAATATTATCAGCTGTGCTTACTCTTTGCTACCCATGATATGTAGATGTCTCTGGTTTAGTTCTTATATGGAATTCTTTCACATAAGGAATGTTCTGGTTTTCTTCAGTCCCCAGTTTACATATGAGCATCACTGCTGCCTCACCTCTGATTCAGAGGATCAAATAATTGACATTAAACATTACCCTGTCCCTTCCCCACAAAAAGATACAGAGTCCTGTTTGAATTTTACTTCTATGTTGCCTGCTATCACAAAGTGTAATTTAGTAATGCATAAAAAACCATGTTGTTACTAAAAATGACCTCCAATAATACTGGCAGCATATTGGTATAAAATGAGACCACCACGTTTGGCATTTGCTGTACTTGCAGCATTGACTACATTGTCTCTGACTTCCAAGCTGCCAGTACACTTGCAACTTCACATATGTATAGCCTACCATACATTCTGCTTTGTTTACCCTTATTTTAGAGTTTATATATTGTTAGGTTGCAGCTGTATTCAACATGTAACGGGAACTGGGATTTCATTAGTTATGTTCAAGGTGTATATCCCTCTTGTAAAACAAGGAATTAATGCTAATGCAAAGAACTACCTCACTATCCTGTTACTACAAAAAACCTACATATGCAGAATTCAAGGCATTCTTCACGAGGGTATTAAACAACAGGCTAGATGTGTTCTGATCTAAAAATGACTGCCTTCATGTGTTTTACGGTTGATTGGTGACAATAGTGAAACAATGTTATTAAGACATCTAGTTACATGGCTACTGTTGATAAGTCTTGATCCATGCAACATGTACAATTATATCAGATAATTTTTTGTTGACTTTATAAGCCACTGATCTCCCCTGGTTCTGCCTAAGCAATTCTGAGATAATTAATGCAACAACTGTTCACTACACATGAACATCGTGGTGTATGTAGTTCTTTGCAGTAGTACTTGTAAGTATCTCTTACTGAAGCTTTTATGCATAAATTATACAAATATTGCTTCCCTGCAGAACAGTGCTTTTGAAGAAAATTAAAATGGTGAAAATTTCATAGTTAAATACTGTAGATTTTTTGGGACTATAAAAATTTATAATAATAATTACATAAGGAGGAATAAACAGGAATAGCAGTTCTTGCAGACATTATATGAGAAATAAACAGGAACAGTAATTGCAGACTGTATTATCCCTTTATAAAACAGTTAATGGTAGATGGTGTTAACAAAAATTACATACGTGCAAGAGTCCAAACTCTGCCAAGTTTTTCAACTCCTCAAACTAACTAGAACACCAACCTAGTCTTTCCTGTTCATAAAAGGAAATTCAGACTCAAATTTTTAAGTCATAAATGACAGCAACAGCATTCTTTTCTAGCAATTCATTAGCATTTTCTGTTCTAAGCATAATATACTCAATATTCAGAATTGAGTTCATGCCAAATAAATTCTGTATTATTATTGATGTAACTGTGCAAAGAAATATAAAGAGTGGAAAATAAGATTTAATGGGATTTTATAATACAACAGCATATTTCTGATAATGAAATAAATGCCACTCAAAACTGCAATGAGCTGACCTTAAACCCATTCTATAAATCTACAATAAAATGTACACATGCTTATTCAGTGGTCAACCTTCATAACAGTAAAAATTCTGAAACATATCAACTCTATATTTAAAATGTTTTAAGTGTCGCTAATGCACTCTGTCTTGTCTACATATATAATGAGCTATTCTACAAAGGCATTTGGTTCTGGTGCATAGTGAGGAACATGATATGACAGCAAATAAAGAATTACAGGAATGTCTCTTGAGCCTCTGTAGACATACTAAATATATCAGAAATCTTACTTACTTTGCATCTTGGACTTTCACATTTGAAGTGCTTTGACCCATTAAATTTGATCGTGCAATGTTGTAGGTACCATGCATAATGCTTGGAAAGGGAAGGTAAATGGTACCTTAGTTCATTTTCATAAGACCCAAAATCATTGGCCTCCTTTTTACATTTTTAAAGTCAACTTTAGATCTACTACATTAAATCACGGAGGCAATCTGTTCTTCTTCTCCCATTCAAACACTGAATACATACAAACATTCCATGTATATATGCACGTATGCTTATATAATACAAGGACTCAGAGTCTGTAACTATGTTTCCAGCCTCAAAGTAAAACTGAAGTTGTGGCCAATGGAAAATACAAATATGGTTTAATTAAGATTTTTACAAGCTTTCTCAAGTACCACAGCTACATTTTTGATTTCATCTTCTGTCAGCATGCTATTCACTGTCACACGAATACTGTTCCTAGGTGTGAACTTCTCCACTGGAAGATATGCAGCTGTGACAACTGCAACACCATGTTCAATGCAGAAGTCAACAATCTTGTTCAGGAGACTGAACTCACGATCCATGCACCTTGGAGGGTCACGCAAGTACAGATGTTTAACTGGAGAATCGGGATGACCCTGTAGAGTAAGTAACGTCAGCGAACTCAAAGCTCTGTGAACATGATGACACTGCGTTTGTAATTTCATAAACAATGACGGATCTCTTTCCATAATATCCAGTGATTTAATAGCTGCAGTTGCCAACAGAGGAGGAAGTGATGCAGAAAAACAGTACCCCAACCCCGAAAGCCGCTGATGCTCCACAACAAAAGAGGATCCAACACAAAAACCACCGATTGCAGCCATAGCCCATTCCATACTGCCGCTTATCATATCTACTTCATCGTTAGGTACATTGTAGTATTCAGTGACACCTCTACCATGGTCTCCAAGAGTACCAAATGAAACATTCTCATCTATAAATATGCGCAACTTGTATTTCTTTCGCAGCTCCACCAACTCTGGTAATGGACAGATATCACCACTGTTCATATAGATGCCCTCAACAATAAGAAATCTTCGTGTCACTTGTGCTTTCTTAGGATTCTTTTTATCCAATTCCGCTTGTTCCAACAAAAGTCTCTCTAAATCTGCCGTATCATTATGTTTGAAGAACCTAATTTTACTTCGTGAAGCATCCAATCCTTTCTGAATGGCAAAATTCACATTCTCATCGACAAAAATAACATCTCCACGTTTTGAGTATGCTGGAATAGCACTTGCAATTGTGGAGAACCCATATGAATAAACAACAGCTTCTTCCATTTTCATAAACTCGGCAAGTCTGTCCTCAAGGTCCAGGTGAACATCAACAGTACCATAGAAACCTCTAGGTCCACAGGATCCAACCCCATACTTTTGTAATGTTTTACTTGCACTTTCCTCGATATCTTCATTCCCCACAAATCCAAGATAATTGTGAGTTGCCATGTTCAAGCAGTGATGACCATTCACGTTTATGTATTTCCCAGCCTTACCGCTGATAATACGTGGCTTCAGGGACGGATGGTTCTGTGGCACATCCCCAACTAGTGGTTCTGGCGTCCATTCTTCAATCAACTGCTCCTTTTCCTTCTCCGTCAGCTGCTCCAGCTCTTTTGGGTTGTAACTTTTATGAAAAATCAGCCACAGAATCCACACTAACAATCCCCCTTCCAGAAGAACATGATAAAATGGAACTTCATGCAGTGCTTGAATCATTTCAAATAATATCCACTGTGTAGCCATGTGTAGGTTATAAATGCAACCCGTGTTATCAAATCAGAATATCACTTAATGCCCTAGCAATCTCATGTCAGAGAAACTGTAAATGGTAAATGGCTGCAACAACCATGTCCTGGAAGCCTATTCACACGTAACCACCGTCCTTAATATAAATGTCCACGCCTCCTTTTAATCTTTAACATTGATTACCAACCGTGTGACTAACTAACCACCATGGATCAAACCACATACCATCTAGCGTGACATGCATTCAGCTAGAGTCATGATCACGGATTATGTCGTGAATGAGCCACCCCCCAGCCCTGCCTTCGGCCTTTCAATGGCCGCTCCAAATTTACTTACTCCATGGAGTAGAATTCTTGAGAAGCTAGGAAGAATAGGAAACATGTTGGACATTCGCTTACCTACCTGGACTCTGCTATATGTTTCAGCCAGACACATTTTTATTAGTCTTACCAGTTCTTGAGAAGCTGCAGCTAGGTAAGAAATTCCCCGCATTTTATGGAACTCGAAGGTTCATTACCGCATTCACAAGGGCCCGCCACCTGTCCCTATCCTGAGCCAGCCCGAACAATC
>Ga0209755_10006358_pt1 | contig 13121 bp, 8 predicted proteins | sample TergutCo191P1_FD_187301 | JGI IMG/M metagenome (GOLD analysis project Ga0209755, IMG submission 187301) | Cornitermes sp. P1 segment gut microbial communities from Petit-Saut dam, French Guiana - Co191P1 (SPAdes) (version 2) | ecosystem: Host-associated > Arthropoda: Insects > Digestive system >... | reverse complement strand
GAAACATGTAGAGTGACCCTGCAGAAATAAAACCTGCACAGTGTTGCATCAAGTTGGTGTTTCATTTGACTTATACTATGATGCAAGGAAGCACAAAATTAAAATTCACCTTAGTGGACTTACTGGTTAATACCAGTTTAAGCAGCTGACTTGACGATTCATTTTATGTAGCTTGTGTGTAGTAACATGTGCATTTCTACCATCTTTTGCAGTTGATATGCGAATTTACGTATCCCAAATATTAAACACGATGAAATAAAGACATGCGGAGGAGTGGTGGTAACAAGAAAACTGAGCGCCTTGAACTGGATTCACATTTGAATTAGCGAGAAGCGAATTATCAGGTTTCTGAATTCAAAGTTGCCTAGCGCCAAACGCACGTAGAACGAAATTCGGTGAAAGCACGTCACCTGACTCAGAATCTCCAAACTTCCGATGTACCAGAAATTTCCTGATTACTACTACTACGCATTACTATTCCGGACTTATACAGAGCCACGGAATTCCCAGAATGTGATGGGCTTCATCAAGAATTTCATACACATGACACATTCTATAAGATAATGTTCCACAAACTCCCAGAACTTTCATTTGTCAGTGCCTACCATGGGCCAGAATATACAATAGATTTCAGTAATCCTGAAATTATTTGACTTTGTGTAGGCAGGTGAAGTACGTTACAAGGGATGGCAAACGAAACGCTATTTTCAGCTGCCTAGTGTTGTAATTTGGCGTAATAAAATATATATTTCGTGAAGAGTGTGGATGGAATTAACCCACAGACAGAAAGACAGTTAAGTGCATAAGATATAAGGAAATAAAGTGAGATTAAAAAAGCAAATCCGCGCTCCAGATTCCACATTGTGGAGCTAACCTTCCTTCAGCTGATCAAGATGTCACACCTGCTTTTCATGAATCGAAGTTTCATTACCGCGCTCTCGAGAGCTTGTTAGCAATCGCTATTCTGAATCACATTAATTCAGTGTAATTCTTCTTATCCTATTTTTTTAAAAGTCTATTTCAACAATAAAATCCTTTCTAGATCTATTTCCCGCTAGCGATCTTTTCCATACATCCTACCATTCCGACTACAATTAATGCATTGTGTGTTGGAACAAAGACGTGACACGTAACAAAGTGTTAAATGCTGTGTCTACGTTAGTCAAAACAGAAAGGTCAACAGAGACACTGAAATGACCAGAGGATATGCTTGTCGACCGTCCCTACCGGGACAGAGGATATTAAATACGTCCGTGAAGCCAGCGTTTCAAATTAATCACGGTCATGTCACCGTCGACTGTTTGCAGCAAGCATTTGTCTCGACACCACTATTAGACGCTGCTGTCAGAATACAGGTCGCCCAGACTGTCGTTCTGAGAACAAAGTGTTTCGCTATGACAGAAGTTGGTGGAACAGTTTCTAGATTCATATGTTGTATTTCGGTGACAATTAGAATTGTTATATTAGAGGACTGACAGTGAAATAAATTATATACGGTACTTAACTTTTCACACCACGGAGAACACAGGCGAAATCTATTAGATGGACTAATCACTTAAATTTCTTTACGGAAATATTTGGCATTTATATTGTTAATATTAGTAAGCTTATAAACACACTGTTTAAGTAGGTTCTTCCCTGTCGGTATCGTTGCACCATTGCTCAGTACTCATATTCATTCATCTAAAATTGACGCTATATATTCTTAGCGGGTGATAGCATCGCCAAATAAAATACTTCTCTCTCACACCCTTTGCAATAAAATTCAAGCTTCTTAATGTTACAGCAAATGATTGCCACTGTCATTTAAATAGCTGAATAGAAATGTAGGCCTCGTAGTTTGGATGCAGTAACTGTCCAGAATACATATAAGTATAAAATGTTAAAAATAAAAGTAGGCACTATTAAGATTCGTGTTTTTCGACAAGAGTTATTTCTGTATCCAATTAAAAACGAATTAAAAGTTTGTTTTCTATGTTTTAAAGTTATTTAGTTTCAATAAAATGTTTGCAGGGGGTTGAATGGGCATGTAAACTGTTCCTGGAAGATGGATCGTCTGTAGAAACTCTATAACACAAATTTCTAGAGCAGTAGACGTAACACCTTGTGTTGAAACAACCTTAAATACGTAATCAGAAACGAAGGAGTTCTCAGTATTTTAAAATTCGCGAGTTTTTTAACAAAAAAACTTAAAGAGATCATTATTATTGTCAGAAATTTGTATGCAGTGACATACATTCGTGGAAAAACCAAAATTTGATGACATAAAATAAATAACCGTAAATGAACCACTTATTAAAAATTTCTTGTTGCAATAATATTAAAGTGGAGTTACTTTTATGTCACGTCGCTTCGGTGCTATGTGGTCCTTCGACTGCACACGACGCATGCCTACAAGAACCGAACGCTTCTTTCATTCTCTCCAAATGCCAAGTTTTAGGTTATGCCCCTCAGCGGTCGAAGGTGTCAAGATAATTTATACCATTATTAAGTGAATCGCGTTGTGGATGTTCGAATTTCGGGTGTTACACTTAACCACCGCACACAACATATCATTATGTAGCTATACATATTTCGAGAAACAGTGTCTTAGAGGAACGGGGCGTGAAAATTTCGATTTGATTATGTGCAACTGCGGAATCTTTAAAAGAGAGACCAACCTTGGTAATATGAATGCAGTAGAGCTGAATAATTGTACGCTGTTTAAGAAAAATGACTACAGCGGAATTGCTGCTGCTACTTCTACTACTAATAAAGGTAAAGCAGTCCCGTTACAGGCCTGGAGTGGCCCAGAAGGTTTCAGGAAATTAAGTTTCCCAGATTTCATGACAACGGCACAGGACGCTCGTAAGGTTTCAGCCTTACGCACCGGCCGCCTTTACCCCCATGAAATGCTTCTGGTACTCATTTCTATTAGAGGCTGAGTCGACCCAGGACCATGGAAGGATACTATCTCAATGAAAAATCACAATGCCACCATCGGGGATCGAAGCAGCGTCCTTGCGACTTGTAGCACAGTACCTTAACCACTGTGCTACTGCGGTCCCCTTCTACTACTAATACTAATATTAATATTAACACTGCTAATAATAATTTACTCCAACAACTGCAAGCTATTTTTGATAGCATGAATAATATTCGTCTATGGAAGAGTCGTTGTGCGGAATTTCACTGGAGGCTAAGCATTTAATGTAGGATACGTTTTAATTTATGAAAAACTGAAACACTGGCTTACATTTTGTACTGTACAGTCTAGATTAACGATATGTCATAATTTATGGTATAGGTACATCCTGATGTTACAGATAATATTAATTTTGTATTTTTAATTTTGGCGAATGTTTCATAAAGGATGTTCTTCAAATATTTTTTTCTCTATCTCCGTATGTTTGGGGTAGGAGGCAGCTCTTGAGAATGGTCATGGGACCTAAAATGGGTTACCATCATTATATTTTGCTGTGTTTACGAAATAGACAATTCATTTTCTTAAGCAAGGCCAAAAGGTACTCAGGGCAGAGATTTTTTTTTTTCATACGCTTGATGAATTCCAGCTGTGAGTCAGATGGTTTCAAGGGCATAAAATGGTCACGTTATTTATCTGCACTTAGTGTTACATGCAGGTAAATGAATATATTACGTCACGAAGAACATCCGTTAATCGACGGAAGTTTTTGCTCGCGTCAGACCGTACACCATTATGTCCATTTAATCTTCCCATTTTGCTAATCCTTCACGCTGATTCTTGTTCTGTTCGCCAAACACTATTTTGCCATTCACCTCACAAAATTTCCGTAGTCACAGGATCCTACAAAAAGAACAGCACAAGATATTGCATCGTAACTTGGCGGATGTCCTTGACGTTAGCATTAATTCTGTGCTGCTTAATGGTTGCTCACGTACAGCAGATGCCTGTATAGTTTAGTGAAAACCCCATTATATGAGATTTCAGCAGCTAGCTACCAGCTTTGTTACCACGTTATTCAGTAATCAATAAAACAATAGCTGGTTTGGTACCATATATACATATTTAGGCATCTTCCATCTATAACGAAAATCATTAAAACTTTATCGTCGGTGGAATAGAAACACCTGAAAACAAAAGTACACAATAAGGTTAAGAGACAATAAAATAGTATTTTGTTTCCAGTCAACACAAACATATTATTTTATATATATTTTACCTTGATGACCACAAGTTTCGGTCGAGTGACCGAAACATGTAGTCATCAAGGTAAGAAGAGTATAAAATAATATATGTTGTGTTGACTGGAACCAAAATATTATTTTGTCGTCTCGTAGTTTAGTAAAACCACGGTATGTGCTCTACAAAAATAATAAACAATAAGGCTTTAATTTTAGTTAGTCTGTGAACGTCCCTTACACTATTGTAAAGTACTAGACGGTGCAGAATTTCTTGGAACAGGCAATAGATTTTCACCTGGACAAGCAGTTCCTTGTTGTTATGCAGCTGTAAATTTTGTCACCGTACACAGTCTTATAGACGATTCCTGTCAAATTTATTTTAATATTTCTTTCGTATATACGTGTAAGATGTTGCTCATATCTCTTACGTAGAGGTTCTCCGAAAACAATTCTGTAACGAATTTTGATGTTTTTCTGACCGTGCGTCTCAGTATATTTATCTTAGTAATTAACCTATAGGTGTGACGATGCCAGATGCTGTATAATACAATTTTGACCTCCTGAGGATGAGCACATGGTGCTCGAAATATGTAGAGGTATGAAATAAACTTATTGTAAAACAAACATTTTGTGCATCAAGTTGGTTAATTACTTAGATAAATTCTGTAACGTTTTCTCTTTCGCTTGTGTATACTTCATATCTGAGGAATTTCGTATTTAATTTGTGCTGGTGGAAATTTTCAGCCTGAATTTTATTACAGTCGCAACATGGATTTCAGTCTTAGTTCTATATGAGTTGAGAATTGATATACCAAGCTATCCGTTTACAGGTTTAGGCAGGTTCTTAGGGCTCCATGAGTTTGAGGCTCCCAGACTTTCCAGAAAATCAGCACATGAATGTGGCAAGGTCGTCAACCCCGCGCACAGCCCACCTGTACCCACCAGGAGATATCCCTGGTACTCGTTTCTGTTAGAGGACGAGTTGAACCCAGGGTTAAGATAATGAGAGATAATTGAATCGCGAAACGAATACGCGTTCTCTCGGTTTATACTGCAGTGCCTCAACCAACTGTGCCACCGCGTAACCTCAAGAATTTGTAGATATTGTATTCTAATTTACCATTTGAGGTATATCACGGAGTTAGGTTACATCAACTTATTATGCGTGCTTAGACTTGATGAGTTTATTTCGAATTTTTAGCAGAGAATTTGCGGTTTTTTGAGGGGATTTCTTACCTTTCTGAGACGAACTGTAGGATAGAATTTCAGAAATGTAAAGAACGCCATGTGAAACGTCTGTGCTGTGTTTGTGCGAGATGTTCTGACCTAAATCTGACGAACGTGTGAAATTTCACGTTCTCATCACAGTGACGTTCCTATGATGTTCTGGGTTGCGACAGCACTAGTCTGATGTGTGGCTGCGGACGTTTCGTAGGACCGTAGAGACACTAGTTTCCTCCGAAACGTTCTTAACCACTAGCAGATTACACAGTGTCGTAACTCATAAAACCACCATATAAGAAGAGTATATGCATTTCTCTAATCCCGTTATTTAAATTTCCTTGAGTAAACATAACAATATTAATCCTGATTGTGAACCCGTTGTTCCACTGACTGTCTCTTTTTCTTATGCTGTGAAATTCTTACGAAAATACTTTATTCACAAAACATCTGAGACACGTATGGAATAATATGAAAAGATGAAACTCCGATGAACCGCACGAACTTTTTGCGATACTTCATGCTTTATTATAGAAAATGGAGATCGCGGTAGCACAGTGGTTAAGGTGCTGTGCTACAAATCGGAAGGTCGCTGGTTCGATTCCGGATGGTGTCATTGGAATTTTTCATTTATATAATCCTTCAGATCGCACTATGACCCTGGGGTCGACTCAGCCTCTGACAGAAATGAGTACCAGGAGTATTTCCTGAGGGGTAAAAATTGCCGATGCATAAGGCTGACAACCTTACCACCATCCTGGGCCATTTTTACGTAATCTCGGAACCTTAACTTCCTGGAACCCTCCGGGCACGTCGGGCCTGTAATGGGACTGATTTACCTTATTATAGAAGGTATTTACTGTAGACATGAATTTGTTTCAAAGCAAATGAGCAGCACAAATATGGTATAACATTGCCACGAAAATTGCTCTTGTATTTTGTTAAACCTTACACAGAAAAAACGTTTCATGTATAAGTTGTATATCATAATGTCATACCTATCTATAATATATGTTGTGTACGAATCTTTACCTCCACAAACCATTTTGGAGTAACGGTTTAATTTATATATGGGATTCACACAAAGTGATGGGTTGTTTTGAAAAGTTAGGGTAACAATTATTTCGTCCAACAGATTTTGCCCAGACTTCCCTAATGAATATTTTTTTTTTTCCAAATGCTTTTGAAGTATTTGAATAAAATTTCGTGGGCGAAAATATGAGCATACGGAAGTAAAAAAAAGACCTTTCTGTAGACATATAATGAGTAGAATAAATGGGTTTATATACATTACTCTGAGTTTTTTTTAATCAAGACTAAGAGACACGTGTTTTAAATTTCAAATTTTAAGCAGTAACTTACTTACTTACCTACTTACTCCATGGTGCAGAGTCCTTCCTGAGCAGCTAACTGGTTTGCAGCTACTCAAGAAATTCCCCGCATTTCACGGAACCCGAAGGTTCATTACCGCACTCACAAGCGTCCGCCACCTGTCTCTGTCCTGGGCCAGTCCAATCCAGTCCACATTTTTAAGCAGTAAGCATTTCAAAATTATGCCTTACTGATATCATAATAAAAGAGAAAAGAGCCGGAATTGGTATCACGTGCTTAACCTGCTTGAAATTAAGAATAAAAAGGAAAGCAGTAATGCTTCATTTATTAAGGGCAACACTAGATTAATGTGGGTGATTACCTTGAAATTATGACTCCTTTCATGTTCGGAAAATAAATTCTATTAACATGAGGATAGAAGAGTTGCTGGGCTCTAGAGCATTTCGAGCCGTAACAACTTTAAGAAAAACCCCCTTTTCCAGAAAGGAATGGAATAACACATAACAAATGTGTTTTATTGACAGAGCCATTGTCGTTAGCAAGCTTTTTTTGAACTATTCTTACAAACAGTCGTGTGGCATTTCATTATGACCTACGGCAGAAAGTCTTGGTAACCTCTGTTATATTGCCGTAAGCCTTTCCAGTTATTTATCTGAGACAGCAATGCCACGTGGAGCCAGTATATTAGTCTATATCATAAACGCAACGGTGACACGCGCCTTTCTTGCATACCTAAGCGGCGTATGCGTCGGTTTGCGTGATATGCATGTCACAGTAGAACTATAAACCACTGTAATGCAACATGCAACGTTATATACGTAATGGGTAGTATAAAAGGAAGAGAGGCGTGAAGAGGCTTAAGTTTACTTGAATTAACGGCGTCAGACTCCGATATGTTTATTTGCTGGGCACCAGTCAGTTAAAAAAAGAGCAGTATAATTTGGCCTACGCTTTGCAGAGTTACAGGACAACCGGACAAGGTTACAAAATTCCGAAAGGAACCAAGTTCGAAAGTGGCGTTCGTATTTAGGAGATACCGGATGTAAATTTCGTGTCCGAAATTAAGGCTCTTGCTTGGATTTTGTCACTCCCCTCCGGACAAATAAGGGTTATTTCCTCGAAGGTGTCCATGAAACTTTCCTGCAACTTCCATCGTCATCATAATCATCATAATTATCTAGCTCTGAAGGACATAGGCCTCTTGGCCCGTTCCGGTATCCATATAAAAACCCAGAAGTCGCTCTGATAGACATTGTGGGTTCATTTAGTCTGCTAATCGTTGTGTAACAACAGCGTGCGGAAGTCTTGTCCTTTCAATTCCGCGAACGTGTTGCATCTATTTTTTTTAGCTTTCTTCGCTTTTCCCAACATTTGTTATGTTTTTAGTTCTTTGAAAGTATCTTATGTGTCTGTGGTCAAAGGGCATCTATTCTGCGGTTTAAATAAAAAAAAATTGGAAATATTTTGCAATTTATTAATTATATATTATTCGACGAGGAAGTTTAAGCTAATGACGGTGTTCTTAACTACAAATAAAGAAGACGTCCGTGTTTTTCGAGTTAATATATTAATGGTAACAGACGGTTAAAATTTATTACGTAATGAGGCTCTTTACACTGCAGATATTATCTAAAACTATGTAATTCGTGAATTTATAGCCATTAAATTTGTGTAGACTCGAACGTAGAATGAAGTGACTGTGACACAATATGTACAAGGTACTGTCTTAGCACCATACGGATAGGACTCAGGAAAACGACTAAAACCCTAGTCAACTGTCTGTAGTGCATACATTGTGATTCGAACCGCATGCCGTCATTATCTGATTCTGACTTGTCACGTCTACACCAAGATGGTTCATGGCACTGCTGGAGTGCTATAAACCTTGGCATAAGTGAATAAAATGAACCCACAATGAAAAGATCGTGCTTCGTCTCACTCACTGACCAGCACTTTCAGACGTTGCTTGCAACACTTGCTCATAAAGCAGTATTTCGTCCTTTAGGATCAACTGCTTCAGCAAAATTCCAAGTTTTCTCAAAAAATTTCTTCCTGTGTAGGTCATACCTTATTATATTCTAGTAAAAGAACGAAGTATATTTTAACTCACTTCCACCCTATATAAAGAAATGTAAGGTAAAAGCGAGTGCCATACCTTTGCAAATTATTGACAAAATAGCAGGAAAAATAAGATTATAGGTTTAGTGTGTTTCTGTATTATCGTATATTGATGTATGGAAAGTTTGGTAGCAGCTTAAGTAAGTAAATTCCAGTAACAGCCGTATATCTTTGCATCTTGATGTGTATTTCATATCCAATAACAAAAAGAGAACAAAAAGTACACTACGTAAAGGTTATTTAATTTGCGGACTTTACGAAACCAAATGCTCGCATTAACTTTTAGAAATTTGTGCTTTGTGTTTTAGTAGGTGTGGACCGATCGTGCGTTGAATATCACCATGTATGTCTCATTCCTGTCACAGAAGTCTTAGGCGTGGTGTACACGTGTTCGGAAAACAAGTGCATTCCAGACTGGAATGCACTGACATGCAAAGCAGGAGTCTGGTACACTGAGAGAGTAAGAAGGTTATTTGTTAGTAGATATAAAAGAGTTTTTGAGGATCGACACTGGTTGGTGCACCAGCACTTGTTTATCTGTTGCACACAGCTATAATTCTGCTGACAGGACATGCAACTCTAACAGCCTTGAGTGGTGGGACGTGTAATTAGACGGGAAGTCGAGGAGAAAAAAAAAGTGGAAACTAGGCGTTTTCTTCATTTAAGTTTACGGTTTCGTATTCATCCTTGACCAAGGTTTTTTTTTTCGTCGGAATGACAAGAAGATCGCTCCTTTTCGGATTTCCGTTTATGTGGTGTGAAACATACCTGAAATAATTATATCACGATATTTGTTCGTTTTTCGTTAACAGGGATTCATGATTGGGACAGTGCAAGTAGATTTGGGTATATAGCTTGAAGAAGAAGTATAGTCTAAATGCAAACGTTACTGGAAAATATTTCATAAAGTAATTCTTACAAAGTAACAATGATAAAATTGTATATTATGTCTACCACCTTGCAGATATTGATAAATTTTTGCCAGTGGAAACACGCGTTGAAGTACATCGTACATCTGCATAATTGTTGAACTGGCAGCATATTCTTTCTGGCTCGTATGTAGGCTTCTAAGTGGAGAGTTTAATGAAAATTCGGCGTTTTAAGCTGTTTCTAGAGTATTCTGTTAAATCTTGCTTCTGTGTTATGCTCATACTTGGAATGTGTGTGGGTTAGTTCAATTGTTAGAGGTGTGCGTAAGTAATTAGATGCGTCCTTTTGTGCCGTTAAGCCTATGCTCAATCTTAGAGGTCATTCTTTTAGTAATGTATGATGGGAGGACATAGGATATCCTTGTAATTTTGTGATTTCACAATATCCAGGGTAAGTGAAAGTGTCTAACTTCACTGCTGACCTAAAATCTCTCTTTCTTAGTAATTAACCCATGCTTCAGTCTAAGAGATGGCACTGTTATATAGTACAAACAGAAGCCTGCCACTTCCCACAATATATTTTTCGACATAATGTGTCGTTATGAAGCCAGAAATGACGTAAACTGTTTAAATTGAATTTTAACCACATCTTTCTCCTTTACGGTAATTTCTGCCTAAATTATCAACTGTGCTTCCGCTATCCAAAGTCGCTGTTATATTCAGGCAGCCTTCTTTATAAGGTTTGTCAGCTTTGTAAGCAGATGGAAGTAACAATAAACTGACGCTAACAGGCATGTTGTAGGATGGTTAGATTAGGTCACTGCGTATTTGTAGAAACACTGCAGGAATTTATAATTATTATTATCATCATTGTCATCATCATCTGCATTTTTGCTGTTGAGCTGTAACTTAATAAACACGTGTGTAAATTAATTAAAATTAAATAAAACAAATACTATGAACAGTTTTCCCGACAATATGGTGCCGACGAATTAATTTGAGTCTTAGCGGGAGCAGAATGGAGAAAACTGCAAACTAGGAACTTCATTATTTATACATATCAGTAAATATTTTTTTTATATGCAAGTTATGGAGCATAAGATGGGTGGACATGTAACGCGTATGATGGAGTGGAAATGTGTATAGGGATTTGGCAGGAATTTGTGAAGGAAAGTGACCACTTGGAAGACCTAGGCGTATATGGGAGGAGACTACTGAGAAGTGGAGATAATCATTTACATATCTGTTTTAGCTTATCCTGTAAATATGTGGGGAAATGTGAATTATAATGGCAGTGTCTTAGAAAGTTTTGGTACTTTCACGAGACTTGGTCTTGAAAGAACGCAGTAGCCTCTATGCAAGTAAGACACACACACACACACACACACACACACACACACACACACACACACACACACATATATATATATATATATATATATATATATATATATATATATATATATAGCTGTGTAAGTACTTAGGACGGCTCCACATCGTATTGTAATCTGGGGATCCGAGCCTGATGTCCAATGTTAAAAAACCCGTGAACTTGCCTCTTCTTAGTACTCCAGATAGCAAAAACAGGACACGACAATAAGCTTAAGGTATGACTAAATTGTATTATGTTTTCTATTCTTCGTGATTTTGGAATAGTATTAGAAAGCCAATGTTACAAGAAGGGTATCATGTGGAAGGAAGGAATATATACTTATGCACCATTGCGTTTTAATATTGTTTAAAAATACCAAGTGAAAAACTATGTTGAAGAGCATATTTACGTAGCTGAGTTTAAACCCATTCTGTCTGTTTGGGTTTGTATTGGGTTCTTGTTGTAGATGTAATTTGGGCGTTCATAAAATTCCACAATGATAAAACGAAGCTGAACAATATATATATATATATATTCAAATGAAGATAAATTATTACAAAAACAACTGCATTATTCTATTAGAAACTGTAATTCACGATCGTTTTTGTAGGGAAAGTATTGATCTGTAAGGCTGTTGTGACTTTACTGGTCCTTATTTCATTTGTCCCAGTTGAAGTAAAATGTAGTTGCAGTGTTTACGGCGCTGCGTATGTATGTATATTTCCTTATTCTTTGTGGCATGTGTGAATTGGGTATAGGGAATATTTATAAAGAATGCCAGGGAAGAGATTAAAAATTATTTTGAAATGACGTGTTGTAGTATTTTCTGGTATATTGGACTACATTAGGGTTAAAAATTATACTTAAAAAGGATAATGAATTTAATTGAGTACTATGGAAAGGTCTTATACCTGTAATATTCCTACATGTGAAAAAGCAGGCGTACAGACGCTGCAGGGCTAGCAGTAACTGACAGGCTCTTTTAAAACACTTATCAACGTCTGTGATCTAATGATCTACACAGGAACAACAAAACTTTCCTCTCCACCTGCATATGGCGGAAAATCCATTCATCTTCATAGAGGGTAGCGTCTGGCCTTTAGTTAAACTAAACCTAGTGGTAAAAGAATGTAGGCAAAATACGTACGATTTTTGCATGCATATTCTAGACTTCATTGCGAATGCACAATTTATTTTGACGCCTGACTGGTCGTGAAGAGCTTTACTTTCAATTCTTTAACTCACCGTGCAGGAAATAACACAGAAACGCCAAACTTTTGTTCATTTTGACTGTGTGAAGACTGATCGGTTGATGTCACTTCGGGGTCATCTCATTCTCAAGGCAAAGATCCCCTGCTGATAATTTTTTTCCAGTGCTGCTCTCTGCTTCTGAAAAGACGAAAGGGAAAATAAAATACATGTTTGTTTTGACTTTATTACGTGAGAAGACTGCAGCCACCGACCGTAACTTACAGTTTATTTAGAACTGCACTGAAGTGATGACGTAATGTTGTACGTGTATGCATAATTATGTAGCGGTCTTCTAATTGTGTTCAAGATTTATGATTAGATTTTTACAAAAGCACTTGCGAATGCTTCCTACATCATGAGAACTTCTACGCTGACCTTCCTCACAGTTTTATCTAAATTTACCTTCCTGTTAGTTGCAACCTCAATTTTCTGTAACCTTCAAAGCTGGCACTAAAGTTTCGAAGATAACATGTCAGATATCTTCTGAAATACGCGAGTTATACACAGATATAAAATTCAGCGTAAAAGAATGTATACTTTCTCGTATATCTTAATTAATTTTTACTATTCAGTCTCTTTTATGGTAAACAATACTACCTAAATAGGGGGAAAACTACGTAGCCAAAGTTTACATGTTCTGTGCGCTTCTAAATCGAATATGCTAAGTCTAGCGGATACATTTGGGAAGTGCGCATTTGAGATTGAGAGAGGATGGTTTTTTTATCCGTGCAATATCTAAATTATATATATGTATTCCAACTAATTGCACTCAATTAATATATTTTATAAACAACACATTAAAACATATGTATTGT
>Ga0209755_10006357_pt1 | contig 13121 bp, 19 predicted proteins | sample TergutCo191P1_FD_187301 | JGI IMG/M metagenome (GOLD analysis project Ga0209755, IMG submission 187301) | Cornitermes sp. P1 segment gut microbial communities from Petit-Saut dam, French Guiana - Co191P1 (SPAdes) (version 2) | ecosystem: Host-associated > Arthropoda: Insects > Digestive system... | reverse complement strand
GAAACCGGCGCGTCGGTCAATTTGCGCAGTGGCGACGTGTACAATTGCAATGTCTTTGGCATCGAAAAATCCAACCGTAAAAAAGTCGGCGTTTATGAAAGCACCCTTGCAAAAACCAAAGGCGCGCAAGGCAGTATCCTGTCAAGCAACAGTCGCGGTGTATTTGGTTGCCTTAACGAAGAAAGCCCGATACTTGATATGGTCGCGCAAAATCTGTACCCCGTGAAATCACGTTACAGCGTCAAACCCGGCAAAGCAAAAATCTTGGCATCATTGGACGGCAAAAATATCGAGGAATACAACATCGAAATCATAAAAACGCGATACCAAAAAAATATCGACAGCAAAGGAATTATCTTGCGCATCACCGACAAAAGGCTTCTTGAAAAAACCGGCGGCATCGTCCATGGCATGAGCGGAAGCCCAATAATCCAAAACGGGCACATCGTGGGCGCCGTGACCCACGTAATCCAAGGCGATGTCACCAAAGGCTATGGAATTTATCTTGACTTCATGCTCCCGTGACGGACAGGATTTTTCGCTTGAACTTTTCTTTGTCATACACTATGACTTGCATTTGTTTTAACATCTTGTCGAATTGCTTGCTTTTAAAATACATCTTTGATACGGCATACCCGCCTTTCCCGTACTTTTTTATCGCATAATTCCGTATCTCTTCTATCACATCGTCAAGCGATGCTTTCGCGTAATGTTTAAGACTGTGGCGGTACATTGTTTTTAAAGAATCATTAATATCCCAACGCCTGTCTGCACTTGATACTATTTTGCCGTATATGTTCCTTGGCTCGTGGTCGGAACTTGCACGGTGGTCTTGAATAGCAATCGCCATTGTTTCAAGTTGTTCGCTTGTAAAAAACTTGGCAAGCCCCTTGTCCGCCCGCAACATTTTTGCGCTCTCGGTTTCATGGGTTTCATAACAAACCGACTGACCAATATCATGATATGCGGCGATAACATAAACCATATCAATGTTTATCGGTTCGTCTTTTACTTGTTCCGCAAAATTAAGGCTGTTCGAAATTACGTACTTTATATGGTCAAGTCCATGCCCATCGGTTTGCGCTTTGAATGTCGGAAACACATTTGTTTTGATGTACTTAATTATTTCCTTGCGTGGTCTCATGTTTTATACTAACACATCAAATAGCAATTGACAACAATGGTCGATATAGTTATCATTAAAGCATGAAGAATTTTATCGTTTCTTGCGACACATGCGCAGATATGCCCAAAAGTTGGTACGAATCCAACGGTGTAAGTTACGTCATTATGCGACGTGTTTTAAACGGAACCGAATCAAGCGAATGCTTTGACAAAGACGCCGAGTTTGACGCCTTTTACGACAGCATCAAACGCGGCGAATTACCCACGACAACGCAAGTCAACCCCTTCGAATTTAAAAGCCATTTTGAAGGCATACTTAAATCCGACCCACGCGCCGAAATCATCCACGTCTCGTTATCAAGCGGTCTTTCCGCGACATGCAACAACGCGTTTGTCGCGGCAAAGGAAGTTGGGTCAAACGTTCACGTGGTCGACAGTTTAATGGGCACGCTTGGCATTGGGGAACTTGTTTGCGAACTTGTCCGTTTGCGCGACGAAGGCGCAACGATTGCCGACGCCATAGAATACATCGAAAAGTTCAAAAAGCATCAACATGGCTGGGTTATCATGAGCGACCTTTTCCACCTTAAACGTGGCGGTCGCATAAGCCCCGCAAAAGCCGCAATTGGCTCGATTTTAAACATCCGCCCGATAATTCATATCTCGGCAAACGGCAAACTTGCCATGGAAAACAAAGTCCGCGGGAACATCAAAGCAATCAAGTATCTTGTGTCACGCATGGAAAAGTACGGCGAAAAATACGCAAAAGACCAAAACATCGACTTCTCGAAATCCACAGTTTGGGTCGTGCGCACGTCAAAGAGCGAACTTTACGACGGGCTTTTGGTCGCCGTGCGCGAAGCCTATCCCGACCTTAACATCAAAACCGGCATCGTCGGACCAATCATTGGTTCGCACCTTGGTTGCGGCGGAGTAGCGCTCTTGTTTCACGGCGCACCAAGATTAAATATTGATTAAAAATCATTTGATAAAATTTTGTACATGTGATATACTAAAAACAAGAGGGTGCACCACATAAGAGGGTGCACATTTTGTTTAAACAACAGAAAAAACTAACATTATTTTTACTCGGCGGGTTCTCGTTACTTGCGGGGTTGATGTTAATTGTCACAGCAACCATGGGTATGTTTGCACGCGCAAATGATACGCCGTCGATGCCCGCCGGCGCGATGACGGACGGATTGCCACAAATCTCGGCGGGTGGAATCCATTCATTGGCTATTGATGATACAGGTATGTTGTGGGGATGGGGTCTGTTGGTGCCGAATTCCTCCCGCATCACGGAACCGATTGAAATTGGAAATAAAACCGATTGGGCTGCAATCGCGGCGGGTGAACAACATTCCTTGGCGCTGGATGAACAAGGCAAATTATGGGCATGGGGGGCTAATAACAGTGGTCAACTTGGCAATGGAACTACCGAGAGCCTATTTGAACCTACGATGATACAACCAACAAAAACGTGGAAAGCAATTGCTACGGGTGAAAGCCATTCCATGGCGATTGACGAAGATGGCAGATTGTACACGTGGGGTTGGAACAGTCGTGGACAACTTGGCGATGGTACTACTGGTAATGCGAACAACAAACATGTTCCAGCCTTAATTCAATCTGTTAAAAAATGGAATAGTATTTCGGCAAAAGGTCAATTAAGTGCAGCACTTGACGAAAATAACAAACTTTTTACATGGGGTGGAAATGCTGGTTCAGTACCTACAAAGCGCGGGGATAACACATATACCACGATTTTAGCAACCTCCAACGACGTCCATGCTCTTGATAATAATAGTGTTTACTGGTACCACCAATCTGGTTTTAATGGATTTTCGACGATAACAGACAAGTGGGTCACGATTGCTTTTGTTTCGGGTCAAACAGTCACATGTCTCAATAATGCTGGTGAATTGTATAGTTTCAATGCTGTTACCGGCAACGGTGTAGCAGTTTTTACTGACAAAACATGGAAACCTATATTCTCATCATCTGGTAGTCACACAATGGCCGTTGACAGCGCAGGGAAGTTATACACATGGGGGGATAATGGCAGTGGTCAACTTGGCGATGGAACTTATGCCAGAAGAGATATTCCAATCGAAATAATGACATTGATGCAAGTACAATTATACACCGTTGCACCGCCGCCCGACAGTGGCACCGGTTGGATATTGGTCTCGTAAGGCACTAAAAAACCCGCGACGATGCGGGTTCTTTTTTCTGTTGTAGATTAGATGTTGAGCAAACGAAGAATTCTGCCTTTGGTAATCATCAAGAACAAATCGATAATCCAAAGAATGAAACCAAGACCAATCAAACGAATGATGCCCGCGATGATTTTACCTTCGCTTAAACGTGTAAGCGCGCCAAGAATCCACGCTGTGAATGGAATGATTGCAAGAATAACGCTTATCAACCAGCCCAAGCCAAAGTAGTCTTTTGAACTTTTTGCCATTTTTCTCCCTCCTTGGCAATAATATTACGCCTGTTGTCAAATTATGTCAATAAATGTCAAAAATTAAATCGGTTGACATTGGACGTGTGCCATAGTATAATTCACATCTATCTCTAATGGGGATTCGCCAAGCGGTAAGGCATCAGACTTTGACTCTGACATCCGGTGGTTCAAATCCATCATCCCCAGCCAACACACCCGAGATTGATGTTGACAACAGTAATAAACAGGAATAATATTAAGGCATGAATAATATGGCAATCGACAATGTCACAAAAAAGAAAAAATTGCGAACTAACTGCGCGGCGTTTTCAATCATAATCGCGGTGTTTACTTTTATCGGCGCATTTGCTTTGCCTCTTATCGCGGGTGTATCGTTAAAAAACACCGAAGTCCTGATTTCAATTGCAATCGCGGTAGTGCTTGGTCTTGCGTTTTTGGTACTTGGCATTTGGTTTCTTAAAAAAGACAGCCGTGGTGTAGCAATTGCAATGATTATTATGTTTATACTTTACGTTGTCGACAGGGTATACCTGCTTGCCGACGGCGGAAATATCGCGGTAATTGTTTGGCTTGTGTTGGGTATCATGCAAATCGTCCAATTGGTCCAATTCTTGCGCATCAAAGACAAAGAACAAGTCGAAGCCTTGCAACAACCACAACAACCCGCGCCACCGCCTACAACAAATAATACGTGGTAATTTTCAAAAAAAACTTGACTTGGGTATTGACAAAATGCTATTCTTGTGTTATAGTTGTTTCGAAAAAAAGAAGAAAGTCCACTTTCTCTCCTGACTGACATTTGTTTGCAGGATATACAAAAAATATTCCCCCAAGTATTTTTTGCGAAGGAAGTGGTTTATAACACTTCTTTTTTCACTTGGAGGCAACTTTGGGGCACATGAAAGGGGGAAAATGTTTAAGGAACTAGAAATCAACAACCGAATTAAGGCAAGCGAATTGCGCGTAATCGGGGCAAACGGGGAAATGCTTGGGGTCATGAGTTTGGCACAGGCACTGCGACTTGCCGACGAAGCGGAACTTGACTTGGTGCTTATAAGTCCAACCGTCAAGCCACCCGTCGCGAAAATCATCGACTACGGCAAATTCAAATTTGAAACAATGCGCAAAGAAAAAGACGCACGCAAAGTCCAAAAAGCGTTCAAAATTAAGGAAGTCCAATTGTCTTTGGCAATCCAAGAAAACGAAGTAACGTTCAAGATGGCGAACGCCAAACGCTTTATCGAAGAAGGCAACAAAGTCAAAGTCTGCATCAATCGAATTCGCGGACGCGCAACACAAAACGCGGACAAAGGCATCGAAGTCGTAAAAAAATTCGCAAGCGCACTTGCCGACATCGCCGACATTGAACAACAACCAATCAAAAGCGGTGAAGCCGGAAGAAACATAAGCATCGTAATGGTGCTTGCACCAAAAAAGAAGGGAGGGAAATAAAATGCCAAAAATGAAAGCACATTCAGGGGCAAAAAAAAGGTTCAAACCAACGTCGGGCGGCACAAAATTAAAACGTGCTTGCAAAAACAAGAACCACATCTTGAACAAGAAGTCGCGCGAACGCAAACGCAAACTTCGCCAAGGTGATTACGTCAACAAGACACAAGAAACCACAATCAGGTCAATGATTCAAGCAGGAGGGAAGAAATAATGCGTATCAAAAGAAGTGTAAATGCGTTAAAAAAACGTCGCAAGATATTGAAACTTGCAAAAGGGTACCGCGCATCAAAAAGTACCTTGTACCGCGTCGCACGCGAACAAGTAATGAAAAGCGGGCAATACGCCTATGTTGGTCGCAAGTTGCGCAAACGTGACTTCCGCAAACTGTGGATTGCACGTATCAACGCCGCCGCGCGCGCAAACGGTCTTCCATACAACAAATTCATGGACGGCTTGAACAAAGCAGGCGTCGAATTAAACCGCAAGATGTTGTCCGAAATCGCAATCTCCGATCCCGCAAAATTCACCGAACTTTGCGAAAAGGCAAAAGCAGCATTAAAGTAATATGATTACGACAAAAGACCTTGCAAAATTGACACAAAAAAAGTTCCGTGAACAAACGGGACTTTGTGTTATTGAGGGCGAAAAACTTGTCGCGGAACACAAAGACAAAATCCTGCAAACTTTCAATCGCGAACCTTACGGCATCGTGGGCGTCGCGCGCATACCTAACCAGCGCGCCGTCACGTTCCCGTACCTTGTTTTGGACGGCATCCAAGACCCCGGAAACGTCGGCACACTTTTGCGCACTGCAAAGGCGTTCGGCTTCGACACAATCTTCACGCGTGGCGATACCGCCGACCCGTGGTCGCAAAAGGTCATCCGCAGTGCAATGGGCGCGCAATTCGGGCTTAACATCATCGAAGGCTTCGAAAGTGCGCCAAAGGATAGCGAACTTTACATTGCCGATATGAACGGCGATGCGGGCGCCCGACCAAAAGGTAAATTCGGTCTTGTCCTTGGCAACGAGGGCAACGGAGTTTCCGCCGAAATTCGCGCCTTGCCACACAAAATCGTAAGTATTCCAATGAAAAGCGATATAAACAGTTTGAATGTTGCCGTCGCAGGTGGTATAATAATGCATGTCTGGTCACAGTAAATGGTCTACAATCAAGCGCGCCAAAGGTGAAGCCGACGCCGCGCGCGGTAAAATGTTCACAAAATTCGGCAAAGAAATCTTGGTCGCGGTCAAACAAGGCGGGGCAAATCCCGACACCAACACGCGGTTAAGAAGCGCAATCGCGAAAGCCAAATCCGCCGGCATGCCAAACGACAACATCGCGCGGTCGATTAAAAATGCGGCTTCGGGTGCGGACAAAGCAAATTATGAAACAATCACGTACGAAGGCTATGGTCCCGCAGGCGTCGCGGTCATGGTTGTCGCGCTTACCGACAACAAGAACCGAACCGCGGGCAACGTCCGCCACGCTTTCGAAAAATTCGGTGGAGGACTTGGCGTTTCTGGCTCGGTTTCATACATCTTCATCGAGGTCGACGGGGAATACCTTGCCGACTTTTATGTAACCGTCCCCGAAGAAAAAGAAGTCGCGTTCGGCAAATTCCTTGACCTTTTGGAAAACGACGACGATGTGCAAGAAGTCATCCACAACGCCGACGGTGGCACCGATGAGTAATATTGGGATTTCAACAAGTTGCGCATGTGGCGCCGATTTCCGCGAAATGTTGACGGACATTAAAGACGCGGGTTTCAATTCGGTTATGGTCGATGCAACAAGCCGCCTAACAAATGGGTTTAGCGAAGACATTTTGCTTGCGCATGAGATGGGGCTTGATGTGCCGTTTGCGCACCTGAATTGCAGAACCGCGGACGATTTATGGCACGGCGGCGATGTCGCAAAAGCACATGCAGAAAAAATTATAGACCAAATTAAGGTATTGGCAAAATGCAAGGTCGGCATGGGCATATTGCACCCAAATGAAAATAAAATCCCAAATGTGCCCGCACCCAAACCGACACCGCAAGCCTTGACACTTATGCGCGAAATTGTCGATGCTGCTGGGCGACATGGGGTAAAAATCGCCCTTGAAAACACCGACGCAGCAAATCTCGAGCATTTTAATTATGTATTGGATAACATTAAATCGCCATGGTTGGGTTTTTGTTATGACAGCGGGCATCACATGTTGTTTACACCTGATACTGATTTGCTTGGAAAATATGGCGACCGTTGTATCGCCGTACATTTTCACAGCAATATGATGCTTAATCATATTACAAGTTGGCAAGACGATTCACACATGCTACCATATGACGGCAAAGTTGACTTTAACCGCATAATTAAATCTATTAAAAACAGCGGATATAAAGGTTGTACCATGCTTGAAGTAAGACAAAGGGCACCTATATACCAAGATATGAATCACAAACAGTTTTTAAAAGAGGCATTTACCCGCGGTAAGAAAATCGAGGAGCAACTTTTTGGCAAATGACCGCGTAATTCTTGGCATCGGACCCTGGTTACGCCCGCATGGGTTGGGGCGTTTTAAAAGAAGTCGCGTTCGGCAAATTCCTTGACCTTTTGGAAAACGACGACGATGTGCAAGAAGTCATCCACAACGCTGACGGTGGCGAATAATTACCCTTCGATTTGATAAGGTTCGTTTTTAACTTCGTATACATTAATTTTGCCGTCTATGACGGCTTTTCTTAACTTTGCCGCGGACTCGCGTCCCATGTCGCGGTCGCCCAGCGTATCAAAAAGTTTGCTTAACTCTTCAATTTCTTGCGCGCTCCAACTTAATCCGCTCTCTCTTATCCAACTTTCTATATACATGGGTAAACAGACCATAAAATCCCAAAGTTTCGTTATCCGGGTCTCACCCTCGGAAAGGTGACAATTATCTTCTTGTTGTTTGCGATGTTGTGCGAAAGCAATGCTTTTTTCATGACCGATAATAAGTTCAAGTTTTTTCAAAAATTCAAATGATTCTTTATTTGTCCATCGTTGGTAAAAATTAAAAGCCATCAAGGATAGTATATCAAAAGATTTTGTAAATTTCAATAGCAAATGTTACAATAGCATGTGGAACGAATTATCCTTGGCATCGACCCCGGTTATGCCCGCATGGGTTGGGGCGTTTTAAAAGTTGTTGGCGGAAAATTTGAATGCCTTGGCTTCGGATGCGTCGAAACCCCGAAAGAAGAAGAAATGGGCACACGTCTTGCATACCTTAACGACGCTTTGGGTCAAATCATCGCACATTACCAACCGCACGACATTGCGATTGAAGAGTTGTTCTTTGCAAAAAACGTCAAGACCGCAATGCTTGTGGCACACGCGCGTGGAGTAATCATAATGCGCGCCGCCATGCACACGGGGCGCATTTTCCAATATCGACCTAACGCAATTAAACTCGCGACTTCGGGCGACCAAAAAGCCGATAAAAAAGCCATGATGGCGGCGGTGACCAACATCTTGGGCTTCGACCATGCGCCGAAACTCGACGACGCCGCAGACGCATTGGCGGTGGCGATTACACACGTAACAATAGGCAAATGACCACCGCGACCACAACAGATATGGTCGTATGCGTGACCTTGTACACAAAATAAAACCACACCGGCATTTTAAAAGTCTTCAAAAACACAAAACCTTGCATCGCCACGCACAAGCCTCCAAATGACACAATCCCGACGGGCACGATCGCGCGCCAAATGCCGGCAAGGTTTGGCTCTGCACGAAATACCCCCGTTGTCATTTCCATAATCGCGGCAAGTGGCAAGGGCAACGACGAACTTGCCACAAAGAAAATCAAAATCAACCCACCCACAACCAAAATGTTTTGCACGGCGGAGTAAAGCGCCCGCGAAACCGCATCGCACACGTCGGGCGCAACACTTGTCGCCTTCGTTGTGCCCGCGTATGTGTCGTCGAATTTAATCTTGCGATATAAAAGTCCGTTTAAAAGCGCCCCCACAACGTGCGCCACGAAAATTATTACACCCAACCGCACGTCGCCAAACAGGGCAGACCCCAACGTAGCAATGATAAAAATCGGACTGCACGTGCTTGTATAGGTTGCGATTTTGATGGCTTGCGTGCGGGTGATTTCTCCGCGCCCGTAAAGTTGCGCCAACATGCGCGCCCCGGTGGGATAGCCTGCCAACAAACTCATCGGCACAACACCACGTTTGCCGATACCCAACTCTATCAACAACCCCGATATAAAAAAGAACGGGAACAACACGGGCGCGACATTGTTTCCAAACAAAAATAATCCACCGCGTGCGTTCTCGACAAACGCACCCACATCCCAAAACGCCATCACCATAAAAGCGACACAGCAAACCACGGCGAAAACTTTTGACACATCAATTTTTATGTGATTAAAATATAGTATGAACAAAAAAGATTTCCCCATCTTGGAATTTGACGGCGTTTCACAGCCCGTTGTAAACGCAAAACGGTATCTGCCGCCCTTTGCCGAAATGGCGTCCGACCGTTGCCTCATAACGTATTTCAGCGACGTCGTCGATAATTACGAGCGCGTCTTCATGGTCAACCAAATCTTCAAAATCCGCACCGAGGGCGTGCGTCCGCGCGTGTTCCTTATGCAAGCGGGGAATTTCAAAAAGCCCGTTTACGTCGTTCCTATGCCTATTGGAGCCCCACAAGCTGCACGCGTCATCGAAGCAATGGTCGCGCTTGGTGTCAAAAAGTTCATGGTGTGCGGTGGCGCCGGCACCTTGGACGACAGTATAACCCAAGACAAAACTCTTATCCCGACAAGCGCGGTTCGTGACGAGGGCACAAGTTACCATTACATGGAGCCAAGCCGCGAAGTCGAATTGGACCCAAAAGTTCTTGCAATAATCGAAAAAGTCTTGAAACGTGAAAACGAACCGTACGAAAAAATCAAGACATGGACAACCGACGCAATTTTCCGTGAAACCGCCGACAAAGTCCGTATGCGCAAAGCCGAAGGTTGCGACGTCGTAGAAATGGAATGCGCGGCTTTTTACGCCGTTGCCCGAAACAAAAACATCACACTTGGACAACTTTTATATGCCGCCGACGTTGTGCACACCGACAATTGGGATTACCGCGATTGGCACGACAAATATGATAAACGCGAAAAACTTTTTGAATTAGGCTTGAAATGTCTTTTGGAACTGTGATATAATTTCGCGGAGGGTTTTATTATGATAATGCCAATTGGAAATGACCAACAAATTAAGGATATGGCGGACGGTGCAGCAATGAAAGTCGGAGGAGTGGCTGAAAACATTTTCGACAATGTAAGCGAATTTGTATTGGACGGCATTGATGACCTTAAAGACAAATTGCAACTTTTGCCCCGTGCATTGAAAATGTATAAAAGCGAAGACCTATATGCATGCTTATTCCCACACCATGGAGTACCGTTTACGGTAAGACAATTAAATAAATCGAACGAACTTGAAGCGATTACAGATGTCAATTTGTTGGACATAGAACCGGATGAAAATGACTTTGAAAGCCAAAATATGCAACTTTCAAATTGGGGCTTTCCACCGAAGCTTAATTATTTTCAAATTAAAGACATAGAAAAAAGGGTGCGACCTCAAATAGACACAAGAACTCTCAGCACGATAATCATAGAAACCGCAAAAAACATGTTTCCAAATAAAGAAAAACCACATGAAATCGTTTGATAAAAACCCAATGATGTGATATACTAAAAACAAGAGGGTGCACCACATAAGAGGGTGCACAATTGTTTTTAAACAGCAGAAAAAAGTTAGGTATATTCTTTGTTGGCGGTTTCTCGTTACTTGCGGGATTGATACTAATTGTCACAGCAACGGTGGGCGCGAAGCCCGCCCGCGCGCAATCGTCGCCCGCCGAACCATCAACTCCGATGTCGCAAATTACTTTGGCAAGTCTTGGCGCTGGCATCGTTGTCGTCGACCGAACAAATTCATCAAGCACCTATACACTAAAATCCGGCTATATTTACAAGTTCGAAGTTTGGGGCGCGCAGGGTGGCAACGGCGGCGGAGATAATGGTGGCACAGGTGGGCGCGGTTCATATGCAATAGGTTGGTACGACATGCGCACCAATACGGCACAGTCGGTTACTTGGTTCGCAGGTCGTCAAGGCTCGGTGTTAACTGCGGGTATTTCGAACCTAACATCAACCCCAACGCAATACAACGGAATAAATGGTGGTACTGTTGGTAATTTCGGGGGCGGCGGTGGAGGTGCAAGCGGTATCCGCCTTGGTACAACCGAACTTGTAATCGCCGGCGGAGGCGGTGGCGGGGGCGGAAGTGGTATGTGGGAAGGTACACACGGTGGCGGAACACTTGCTGGTGGCACTAATGGAAATGAAGGGGAATCGCGTGACGGAGAAGCAGGCATGGGTGGCTGTGACGGTGGTGCAGGCGGCGCTGGGAACTATGGGAACGGAGGTGGTGGCACAACAAGTGCTGCTGGTAACAGCTTTCACTCATTCGGTGGAAGCGGTGGTGGTGGAGGCGGTGGCGCCTTGCGTGGAATCTCTGGCGGTGGAGGTGGGTGTTCCGACATGGGTGGATATCAATGGATAGAATATAGATACGGAGCCGGTGGTGGAGGTGCGAATGGTACGTCGCGAGTAACGGGTGTTGTTTCTATTTCAGGTAACGCGGCAACTTCCATAAATCTTCAACGTGCAGGTCACGGTCGCGTGGTTATAACTGAATACGAATTGATAACATACACAATCGCGCTTCCGCCACAATCCGGCACGGGTTGGATTTTGGTTAATTAAAAAACTTTGTAAAATCGTTTGCCATATTTTCGATTATGGGGCATACTTAACACATGAAACAACTTGAAGAATTTTTGCAACGAAAAATCCGCATCGTTCAGGCGGGTCCAACAAAGTTCGCAATCTCGTTCCCAATGTACAAAATCGAAGGTGGTCTGTACGAAATTTACCTTGTCGCCGACCAAGGAAAGTTCTATCTTTCCGATGAAGGCACAACATACGCCGAACTTGATAAAATTTTCGAATTAAAAGAACCCGATGTTGTAAAAAACCTTGTGGCGATTTTGAAACAATACGGTTGCCGAAAACACCAACAATCCAACGCGTTCATTATCGAATGCACACCCCAAGACATCCACCAAAAATTAAGTTACCTTGTCCAAGCCGTCTCGTTCATGCTTAACATGAAGATCTTTTATGTGTAATGAAATTAAATAACGAATGGAAAGAACTGATGCGCGAATATTTGCAAACGCCCGAAGCGCGCCAACTTGCAATGCGCATTGAAGCCGAATATGCCAAACACACGATTTGCCCGCCAAAGGACAAGTTATTTTCGGCGTTCAACATTTGCCCGCCCGACAATGTCAAGGTCGTAATATTGGGGCAAGACCCGTATTTCAACCGCGGGCAAGCCATGGGTATGTGCTTTTCAATCGACCCAAACTGCGGGTGCGACTTCCCGCCAAGCCTGCGAAACATCATCACCGAAATCAAATCCGAATGTGGAGAATGCTCCGTTGAAGCCGGCGACCTAACAAGTTGGGCTGGGCAAGGCGTACTCCTTTTAAACACCTGCTTGACGGTAAAACTTGGCACACCCTTGTCACACGTAAATATCGGCTGGGATTCATTTACGCGCGCGGCAATCTCGGGCATAAGCAAACACGGTGGCATTGTGTTTGTTTTGTGGGGCTCGCACGCCGGCAAATACCGCGAACTCATAGCCGACAAAGGCGCAAAAGGCAAAAACCTTGTGTTGTCTTGCGCGCACCCAAGCCCGCTGTCCGCATCGCGCGGATTCTTTGGTTGTGGGCACTTTTTGAAAATAAATGAACACCTGAAATCAATCGGAAAATCACCAATAATCTGGTAGAAATCTTTGCAAATCATTTGATAAAATTCCGCAAGTATGATATACTAAAAACAAGAGGGTGCACCACATAAGAGGGTGCACATTTGTTTTTAAACAGCAGAAAAAAGTTATCATTATTCTTACTTGGTGGTTTCTCGTTACTTGCGGGATTGATATTGA
>Ga0209755_10006356_pt1 | contig 13125 bp, 5 predicted proteins | sample TergutCo191P1_FD_187301 | JGI IMG/M metagenome (GOLD analysis project Ga0209755, IMG submission 187301) | Cornitermes sp. P1 segment gut microbial communities from Petit-Saut dam, French Guiana - Co191P1 (SPAdes) (version 2) | ecosystem: Host-associated > Arthropoda: Insects > Digestive system >... | reverse complement strand
CACACACACACACACACACACACATATATATATATATATATATATATATATATATATATAGGCCTATATATGCTTTTCCGACCCAGAATTCGTCCTCCTCCCTTCCCTCTCAGATCGGGAAACGAAAGGTTCACTATCATTTTCTTTGGCGCAACAGCCCAAATCGGGTTTAGACCAACTCGTTGTTGTGGTTTCTAGATCACACACAATTAGACAAACACACACACACACACAAACACCCGGTAGGATTTCTCTGTGCGAGTTATCACCTCGTCGCAGTGGCCGCTACCTACACAACACACCATAAACATAAACATAAACGCTGCGCGTTTCGAACCCATAGTCCCTTCAGTCGAGTGACCGCAAACCCACGCCTTAGACCTCACGGCCACTGGGATCGGCTTCTCTATTATTTTGGTTGTGTTTTTTTATAAGATCGCGTTTTTGCTACATGTCAAGGGAGGTTATTTTATTAACAGCAAAATTTTCTGACCTTTTTGCCAGCAGGTCTATGGCTGCTAATAAATAGACCTTCCATCAGGTTACTGCAGCTTCATCAACACAACACCCTTGCATCTTGCTCCGTGAGGTCAAGCAACGGGAAGGACTGAACAGTACTGTAACGTGTTTTATGGAAAATAAAAAAAAAGTGAGATGTTAATTACTCGTATTTTTACGTCAAATTCTTCTTACAAATTATTACCTGTTACGCTCTACGTACTTGTGCGGAAAAAATTTAAAATATCCATAAATGATGTTTAAACTTTTAATAATTTCTTGTGTAGATCGCGATTAAAGTGCACTTAAGAATTACAGACCATCTGGAGTGCCAAATATAAAGCTTTATAAAAACTAGTAGGCTTACGATTCAACAGGACGGCCACTAGGTTGTGCCACGGCTGGGAAGGTCGGTCGCTGTTCTCTCACTGCGGGGGAAAGGAATCGAAACAAGCGAAACTTCGTGGATTTATTGATCTATTATCCGGCAGGTTGACAGGTTTCTGTCCGCATACTTCCTTGTTTTCCTGCCAGTATGACTTCACCAATGCTTGAGACTTGCGTTTCGTTCATATAATATGGACACTGTATAATTTCTGCGGTTGACAGTTTCTTTAAAAATTATAACTTCGGCTTGAACCCATGGGGTATCTCGAGCAATATTAAACCCATATTAAAATCAACATTCAACTTCAAGCCATTCTGTTTGGAGGCTAGATTGGTCTGTTTTACTCAGGCAATCTTACTGACTATTTATTTACTTGCCTGACCGCCTGGCCATACTGCTACTTGTGTAGGCGAGGGCCTACGTGGGGGGAGGGGGGGCTTAATCATTGGGCTGTTAGGCCTTATGCTTGCAGCAGCAGCTAAATTCGACTATACATATGAAGTGCAGATGGCCGCGCGGCCTAAGGTGTGGGGTTGCGTCTCCTCGTTTGATGAGATTGTGAGTTAGAATCCCACCGGACCCATGGAAGTCTGTCTTTTGTGTGTGTTGTCTACTGTCAGGTAGATGTTTCTGCGACGGGCTGATCACTAGTCCAGAAGAGTCCTACCGACAGAGATGTGTCGTTGTGTGTAATCTAGAAATCTGAAGAATGAGGGGGCCATGGCCCGTGTTGGCCGCAGCGCCACAGGAAAAAATGCAGTGTAGATGTACCTCGTGCATTCTTCCACAGTTCGTAAAGCGACTTCTGAAGTACACTTCAGCGTGTTACCGTAAAGCGACGCACAGAAGCGTAAAATCATAACTACAGTAACAGACGTGGCAAGTGTTTCAACAATGTACAGAGACAAAGAAATTCGTGCTGCAATTCTACGAAATTTCCACTAAATAACTTGGAACAAGTAGTTGAGGCGACTAATGGTCTTATAAACGCCGCACCTGACTTATATACGTAAGGAATGACGTTCTGTAAAATTCGTAATTACACTTAATGGACTGCGAAACTTGGTCTTTTGCTCTTACGGAAAAAAGAAGACTGCAAAGCTTGAAGTGATGATTATATTCCCGTTTCCATGTGAGGTTTTCAGACGATAATTGAGGCTGTCACAGGAATACCGATGAAGATGACCATCTTCTAAGATTTGAAACAGTGCGGATTGATGGTTGGTTAAGTACCAATGTTTTCGGTGAATTATGCTGCCTCCGTCTTCAGGGAGGCTAAAGAAGAGGGTAATGAAAGAGGACTGTTCTGCTATTTGGAATGTGGAGGCAACAAGATTCTTCGCAACATTGGTGCTTGTGATTTTAAAATTGAATCTCTCGTTGTGCTTCAACTAGCAATTATGAAATGACAGCCAACAAAACTAACCGAGTATATATGTTATTAGTTCAACATGTTTCGACCTAACGACAGGTCATCACCAGGCACTATACAAATTGTATAAAGTATGCAAGGAAATACATAAAAATTTACCTTATCGGATTTGAGATCTCAGTTTTAGAATGTTTTATCATGTTGCATTACATATATTTTATACAATTTGTGGTGCCTGATGATGTTCTTTTTTAGGCGAAACATGTTGCACTAATAAAATATATCATGAATTAGTTGTGTTGACTGCCACTGCCCAAGTATTGGCGCTTATGCACAACCTGCACATTGTGATATCCCGGAAGACGAATATCTAATTTATTCTTATTTCTGCTGATTTTATTTTCCGGTAAGAGTCAATACAGAATGTTGAGTCTTTTGAATGTCCGTAGTAACTGCTAGATCTCTTGTCATATAATAAATGTAAGTTACATTGACGTCGGTGTGCACAGGATACGAACCATGGCCATTAAACTTGCAAATCAAGCAGCAAGGTTTCTACACGTGTTGTGACAAAGAACCAACCGAATATAGAATAGTATCAAATCCCGAAATGTTGTACATGTATGTGCCCGGGCGTGGGCGTGTGTGCATGCGTGGTAGGAGAAATACCCCGACAATAGAGATTATACCATCTGACAATATAATAAACGAGTAATGGTCACATAATTTTAATAAGAATGTTAAAATAATATATTAATACACGTGATTGAGTAATTGAAACTGGAATGGAAATGAATGTGGAAAAAACTAAGGTAATGAGAATCTCAAGGCAATCATTACTAATACAGATAACAATAAATAAAAAACAACTGGTTCACGTGGAATATTTTAAATATTTTGAAGTTGTGATAAAAAGTGATGCAAGAGGAATACGTGAAATTAAATTCAGGATTTTCATGGCAAAAACAGCATTCAACAAGAACACGGCTCTTTTAACCAGCATATCGGACTTAAATTTGAGGAAGAAGGGCTACATTTGGATCATAGCTTTGTATGGTGCTGAAACGTGGACACTTCAGAAAGTAGATCATAAATACCTGGGAAGATGTGAAATGTGACGCTGAAGAAGGAAGTTGGAACGATCATGTGAAAAATGAAGTAATACCTAGAGCCAAGGATGACAGGAACATCCTATACACCATAAAGAAGGAAGACTAACTTGATTGGGCAAATCTTACTAGGAACTGCCTTCTAAAACACGATGTTGAAAGGAAGATAGAAGGAAGGATAGAAGTGACGGAAAGACGAGGAAGAAGACTTAAGCAGCTGATTAATATATCGTAAACCCGTTTCCAAGATGTTTAATAGATGAAATCTTAGCTTGAAGTGTGGCAAGGAAACAAATTTTTCCATAAATATATCAGTAGTATTCATTGTGGTATTAATATATATATATATATATAATGTTAATAATAATATTAATAGTTCTTGTCTCATGGACAGTGCACTTTTCAGAATGACATGAATGAATGGAGACTAGTCCTTCTTTAGAAGCTAATAGCTTTTCGCGTAGTCAAGGAACTCCCAGCATTTTATGGAACACGAAGTTTAATCACTGCTTTAACAACAGCCGGCCGCTTGTCGCTATGCTGAGCCAGATGAAACCAATCCACGTTCCCATTATATTTCTGGAAGATCCACTATAGTATTATCCTCCCATCTACATCTAAGTCTTCCAAGCTATCTCTTTTCCTCAGTTTTCCCCCCAAACCCCTGTGTGCACCTCTCCTTTTCCTATACATGTTACATGCTCGGCCCATATCATTGTTCTTGATTTGATGAAGTGCTAGTTAGTGAATCATTGGCAGGAAGAAGGAAGTGTATGTCATCTTTTGTGGTTTACAGACATGACTGGGCTGGATTTAATTTTAATCAGAGTGGTCGCATTATTAAAAGCAATTACTGTACTCGACAGAAAATATCACATACTCTCAGGGTTCTCGAGGGCGAAGTTTTTATTATTTTTATCACGTAATTACCCAATGAACAGGCCGCAATATCCACAGTAATAAAAATAAAACACTGCTTCAGACTTCATTCGCAAGATTAACGACTGAAGTGTCTCCACTTGTTGTCTTAGTTCCGGACCGTTGTAACAGGATGTACAAAAAGTCCTAATTTAGTAGGACCGGAACCACTACCATGATAAATAGGTGTTTGTTGTAAACATCACCCTAAAAAGCAAGCGTGTCACGTTTCTTTAATCTGCTGCGACCAGATTTTGGTGTATGTTCTGGTAATGATACGGATATGCATGCAGTAATACAGGCACAGCAGCATTACTGTACCTGGTCTAATTATGTTTAATTAAGGAAGGTGATGTGAACGTGGCACGCAACTACAATTGAAAACACGAAATGCTTGAAGTCCGTGTGAGTGTGAATATGCGTGCGTAGACGGCTTAAATGGTGTAACCTATGTTGTCGAATTAATTGTAAGAAAAAGTGCAGAAGCTGTCAGATTAACTACGTGGTATAAGGCACGTACAGCGTCGATCGCTAGAACACTGGGGTCGTGAGTTACAGCTAAATCTGTTTATTTGTTTTTGTGATATCTCGTGTATGTAGAGAAATTGCGTTACACCAAGTTTGCAGTCTAGGGACGGAGATTCCGTCCCAACACCTGAACAGTATTCATAATGTCGGAGGTTACTTGATAATAAGTTAATGTGTAAACCTCGAAGAAGAAGGAGAAGAAGACCCCAGAAGCTGACAATAACTCATGTGGTAACGAATTTGCGTGCCTGTCGCAGAATCTGAAAGCTGATTATACCATATTCACAACATCTTAAATCTAGTGGGTCCCTAGGGGTGGATGATTCAAATACATATTCACACATATTATTCTTTGTGACCCATTTTAATAACGCCCATCTACCTGTAGGTTTACGAAGTGATATTCCCTTTACCACAGCATACCATTATTAACTAACCATGGCAATGTAAGTTAAGAAAGGGTCCATTTCCTTCATTTTTATACGTGTATAATATATGTAGCACGTGAAGTTATGCCATAGACATAACAATATTACCGAGTTTCTGATGACAAAACTTGTAATTTTACGAAAAACTGACAAGATGGGGGGGGGGGGGTTCCATGACAGGCTGTTAGTGGCCTACTTTTCACCGAGGAGTTTCGGGTTGATTCCAGACCGGTTTATGTGGGGTGTATGGCAGACAAAGTGACACAGTGACAGGTTTGTCTCAGAGTGCTTCGGTATTCCTCTCTCAGTATTACTCCACCATTGCACCATACTACTTAATTCATCCATCATGGACACTATACTGACTCTGTATAGTCGCACATGCATAACACAAGCATACATACACACATACACAGGCTACATAGATATACATACATAGATGCACATATATACGTATATGAAGTACGCGTTTCTTAGATCCAGAATTTAGTCATCGTGACAAAAGGACGAGGAATAGGTCATACAAGTAAACAAAAAATGCAAATAGGCCATACAATATGTTACAAGTTTTTTGCATACAGTGTTCAAATGTTTTACAGTTTTTTTATAATGAACCGGATCTCGGCGAAGGCTTCTTTTGCCCTTGTCTCCAGCAAGCCATCATCGTCACGCTTTTCTCACAAACGGACTTTCTTACGTGAGAAGGTTGCGATCATCTCGGTAACTTTCCCACCAAGCCAGTGAGGTAATGACAAAAACAAATGATTTTTTTTAAGCTCTCAGCCTTGAAGGTCGGGCACTGTGCTGAGGCCTACATTAGCAGCACTATCAGCTTGAAGATGTTTCATTTGGTGCTTATACGACGTCACATCAAGTGTTTGTACTGTTACGTGTAAAGAAAAATGTGTCTCAATGCTTAAGCACGACAAGATGGCGAGGGAATGCACACATTATCGTGACACTGGGTGAGGGACAATGGTTGTCTTCCATATGCGAAGACTAAATCTGGACTCTTATGGAACAGCAGTGGACGTGCACTAGAACCTACCCGTTCGCTCTATGCCTTTAGTGGAAGCGAAACCCCGGTCATGTACCTTGAAGGCAGTTACTTCGCACTGATTTTACGTAGTGAGATTTCAAGGTCTCACACCTGTGTAACTACAGATTCATATCTTCCTGGATATTATGCCATATCGACTCGTAGCTTTCGAGTAGTCGTAAGACTTCATGGCCCTAAAAATGAAAGCAGTAAGATCTTCCGAAGCATCGACAACTTTTACCAGTTGACCCGGCTAAAAAACACATAAAACTTGAAACTTTCGATGTTACGTTATCGGACTGCAGGCGTTGCAGTTCATATTGTTGCGTAGAACTGCTTTCCTAAAGTAGTAGCTGCTTGCTGATAAGCAGATAGTTTTTCAGAGTAAAGAAATGACCCCTTTAAAAGCCCGAAGTTTCACGAACGTGAATTTGAGTAGGTTCCATTTTGAAGGGTAGGCAGTGGCTTAGACCTATTTCGAAACACTATCCTAAAGTTAACACGGACAGACTAAGCAAATTCACTCGAAATGTATCATGATATTTTATGGCCTTACGTAAGTTGAGCCGATACCTGCCGACATTACTGTCTTCTGGCCCCTGATTTCCTACCGAAATTTACTGTCTTCTGGTACGTGAATCCATGTAGTTCTGCCGACTTTACTGTCTTCTGGGACCAGAATCCCTGCAGTTCTGCCGAAGTCACTGTATTCTGGAAAGTGAATCCCTGTAGTTCTGTAGAAAATAAGTATTCTTCCCGGAGGAAAGTGCTGCTTACGTTTTCAGATTACACATACTCTTTGGAGTAAATATATGAACAAGTCACTTTCTTGTGGACAAAACATTTTGAGAGAAAATGTGTTTGTAGCCCTTCTGTCTAGTAATGCATGATCCTCAATTTGAAGAATTGTGTGGGTTAGGACAAACTGCTGTTTCGTGAGCGATTTGTGATAACATGCAAAATATGAGTACAGTAATGAAATGACAGTATGGTATTACTCGTATTTCCTATAGTTTTTTTCTCAGAATTGTTTTAGGGCTTATTTGAATATATTAGCCTTGTAACTTTAATCTTATTTCTAGATGATGTGCCGGGTGAATTGCTTTTATTTATGGGCCGAAACTTAATGCACATTTTCAAGAGGTCTTGTTATTGTTCCAAATACATTCGCACGTATCAGGGTCAACATATTCCAGAAATGTAAGATTCATCTTAAAATTCTAGTCTTAAGAAGGGCTGTATAAAGCAGGAGACACACTGACGACCTAAAAAAGTTAGGTGCTACTGTGCAAAATTTAGTCGCCCTGGAAACCTGGCGCCAGGGATTTGTGCACCTTTGAAATAACCCACATATAGCAGCTACGAACTAAAAAAAAAAGTAAAAATTTCCCTGTCTACGCCATGAAGGCACATATGGGAGTAGAAACATAGCTCCACTCTTTCTCAACCTCCCCACTAGATGGAGATGAGCAGTCAACTTCTTGCTCCAACCACCTTACCCCCGAGAAAAAGCCCTGCTGCCCACTGAATAGGAGGTTAAGTGGGTCTCATTTCTGCTGTAGACGGTTCTGGAGAAGGAAAAGTTTGCTTTTTTTCGGATTCGAACCCTGGACCGTCTATCCCGTAGCTAATCGCTCTACCGAGAGAGCTTTTAAAAGCCTAAGCTTTGGCGTTATTGTGTCCGCCCATTCATTCTTATGGTTACGGATAGGTACGCAAGGTGGCAGTAACTGTCAAAAATAGTCTGTTGTTATGAACTCTTCGATAGGAACTTTGGTTCATACTGGAGCCGAAAAGAAGTTGTCTGTAACCCTCATTCTATCGGATATTCGAGAACTTTTTTTTAAGTTAATGGCGTGCATGTTAATTGAAACTGAAATTTCATGGTGCCTCTAATAACTAAATGCATAATTTTGGATCATTAGAAGGGTCACTTTTGGAAATCATGGCTAGAAATTGGAACTGGCAAATGTTTATGCTTAAACTTAAATGCGGTTCTGATTAGTAAGAGACAAGCAACAAAAATGTTTTTGAAAAGTCACATCCCCTTTTGTTATTCAGTAACTCAATATACGAAGTCGATATCCATCTGAACACAAATAAATTCTATTTTATATAAGAAAGTCATGTTTCCGCCTAAATAAGGCCATCCTCAGGTTCACAAACATTTTTAAAAACATACTGAATTAAAATATACAATTAGTTGCACATTTTACCTCATTATGTTTCTGAAACTGTTCGTGGACTTGATGATGGCCTAGCGTAGACCGTAACGTACTGTTCCATTAAATAAACTGAAATTTCTTATATTGAACTGCACATGGTTGAGCAGAACTTTCAACCTGTAAGGGTACATTTGTGACGATTCTTTTAAGTGGGAATGTAGACATTTGTGACGTGACATTTCACCTTTCCTTAAAATTCCAACTCTTCCGAGACCGATACACCAGACACCACTTTGGGATTCAGTGTTGCATGAAATACAGTAATAAAGATTTGTGGTTGTTGATGTAGTGAGTAAGGGCATTACCACTTTCTCGGATGCAACACTCTGTAATTTCCTAAAGATGGATGCAGCAGGTTTCCTACAAACCTAGGTATGTATCTACCAAACTGCACACAACGAGTGTACTTAAAACTGGAACCGGGGGAGTGCCATATCCATGGAAATGAGAAAGATTTCTGCCGACATTAAAAATAAATCACCCTCAAACTCTTCACCCAGATTAGTGAATAGTCAAACAAAGTTGACAGTAAATATGAAAGAAGGAGAAGAAAATGGAGAATGAGTAGGACATTGTTATTTACTGGGATTGTTCCACCTGTTACAGGTTAATATTCTCTAAATACACGGCTGATTTTTGATTGTAGTAGGTGAAGTACCACACAGATGTTGATTTTAATGCCAATGTTTTCAGTCGTGACGTGGTCTTAAATTAGACGTCAGCAGGAATGTCACGAGCGAGTTACAGGAGCAGGAAGTCACTACAGGGTATACCTTCCAGAGTACAACTTAAACAAAAGCAAACGTGTATGCGTCTTCATAACTCTTGACAAGTTGTCTACTTCCAGTTGTTCATTGCATGTTTATACAATAATCACAGTTGAACTAAACGAAATGACTTGCACAATCTTCATTCCACCTTTCTCCGTCAGTAACTTGGATACTTCTGAATAGTATACAACATTTGCACTAGCGGTAAACTTTACTTTCGAAATTAACTGCTTCATTTATCACTTGCGCAGAAATGAAAAGTAGATCATTGTTTATGAATTGCACTTTACATCGCTGTCAGTGAAAGGTAGTTTCCTCTTTGGATGCCAGTGCAGTTGCCAAGAATTTCCACCTTTCGTCGTCCACATATTTACCTGAGCTCCTCTTCTAAAAGTGCCTCAGTGTACCCTTTATTTTGGGTGAAAGATCAAGTAGTGCACTCGTACAAAACAACTCGTGAAATTCCTAATGAATGGCCTCCGTAAGCACATGAAGCAGTGTTCAGAAGCATTTTTAGTATGACCGACATTATGGTAAATATGTCCCGAAACCTTCCTAACTAACTACCAACTTAAGGCGCGCAACATTCCAGAAGAACAAAGTCTTGTTATGCAAAAACCTGAAAACTTACACGGTAAATAACAATTTTACTTAATTATTTGCTTAATATTAGACATACTTTTCTGACTTTAATTGGTATTTTGTTTTATTGTAACGTTATTTGTTTCAAAGAAACCAGGAAGTATGGTAAAACCGCTGGAACATGGCGGGCGAGCTACGCCAAGGGTAAGCAAGCGTGCTATTTAGGAAATAATTACGCAAATAACTGTCGACACAGCTACGTCTATATGTAGTTATTGCTGAAATATGTTTCAACATTTTAACAGTTCATCATCAGGCAAAATAATTGTATATAAGACATAAAAGGGCATATGTAAATTTCTTTTTAGAATTGAGATTTCAATTTTACAAAATTGTGTTTTGTTGCCACAATAAATACATGTACACTTAGTTGTGTCGGCTAATATTTATGCGATTATTAAGTAGATCTAGGAAATATTCACCAATTAACTTGATTTTGTACGCATGGTGTTTACATCTGCAGTTTATAGCAGTAGGCCTCCAACATATTCTGCATTCAGAATAAATCTTCTACGTTATGGCTGCTTGGAATCTGGTAGGTGTACATCAATGTGTACACAGAAACATACTAAGTCCACTTCGGCGTGTTACTATCAAAGCCTTACTATCACGAAAACCTCAGACGTTAGTTGCAGTCAAAGAGTTTAGTACTGAAAGCATCATGTCAGCAATATAACTACATCTGTAAATACTGAAGCTGTACAAACACAAGTATGTGATTTGTGTTTTATGATTAATTCAAATACAGCACAGTACACATAATAAAAATACATTTTGTACAAACCAATTCATTCCATTCTCCTACATATTTCGGTCGTGCTGGACTATCTTCAGGGAAACAGTTAATATTAATCGTAGTTACCCAAGGTATAAACAACTATATTTTTAATTGAGCTTACTTGTTACAACATATTCAAAAAAGTTTTTTTTCCATGTATTTACCACATTAGTCTCAGTAATGTTGTTGTAAGTACCTACAACATAGTTTCCGGCGTCATCCTGTTTTTTTACTCTTGTTTTGAATAAAATGCGAATTATTAATAACGGTTGCTGATTTTACAATAGCTTTTTATTATTTATTTCCTCCACTACCAAAGCCAACGAGTAAAATTAGTGTTGTGGGAACTCCACGATTTTTTAAGATAAGAAGGGTTCTCGTATTCGAATTTGTTGGGAAATACTGGCCCAGAAAGACAAATATTTGGTGTTGTATAGGTCCACTATTTTACCACTCTGCCGATTTACAAGAGACGAAAGTGGACTTAATGATTAATTTATTAGGCGCTATTGCGAAAAGCAACAGTAGCTTCGTCATGTCTGTCCGCCTGTACAGCCGTCCGTACGCGTGGAAGAATTCGGCTCCGACTGGACGGATTGTCATGAAGTTTGATATTTCAGTACTTTTCCAAAGTCTTTCTAGGAAATTGAAATTTCATTAAAATATAGCTTAAAAATCGATTTGGCATGTTTCGTATTCCGTGCAATAATTAGATGCGTAACGTGTATTGAGTACCAGCAAATGCACTATAATTTTGTTGATGTAGTTTTACTGTAGTATTGTCACTAAATTTCGACCAGTAATTCGGTCATATACAAGGTACCTTTAATAGTGTGTAGTTACTCTGACACACTGAATTACAATCGTATTCTTGCCTCAAAGAAACCATCCTGTAGATGGATGGATTACTGGCCGAAACCAGTTGGTAAACCATTACTTGTATCTACACCAGGTGTTGACATTTTATGACTTAAAAATGTTCACTGTTTCCAACACGTAGCGTGCATGTTTTTTTTGTGACTTTACCCATAATATAAACACACCTGGTGTAGATACAAGTAATGATTTACTTTTTACCCTTGCGTTATTAAACACAAAACTGTTCTAAGGCAAAGATCTCTCAACTTGAGAGGTTGTTATGAGCAGTTTTTGCTATATGTATGAAAGTATCAGTATCGGGAAGTAGAGGAGTGGGCTTAATATCTGGACCGCATGACGTCAACAGCATACAAAGGGAAGTTCTTGGAGAAAAACCTGTTCTATTGCCACTTTGTTCACAAAAAATCCCACTTGCTGTATCTGTAGGGGACAGTAGTTCACCAAAGTATAAATGTCGGTATATACAATAATTGTACCGACAAATGCACCCAAGTATATTGAAATTAATTTATACATACTGTACCTAATGGCATATATTTCGGCCAGCCAGGTGGCTATCTTCAGGGGTGTAAGATACAAAGAATGGGTATATTGAAGAGTGTGAAATGAAATTACAGAAGTATCAGAAACAATCCATGGATTTAAAATTAAAATTGTAAGAACTCATAGTTTAAAAATTCGTAAGAATGAGTTGTTGCTAATAAGAATGTGTTGACATTTGATTGGTTGGTATATACAGAAGTTTTCAGGTAGTAATTCACCATCATAGAGAATGTGTCATGGTGTAAACAGCACGGTAAGCCACACTGTGTTGGTATGATACAACGAATTACCTCCAAGGAAAACGTTCTTCCATGAGACAGTCATTCAGCAGGACAAGAAATTAGCCGACTTTTCTGAAAGTCGTAGATTTGTTGACGTGTTTATAAGTGCCCACCAGTTGGGCCCTATCCCGAGGCAGGTGTATGAAGACTAACCACATGATTGATCGTCAACCGTAATTTGACCCCGGCTATGGCGCGGCTATTCATTGCGGCCTCCTTAAACCTGAAGGTGAAGGCACTGTAACCATTCGAAACGCCGGAATGTATTTATCGACCGACATGGAATAACATCCTAGAAGATGTGAGTCTTAAAAATGCAATATTGTTGGGGTCATCTGAGCCGTCCTTTCAAAAGGCATGGAGAGATTTACAGCCTGTCGGTTATGCTCATTCTTCACTTATCATTTGCAGTTCAGTGCCTATAAAATTGACAACGTGTGGACACTCCTGTGCCTGTAAAATGACAAGGTGTGGTCAGTCCTGTGCCTATAAAAAGAGCAACGTGTGATTAGTATTTCCTTTTTTCTGAAATAATGGCATCTTCAGAGTTAGTGTCACGGAAAACTAAAGGAGAATAAGATTTGAGACGGGGATCACGCTCTTTCCCTCTTGCAGACAGCGAAACACGTGGCTGTATGTTCGCAAGGTGAGTGGATATCAAAACTAAAACTTGCGTCATCTGTTCACTCCTTAGCCGCGACCACAGGCTGTACATAACGTCACTCTT
>Ga0209755_10006355_pt1 | contig 13125 bp, 12 predicted proteins | sample TergutCo191P1_FD_187301 | JGI IMG/M metagenome (GOLD analysis project Ga0209755, IMG submission 187301) | Cornitermes sp. P1 segment gut microbial communities from Petit-Saut dam, French Guiana - Co191P1 (SPAdes) (version 2) | ecosystem: Host-associated > Arthropoda: Insects > Digestive system... | reverse complement strand
ACTGATTGTTGTTCTTTATAAACGGTTCATTGTTTAATTTTTGCAAACTGCCGTTAGTTATACAATCATGCCAAAAATATGATGACAATTCCTTGAAACTAAACCTGCTTAAACTAATACTGCTTAATTCTGTTGTTTTCAAAAGAAAACCTGCCAGCTTAATCGCCGGTTTTTTTACAATTTTCGGTTTCATATCAATTCCTCCTTGTTTGTCATTTTATATCAATGTTTTATTTAATAATGATCATTTTTGTCCATTATAAATATTTCACCTTCATTCTGCGTAATTCACCTGGAGTAACTCCAAACTTGCGCTTAAATGATCTTATATAAGATTGCTCATATTCAAAACCGTATATCATTGCTATATCCAAAACATTTAAATTTGTTTTCAGTAAATCTTCTTTACTTGCCGACAATTTTCGGGAACGGATATATCTTCCTATTGACAGATTAAATGCGGCTTTAAAGAGACGGCGTAAATTGGTAGAAGACATGGAAAAATTATCAGCAATATTTTCAATACTGATATTCTCTCTTAATCCTTCTTCTATATTGTTTAACAAGTTTTCTCTTATATCATTTGTGTTTGACATAAAATAAAAATCTCCATTGCTGATATAAAAAAGAGAGCAAGGCGCAAGGGCGTAAACGCCAAGTTCCAGTCAGAGCCCCTTCAAGACTTTTTCCTTCGCTCCAAACCTAAGGCTTGATTGTTCCTTGCTCTCAAATACACAGATTAATTCCTTAACATTCATGAATTGTTACTTATGTGTTGATATAACCCATTGCGCTTAAATAACCCATTATAGTCATAAGGGAAATTAATGCTGTAATTATTATTGATAATATTGTAACAATTTTTTTATGCGAATATTTTATTGAAATAAATAATATTCCAATAAACAATGACAGCCATATTAATCCCTCTGGTATACCTTTAATATGATAAATTAACGGTACTTTTAAATATATCAAGCCTTCAAAAGATGTAATCACCGCCCCATAGGTTGATACAATAGAAAAACCGAATATAATTAACGCCAATATTAATAAACCGTATTTTTCCTCAAAAAATATTTTCCGTAAAGGCAATAATATTAAAGCGACAATTATCCCCCTGAATAATTGTAAAAAACCTCCGCCCAATGCCACAATCGGCGAGTCAATATCACGATAAAAAGCGGATATATATTCCGAAGACCACCATTCCCGATAATCAACAAACGCTAAAGCGATTAATCCGGCAATAAAATATGATATAGTATGAGCGTAAGTAACCTGCCAGAAGTATTTAACTAAATTGTTATTATTTCCCATATATTTCTCCTGTTATAATAATTATGTTTAAATATGTTTATTTTGAAAATGCAACTTAGTCGTATAATATGGCAACTTGGCAGCGAATTTCGGCAACTTGGTAATAATATTGTTGTATAAATGGCTTAGTTTTTATATAATCATAATAATGAAAATTACTATTAATGCGGATAATCAATATACAGACACAGAGATTATAGTTAATTGTCCGCAAATAAGTGATGACATAGAAAAAGTTCTTTCCGTTCTGCGAATGTTAGACATGAAATTAACAGGTCGTAAAGATGGCTGTCAATACATTCTTGAAGCCGCTGATATTATGTATATAGAAAGCACAGACAAGCGCACATTTATTTATACAACATCAGACATATATGAAAGCCCTTTTAGGCTTTATGAACTGGAAGCGAAACTCGCTGACGGTGATTTTCTTCGGGCAAGCAAGAATTGCATTTTCAATATTAACCATATAAAGTCCATTGCGCCGGATTTTGACCGCAGGCTTATTGTGGTTATGGAGAAAGACATTAAATTAATAGTTTCCCGTCAATACTCGCAAGCGGTAAAGCAAAAATTGGAGGAATACAATGGATAACGAAAATACAAAACAGCCGTTTATTATAGAATTAATGCGTAACTTTACAACCATTTTTACTTTATCAGTTCTAGCCATATCCATTGCAAGCATAGCGGTTGACCGTTTCCTTCCCGAAATTCGTGATATACAAACATTATTTACTTCCGGCAACACATTTATAACTATTATACAAATTGCCGTCTCTTCGTTTATTTTAACGTTTTTCTGCGTACTATTAATAACCGACCGCTTTATTCCTAAAATGCGGTATTGGCTTCGTCTCCTTCTTTTATTACTTTCAGCCCTGCTTATTTTCTCTGTCTTTGGAATTATGTTTAAGTGGTTTCCCGTCAATAATCCGCAAATATGGCTTCGCTTTATCTTATGTACTATTATTTGTTATATTTTCAGCATTAGTTTAACATTATTAAGATTTAAAATAGAAGGAAAAAAATATAACAAATTATTGGCAAATTATAAAGCACGAAAGAAAAATGCTATTTGAGTTGTTAGATTATTATAGAAGGAAATAGCAGAGAACAAGGCACAATCAAACCTTAGGTTTGGAGCAAAGAAAGAAGTCTTGAAGGGGCTCTGACTTTACTAATTGAACCTATTCCTCTTTTTACATATTAAACATAAAAAACACCCTGAACAAGTTAAATAAGAAAAAAGCCGGAACAAAACACCGCAAATTCAAGGATAATTCACAGCCATTTTTGACATCGCTCCGCTATTTTCTTACCTTAATACCAATATACAGACTATACCCGATATTGTCAAGTATAACCGTATACATCGGGTGTAATAGTCATTTTCTGACAGATACCATGATTAAGGAATATGGGTGATAAAACAGAAACCTTACGAAGAACACTATCCGCCAACATCAAGAAGCACAGGGAACAGCTGGGCATAACGCAGGAAAAACTAGCCGAAGCCGCAGGAATTTCCGCCAACATGATCAACGACATCGAGGGCTGCCGCACATGGATTAGTGATAAAACCCTAATCAGCCTTGCAGAAGCCCTAAAAGTAGAAACCTACCGCCTATTTATCCCATTATCCCTAACCGACAACGAATTAACCCAAACCGTAATAAAAGACCTCTCCCAAGACCTCCAAAAAATCCGCAAAGACTTCGACACCCTTTTCGACACCGCCCTCAATTCAATGAGTGCGAAAGGGTAAATTGCTTCTTTTATTAATCCACCAGCACCAGAAAAGAAGTTAAAAAATTCGTAGACTTTTCACGCTCTACTATATATATTAAAGATATAAATAAGATGGGGAACTCGTCTGGCGGCTGTCGAAAAGCATCCGCCTATTTTTATTGGCAATTCCAAAAAATTATTTGCGTTTATGTTATCATTGCCAACAGGAGAAAACATGAAATTCTTTGTACCTTGTACAAATAATGAAACAGAAGCAGAAGTTGTATATTCAGCTTTTGCAGAATTTAATAAAGCACCCATATTAGAAAGAAGAATATGGAAATTACAGTGGATACATAATAAAATAATTAATAATGCCGAAATTGGAAAATCAATAATTGGTGACAAACGATTTGGAGGTGAACCTGTATTGGCTATTTTAGAATTACCTACACTATATATGATTTGTACGCCAAATCGTGGAGGGGTTAGAGGCGATCCTATTCTAGCAGGAAAAAATATAGATTCTATAGCAACTTTTTTTGAGAATACAAAATAAAAATATTGTATGTTCGTAGAATAATTTTTAGTTAAAAGGAAAAAAAATGGTTTCACAAGATGTAAAGAATTGGCATCAGTTTGAAAGCTTTGTTGCATCAATATATAGGAGATTAGGTGCAAAAGTTGTAAAAGAAAATTATTGTATCGCTGGTACTCAGATTGATGTTTATATAGAGGAAGAAACAAAATCTGGACAGTTAATTAAAGTCAATGTTGAATGTAAATATTATCAGCAGAAAGTGGGGGTCTCCGTTATCAGAAATTCTGCTGCAATTGCAAAATTTTTGAGAGATACAGGAGAAATACATAAAAATGTTTTAGTTGCTTACAATGGTTTTACTACTGAAGCTTTTCAAGCTGCTAAGAGTACCCAAATAGAACTTTTGTCATTCTATGATCTAGAGCAAAAATTAACAGAAATTTCTAATGAAAATATATTAGAAGAAATAGATAAAGAAATAAATAATATACAACAACCTGAAATATTTAAAAAATCTGTTTTTGTGATGATGCCGTTTGATGAAGCGATGGATGATTTATATGTATATGGTATTCGAGGTTGTGCAGAGAAACTTGGTTTAAAATGTATACGGGTTGACGAAATAGAACACAACTCTAATATTATAAATGAAATAAAAGATAGAATAAAAAAATCAGAGTATTTAATAGGAGAAATGTCAAAACCAAATAAAAATGTATATTATGAAGTTGGATACGCTCATGGTCTGGGAAAAGAAGTGATTTTATTAACAAATAATACGGAAGAAATACCATTTGATTTAAAATCAGAAAATCACATTGTATATAAAAATATAAAAGAACTTGAACAAAGCTTAGAGAAAAGAATAAAGACAATGATGTCAGAAACAAGCAACTAAACAATTTGATATCTGTATTCACTATGTCTGTATACTATTGACAAGACCAAAGAGTACAAATATAATAATAATGTGTCTGGAAGGAGTCACCTATACCATTTATGGCTATGTCTCCTAGAGCGATCCAAAGTATCGTATCTCCAGTCGCTTTTTTATCATAATTTTATTAATACTATATTAGGAGCTTATTATGTCAAATAATTTTCCCCGTTTATCAACTCTTACATTTATTGGCTTTGAAGTAAATTCATTATCAGAACGCATCAATTGTGATAAAATAACTTTTGAATATGTTTATAAAGGCATAGAAGAAAAAAATTTATTACATAAATTAACAGACGATTTTAAAGAAAATATAGACTTTTCATTATATTTAAATGATTCCTCCGAGCTAGAAGCAATATATAATTCACTTACTCCATCTGCCGAATCACTTTGTGGGAGAGAAGCAAGAAAAACAGGTGTAGAATCCAGTGGTCAAAAATTAATTATTGCAATTTTACTAGAAGCAATACAAGCGAATTACTGGATACCAAGAAAAAAATAAATCTATATCAAAAATCAACGATCATATCTTTTTTTGTATATAGGGTAGAATGATTTATTATTCCATTATACTCACGCGCTCTAATCTCTTGTTCAAATTTTACACAATCTTCTTCTTTTAAATAAGGATGAAATGTTATTTCTTCAATTAAATCATTAGTATCAATTTTAAAATCAAAATAATTATTTTTAAGATTCCATTTATTAATTACCTTTGAAAAGTCCACATCATCTTTTTCATGAACATTAAAAATTATACGTACTTCATCTTCATATTCAAAAGCTTTTCTTTTAATCAATAATGAATGAACTATTGCCATATATGATGACATAATTGAAGTAAAATATGAACCAACTCCTTCTTTTAATAAATCCATAATAAAATCTTCTTCAACATATGTAACTCTACCAATAAAATATGAGAGATAATGGAAGATATTATTAGTATCATATAGGTATTCCATCAATTTACCAGCGGTTGTTTTGATTCTAACATATTGATAATCTTTTGTATGAACCTTCCATAATCCTTCACATTCTTTTCTTAAACTCCAGCATTGACAATAAATTCTATCACGAATTTGCTGAAACCCAACAATTCTACCATCTTTCAATCTGGCTCTGTAATTCATTAGGAAAGTTTCAAAAGGATCTACCCATGTTTGTGGTTTGCTCATTGATAAACATTTATTTTCTAATGATTGTTTTAATCTTTCAAAACTCATAATTCTATAAAGCTCACTGTTCATATCTATATCTATTGTATTACATTCTATATATAAAGATTTTAGATGTTTCGGATCTATATTATATTTATCTATTAAAAAATCTAACTCGCTAATTTTATCTATTCTATCCATAAGTTTACCCATGTATATTTACTCATTACATCATATCTCCGCCAATAATTGTTGAATCTGTTCAGGACTAGGTAATTCTTTACGTAATTCTTTCGGCAAAGTAGAAGTAATACGATAATTTGCTACAGCAATCGGTTTATTACTTTCCTTTAACGCATATTCTACAATAGTACGTTTCTTTTCTTTACATAAAATTATTCCAATAGAAGGTTGCTCTGATTTTTCTTTAACTTTAGCGTCTAAAGCCGCCAGATAAAACTGCATTTTACCGACATACTCAGGAATAAATTTCCCAATCTTTAATTCAATCGCAACCAAACATTTCAAACGCCTATGATATAACAACAAATCAATAAAATATTCTTCGCCGTCAACTTCTAATCTAAATTGATTACCCATAAAAGCAAAAACGCCGCCCATCTCAATAAGAAATTGGTTTATCTTTACTAACATAGCATGTTCCAAATCCGCTTCGCTATGCTTGTCGGTTAAATCGAGAAAATCAAAAGTATATTCATCTTTAACAGCAAGACTTGCTTGTTTCTTGATTTTTTCAGGTAATGTACTATCAAAATTACTTTGATTTAATAAAGTTTTTTCATAACTTTGATTTTCAATCTGATGTATCAAAACATTTTTTGTCCAACCAAACTTCTTACTCATACGCAAATAGAATTCACGAGCCAAATCATTCTTGCATTTTTCCATAATAACAATATTGTGCGCCCAGGCTAATTCTTGCACCAATGGTGCAAGTTTTGGCTTATTTGAATAATTAAGGTAAAACTTTCGCATACGCCATAAATTATCCGCCGAATATCCTGTAACCCCAGGAAATTCGGTTTGTAAATCCTTAGCAAGAGACTCTACAATCGACTTCCCCCACCCATGTTTTTTCTGACTATCAACAATCTTGCCGCCAATATCCCAATAAAGCAAAATCATCTCTTTATTAACCGATTTTAACGCCTCATATTGAGCCGCCTGAATCCGCTTTTTTATCTCTTTCAAGAAGCCACTATAGCCAGTAGGCATTAACTCGTTTTTCATATCAGCTCCTATAATCCCCAATTTTTCATATTCTACCATAAGATAGCAAACTAATCATCGGATATGGGAATATGCTTTCCAGATACCCTAAGATCATAGGAAAGTTCTACAAAGGGTTTAACCGTCAGCCATAAGTATTAATAAAGTGACAGCCGTACTCAAAAGACAAAACAGACCAAAAGCTGCTTGATTTAGCGATAAAATCAAGTAAATACTCCAACGAACAGGTTTAAATCAAGTCATTTTTGCCAGGTTTCTGGTTGTTTCCTCAAAACAATAAAAGACTTAGAAAAAGTAAGAACAAACCCGAAGGAGCCTCCCACTACTTGCTTGAGATTTTTATAGATTATCCTGGGTTTTTAATTCGGTTCTGGGCTTGAGATATTTTTATATAAAACTAAAACTTGACTTGAAAATAATTATATTTTATTATAATTTTAGACAAGCAATGATATGCAAAATCTAATTAGAGTGCTTATCTATTTTAAATTTTTATTTTAGGAAGTATCATGCGTTGGTTACATATTTCAGATATTCATTACAATCCTAATACTGCTGGACGGATTACTACAAAACTTTGTGAAAAATTACCTGATTATATCCAACAATTAAATGTTAAAGTTGATGAAGTATTTGTCACAGGTGATTTTTGTTCTGACTATAATGAGAATCCAGACTTAATTGCTACAAAAGCGGTTGAATTTGTATGTGAACTTGCAGCTAAAGTTGGAATAAATGACCCAAATCATATTCATATTGTACCAGGTAATCATGATATTACCAGATTTGAAAATGAATCTGAAGAACAAAGGAGATTTGATAAAATCCGAGAAGGGTATAATGTAGACAATGGTCGATTTTCACATGATGATATGACTTTTCTTTTAAAAAGGTTCTCTTTTTTTTATTCAATTTCTAATAAATTACATCCAATTAATTCGGTTTGGACAAACAGTTTTGAATCATTACATAAATATCGTTGTTTTGGTGATTACAGTCTATTGTATATTAATACAGCTATTCTATATGGTGATAGTAAAGATCGAAACAATTTGTCAATCGGCAATTTTGACTTAAATATGGCGTTGAAGGCGATCAGGGATGAAAATCCAAACACACCCATCATTGCATTAGCGCATCACTCATTGGATTTTTTATCTGTTGGTGAACGAAGAGTTGTTCAAGAATTGTTCACGGAATATGGTGTTAATCTATACCTATGTGGAGATGAGCACAAAAGTGGATGTTACCCTCACCATAAAACTATAGAAATCGTTATGGGGTGTATAGAGGGTTCAGTTGACGGTACACAAGCTACTTTTACTATCGGGGAAATGCAATTGTCTGACGATTGTTATTCTCTGAAATCACATCGATGGAATGGTAGAAATTGGGAGCCTTATTTGCAGTTTGAACAAGACTTTGATGATTCATTGTTACAGCAAATACAAGTGAGAAAAAATGTTAAAAGAATATATTATGAGTATCTAAAAAATGAGTATATTTATACATTATCTGGATCTGGCTTTATAGATAATGAGGTACTGCTTAAAACTACTGCTCTTGAAAAATTGTTTATACCTACAAGGTTTATCCCTCATAGGTATAATCTTAATCATTCCAAGTCTAATATGCCTGACGATTCTCAGAAGTTTAATTTACAATTTGGAAATAAATTTAATGATTATCCTATTCCTAAGGAAGGTTGTTTTCGCATCGTGGTTTTCTCTGGTCCAGGAGGAGGAAAAACAACATGGATGAAAAAATTATTGTCAGCATTCGCACATAAGAACTTTGATGATTTCGGTAATATTTTTCCAAGAAGAGATTTATTTCCAATATGGATTAAATGTCGTGATTTTAAAGAAGATACACAACCTAATATATTTGAAATAATAGAAAAAATCTCAGAGAGGTTATGTTTTGATGAAATTTTCAAACAAGCATTTATTGAATTAACCAATCTACATATACGTAAAGGAACCGGTGTTATCCTTATTGATGGTATAGATGAAATTACTATTGATTTAAAACGACAAGAATTTATCGAACATCTTAAGAAATTTACAGATGATAATAAAAATGTTAATATTATTATGTCATCACGAAGAGTAGGAGCTGAAAATATTAAAAAAGATTTGTCTTCTAACTTTCGTTATTGGAATATTCAAGAATTCTCCGAACAAGAAATTAAAATGTTTTGTAATGGTTGGTATAAAATATTTTCTAAAGATACAGAAAAAGCAATTGAAACTGCTTTGAAATTGAGCGATACAATGATAAAGGATAATAAAATATTTCAATTGGCAAAAAAACCAGTGCTATTGGAAATGTTGTTACTAATCAGTAAAAAAAATGGTGATCGATTACCTGCTAGGCGTGTTGAAATATACGAAGAAGCGATTAAGATGCTTCTTGAAAAATGGAATCCGGATGGATTTCCAAAAATTGAATTACGTGATGCTCTCCCTCTTATGGCATATTTAGCTCACCATATGGTATTTTCAAACGGAATTCAACGTACGATTGATAAGGCTGAATTAATTACTGTCTTGGATTCAGCTCAAAAGGAGATGCAACAATATAAACTCAGCGAAGAAACACTTCAGTTTGTCGATAGAGTAGAAAAAAGAAGTGAATTATTTGTTAGACGCAATATAAATCAACTTAATGGGGTATATGAGTTTCAACATCCTACTTTTCAAGATTACTTAGCAGCAGTTTCAATTACGCTTAAGAAATATCCTAATGCAAGACATAGGAAGTCTATCAGTGATTGCTTCAATAATCATTGGGAAATTTCCGCCATGCAAGAAGTTATAATATTTACAGTTACATATACTGATGATATAGATTATGTACAAGAAATAATACAGTCGATATTTAATAAGCTGTCTGAGGTTAGAAGCCATCGTTGTGTTGATTATCAGAATAGGATTAATTATTTGGTAGATTTATTACTGGGAATAATAGCAAGTGAAGCAGCTCTCACGCCAGCGGACTGTAATAAAATATTATTAACATGTTTCGAGTCAGGTATTAGTTCAAGTGTTATTGGAGAAAATTTTTTGTTGGTATGTGAATCAAAACGATATAAAGAGATAGTCTATGAAACATTTGCACAAATTGATAATAAAAGGTTTACTCCTTTCTTTAGCTCATATTTTGAGCTAAATCTATTACAACAAACATCAAATTTTTCTATATTACACTACTATTTTGATGAAAAGAAAAAAGGGAATGTTTTTGATGTAATAAATTTATTACAAATTGAGACTTTTTTGAAATGGAAGTCTGCTTTTCCAAATGATAAACAGAGTTTAAAAATATTTTTAGATTTTAAAAATATTAAAAATCTGAATACTTTCTTTGAGGATTTAGAAATTTTAAAAACTGATTTATATAATTTTTGTATGGGAAGTGACATGAAACTTGGAAAAATTTCTTTTCAAGTATTATATCGTTTATATAAAGATGAGGATGATGTCTTTTCTACTGTTTTATTACAAGCACTTATTAAAATATTTGATGATTGGCCACCTATTGCAATTTATGTGAGTAAGTTTCCTATAAATAAAAATACAATATTGTTTTTACATGGTTTTTCGATGTCTGAATCTCAACAGTTAATACTACAGGAAAAAATGATTCAGGAAATGGATCCATTTGACTTATTGCAATATTTTATTTTTGGAATACTTTGCTGTACATGGGATACTAAATTTATAATAGAAACAGCAATAAAATTACATCATGAAAAATGTGTTGATTTACGAACATTATACAATAAATTAAAAAAGTATTTTTCGGTTTTACAAAAAGAAGATTTATTAGAAGATGAAACAAAAATATTAGTGGAGGATTATCTGAGTCAATATAAAATAGAAATAACGCATGTAAATGAACTGTATACTTGGAATAATATTGAGAGACTACTCAAAGGACAGGGTGAAACAGAAAATTTCACTAATATTAAAGGAGAATCAAAAAATGAATAATGAAAATATCCAACAATACCAACTTCCATTTAAGTATACCAACGGTATGTTTTATGAATTTGTTCTTGTCTGTAGAGATGACAGATTTTTTCTTACAGATAAAGGTAAAACATATGAACAACTTGATAAAATCTTTGAATTGGAGGAACCTGATGTTATTAAAAATTTGGTGGCGATTCTAAAACGATTTAATGTAAACAAAATTGACAATGAATTTTTAATAGAAATAGTTGATTGGAATGAAGATACGAATATTGAAGAAAATGCAGTTTTATCTGAAGCTATATATCGGTTATTTGCATGCGTTTCTTTTATGGAAAACATGAGTATTTTTTATGTATGATTATGGTCTTATCTTTAAATTATACAAACTATTTAGCATATCGTTTATCTTAACATAAGTTAAGATAAACGACACTTAATGTATTAACTGATAAAAGAAAATATAATGTAAAAAATGAATGTTAGCTCAGGTATATAGCTTGCAAATGAATACATTAATGAAATAACAACTGAACGAATTATATTTAATCGAGAGATGTTTCAAAAAGTTTTTGATATTGAATTTATTAGATATAATTAACAACGATAATACCCTTAAAATTGTATGATTAATGAAATTAGAAATCCGCTGTCCAGTAATTGATACTGGACAGCGGATAAAGTATTTTTCCTTCCCTGACACCTGAAAGCAAAATCCGCTGACAGATGTATTTTTCAAATAACAAACGGACGGAAAAATTTTACGCTTTAGTTTTCAAAACAAGCATATTCCCTTTTGGTCTGGTAACGAGGAAGCCATCACGTTTACGAAAACGCAAAAATAATTCGCCGTATTCCATACTTTCAGTCGAAGCGTCAAATTTCTTAATCTCGATACCTCTGCGGTTGCCGTGCTGAATTCTTTTTGGATTGAGGAACGCCGCAAAAATTTCATTCGCTTTTATGTCCGCAATCTACGGAAGGATTGAAAGTTCGTGATAAGGATAAAGGTCGAGTTTTCCGGGCATTGCTTCCGTAGGTCTGCGCCAAATCGGATTTCCGTTTTTATCCTCGATATTCGCAACATGATTGAGAACAGTTTCATTGATGAACCATGCGCAGTCTTTTCTTTCCTCCGCAGGGATTTTGTAAACAGTGTCTCTAAAATCCTTCCACGTTAAATCATTGATTGAATTACCGCTGATTGTAACTTCCGTAACATCTTCGCAAGTTATCACCCCTGTAAATGGATTATTTTTAGCAAATAAAAAATCCTAATCACAGTTTTAAAATTAAATCAATTTGATAAATTTATACCCAAAAACCCTTTTGGCACGATTTTTGCATCGAACTATGCGAACCACGCGCGGGCAAAAATCGCGCCAATCTGACCACTTGCAGTGGTCAGACCAGGGCAATGGTTCATTATCGTAGTCAGTAATCTCACCTCCCCTAAGAAATAGCCCAAGTTGTCAAGTAAAATCTACCAAAGTGGACAGGGGGTGGTTTTTTCCCTCAGAAAGTGAAGGGAAGAAAAACCACCCACTACCAGCCTTCATTGGCAAAATGTTAAAGGCAGCGGTTCGGAAGTTTTTATTTTTCTTTCAAGCTTCTCGTTCTTAGCAAGCAGAAGTTATTTCAAACCTGAAGTTTATTAAAAAAACTTCCCTAAACATATAAATAACACCATAGCTTAAGCCGCTTTTTTCTTTTTATACTTCTTTGATTTTTCTTCACTGATTCCTTTCGATTTCAAATCATATTTCATTCTGATAAATACTAAATCCTTTAACGTGAATAATCCTAATTTCTCCGCAATAATAATCAACTCATGAGGTTTCTTAGAACCCAAACTCCGATGAATTTCACCATTATGATTATTAACAGTTCTTTCACTAATACATAATTTATCCGCTATTTCTTTACAATCAAAACCGCAACAGGTAAGCATTAAAACAATTTTCTGCCTTTCCGTTAGTATCCTTGCAGGAGTAGGAAAAATATCACATAATTCAAAGCATTTCTGAACCGAAGGAGAAATATATTTTTCTCCATTCCGAACACTTAACAATCCTTTTTCAAACTGTCTTTCGCCGTCATTTATATCAACATAAGATTTTGCTCCGTTAATAATAAACATCATTCCAAGATCGGTAGGATATTCGTCAACAGTAAAAACGGTGATATTTAGATTTCTGA
>Ga0209755_10006354_pt1 | contig 13126 bp, 2 predicted proteins | sample TergutCo191P1_FD_187301 | JGI IMG/M metagenome (GOLD analysis project Ga0209755, IMG submission 187301) | Cornitermes sp. P1 segment gut microbial communities from Petit-Saut dam, French Guiana - Co191P1 (SPAdes) (version 2) | ecosystem: Host-associated > Arthropoda: Insects > Digestive system >... | reverse complement strand
CCCCCCTCCAAAAAAAAAAGCCCAATATTGAATCTTCAGAATTTATAATTCTGTTAATTTTATAATTTTTTTCTGAGCCTCATCGATATGTTTCAGTGTCATTTCGAGATAGTTATATGTTCAGGCATTTGAAATAATTTCTTATTCATGTGTTATTTTGCATTTTGTGCCTTGTCTTCATGTGTTTGTGGTTTCATCTGTGTCTCTTTCTAGACTAATTTCTTTGTTGAACTGTGGGTGAATTTCAGCATTACTCTTACTGGTATTTATATTCTATCCAACAAATTAACATCATTGGCTTATATATTCTTATCTGATTTAATTACCTGTACTGTACATGAGTCCATTAACCTAAAGTAAATGAAACAGTTTCAGTATACCTGTAAATTACATCAGTAAACATGATATGTGCCTTTCCTGTCTGCTCACATGTCTTCTGTCCCAATTCTTTTGGTTGCATATGTGACATTGCTTTGCCCTCTTTTCTGAACACCCTTGCCTGTCCTCATGTTTCTGCTTTGTGTTTAAAGTACACTCCAGGTCAGTGTTGTTGTTAGGGTTTTTTTGTGCCATAAGATTGGCAGTTGTGTTTGTTTTTGTGTTGCTGTACAGGACTGAGGATGAAATTGGTGAAGACAACCTTCGTGACATTGACGTTCCTTCTGATCTTCATGAGAAGTTCCAAAAAATGGATGAAGATTTTGTTAAGGATTGAATTTGGTTGTTATTTTGTAAGTTTGATAACAATTGATGGTAATGCCTGAGTGAACTACTGCTGTCATGAGCTGAAAAATAATACCAGTCGTTGGTTTGGGTTTGTACACCATTTCTCGTTGTGTAAGGTTGTGTGATTGGTCAGGGTTTAATCTGTTAATTTCCAGGTAGTAATGACAGCAGTGATGTTGAGTGATACATTAGTGATGTCCATTAAAGGATAGGTTTAGTGTCTGCAGTTGTGTAATTACAATGCTATGCCCAGTGGTGCTACCATTGACTTTTTATGAGATTGTACTTGGGGCAGACGTGCTGGGTGCCTCTTCTATCTAGTCCAGGCAACCAAAATCTGTAACTTCACGGAACAGGAGCATAGTGCGTGAAACTCGCTGTAGTCTTGCAGAAATTGCATGTCTGTGCACTCTGAACGTGTATGGAGTGTTATATATTTTTTGAAGAAGTGTGATTGCTGCCATATTCAACTTCCAGTTATCAAGTTACGGTAGAACACTTATGTCAATTTTGTCTTTCCGTTGTGTCATGTTATCAGTGTTTATCCCCTGCGGTATACATAAAACACATATGACAATTGTTGCTATGTTTATTACACTTAATTTATAATACACAGGTATTTGCTTACTTCTAAACAGGCAATTATAATGGGGGAAAATATATGTAACCAGTTTGTCATTTTGTGCACCCTTTTAATTATGAATTTCTTCAATATCTTTCCCTAAGTGTTTAGGCAAATTAAATATATCCACAACAATAAATTATAATACATATTATATTCATATGTGAAGAAATTCAATACTTGCTTATTTCGCATGTGAGGAACATTATTGTCCTATACAGTGACAGGATACTTGTCATTGTTGTGTTTTTTAATGATATACACATGTATATTATTTAGCTAGTACGTTGTTACTGTCACAGTCTTGCACACTGATGATGAGCAGCTTGCGTGAAAAATACAGTAATTTCCAAAAATGTATTCAGTGCAGATATATAGAAAAGTGAAGGTACAATGAAACTCCCATTGGAGTTTTGTTTGAGGGTTAGTGGATTGGAACACATCACTGAGGATATTCTTCATCAGAGGGAATTTAACACTCAGATTAATTGCCAGGGTTCATTGATGTTCACCATTAAGCTAGAGAAAATTTGAAGTTAGTGGCCATCGAAGGGGGACCTTACAGCTTAAAATAAAGAGAAATTTTTGTGCTCGTAATACATACTTACGCGCAGGACACAGTAGAACCGAGCATTAAGTGTTGGGTTCACAGTCAACACAGTGTTTTCCAGGTCACAGTTCACTGCTGTTCTGGCATTCTAACTATATTTAAAAAATGTGATCTCTTTGCAACCCATACATAGGAAATATTTAAACTGACTAATATTGTAATGATGTTAGAATTCCAGTGTAACTTACTACACTGCAGGTCAGGTTAGGCCATCTTCAGGTAACTTGTTATGTTTCTTGTTACCTGTGGTGTCCTAGTAGAGGACACCCAAAAACTGTGTCAAATTTATTCCATACTCTTGTCAATACGTACAGTAACCGGGCTGTTAAAGTGATTTGCAAGCACTATGATAGATAGAGTTCTTGGATGCAGTTGGAATCCTCAATTCCTATATTTTTTAAAATTAAATGAATAATTTATTTCTGTCATTGTCTTTCCTTTTGTAAGATTCTGTCTGCTGTGCATTGTAATGTTGACATGGAAGCACCCAAATCTAGGACAAAGATTGGGTACTGGTTATTGTAAAACAGACAGTCTTTTTGTATAGAGTGCAGTGTTTCATCAGATGTCACATTAGTAACAACATGCGGTCATGTTTTTTAGAGTTTGGCCATGTTGTTTTGGGTGTAGTGTTAGTTCAATAACAACATACAGTCATGTTGTTTAGGGTGCAGCATCACGTGAGTAACAACATGTGAGCCATGTGACATTATTCTATCACATATGAACAGCAAGGCCAAAACAATACATCCAGTGTTAGGTTAGAAGTAACAGATGAAGTGTGGTCTTCCTGAATGGAGTCTATAAAAACTACTTTATTTGAAACTGGTATTATGTCAGAATTTCAAAGTTTGGTACTAGTTCATAAATCGTCACATTGATATTTTTTGGTTAGTTATCAGTTGGTAGAGATGTGAATTGTATTGTGTTACATGTTTCTGTAGTTGTCATTTTCTGTTATGTGAGAGAATGGCCATTTATTTGACCAGTTCTGCACCTTGAACATGTTAGTACAGCCTTACAACAGGATAGTCTTGTATTGTGCAAACATGTTAACATCCAGCGTGCTGTCTATAAGTACTGATGTCTTTTTCCCTGGGCTAAAGCAGCTGGAATGTGTACTAGTGCTGAGGTTGAGAGTGGGTGGAGCTGTACCTCTTTTCCATCTGTAGCCCTTCACGGTACGCAAAGGGATGGCTTTACTTTTTTATTATATTACATACCTGCATTGCATGTAAAATGCAAGAAAAGTTGGGACCACGGGAGATTCAGTTTTTTAATATTTCAGACCATTTGCGTTTACTCTAAAGTTGATGAGAAAAAGGAAGTAACAATTTAAAGTTATCTCTGCCTTAAAAAGAAACTGTGTAAGTTCATGAATTTTAAAATGAGGCAAGCTTTAACATCGATATTTTGAAACTTTGTGGCCCTCTGTGTGAACATTTAAATGGCCTGCTACTATGCTTCATGTTGTTTAAATCATCACCATTGCTCTTTGAATGCTCCATATTCTTGAAAGTTGAGTGCTAGGAAAACAAATATGTAAATTTTTTATACATCCACTTGTATTGTGTTGAACTCCTTGATAATAGTCCATATGGGCCAGGACACATGGAGGTCGGCAGCAACGTATGTGGTTGGTGTTAATTTGTGGTTGATAAAGGGTATGCAGGGTAGGTTTGCATTGTAACATGATCATTTGTCCAATTATGTCACTTAAGTGTGAAACTGTAGGAATGTGGAACTGAGGGAAATTGAGATCAATTACTGAAATGTTTAGTTTCATCAGGAAGGAAGTGTAGCTGTTCACCAGTGTGTTGAAATCAGTTACCTTGACTGTGCAACGTACCAGTTGTGCAGATTCGTTACACTTATTAATAACCAGGTCTGTCCTCTCACTTATGTTTTGTTGCTCATATTTTCTTTTTTATCTTAATTAAAAACCTCGTTTGAGAAGTTGTAAACTATTGTTGTCGAATATGAAGGAAATAATAAGGAGAAATTAACAGCTCATGCAGAAGCTTCATATACCTAGTTTCGTAACACGCATAAGCATGTATAACATTTGAGGGCTTGTTGGCACTGAAGATTTATATTGTGGTCTTGCATCGTGTGACACCATGTAAGGTACCCAAAAATGGAGGTAGTGTGTTCTTCTGAACCATTGGTAGCCACTTTCAATACTGTGTAATGCCATAACACAACAGGCAATATGTGGCCATTTCATTCAGCTGGCTACTGATGTAACATTTTTAAGAGACCCTGGCCTTTCATGTAACGAGACTAACCTCAACGTACATTTCTTGTGATTTCTGTAACTTCCAAATTTACAAATTACTTATTTCTCATATACAAATTAATATTTGTTTTTGTTTGAAATCTGCTATGAAGCATGGTAAATTTTCTAGAATGATTTCTGAACACTGCAGCAGGTCATGTTTTAGGATACATTGAAGTTGAATCTAGCTGGCGTGAAAGATACTTGATATCTGCCTTAGATTACTTTCTAGTCTGTTACTGCATTATATTTTCTTTATTCTTTGCTGTGACGTGTTTGATGTATCCTGATGCTAGTGCTCTAACCACTGTGTGATGTGTGGGTGATATCTCACGCCACAGTGTGATGAACCGTGTTTTACAAGAGGAAGTCATAGTCTAATAAATATTCTAGAATGCCCTTTAGTTCTTATGGGAGGTACCCAAGTGAATTCTCTAGACCACTTCCCATGCAATTCCTATTATTTCTTGTTTTTGATGTCAGGAAGTAGTCAGCAGGTTCTAAAGTGTTGTAGAAAACTTCTCCTGATTTGCTGGTGGAGCCCATATTTGTTGCGCTCTTTGGAACAGTGTCAGCTGTCTGGTTTAACTTTACGTCGGAAAATAAAGCCGCAATTTCCGCAGACTTCTTGACGGACAGTGCTTCGGATGCTGCTGACGTAGACCCGACATTGCCCTTACATTTTTGCTGCTTCTTCCCACTGCCGTAAGGTGGTGCACCAGATAGTGAAGAAGGCTGCCTTTGTTTGCTGCGAGAATGAAGTCTGTCGCCACTACGACATGATGCTCCCATATATATGACTCGTCCTCTTGGATCCCTCGCAGAAACGACCAGAACTTTCCGTTGGGGCGTCTGTGGAATTGGCTCTTCATCTTCTGATTTTGAGCTAGTTGTAAAGAGGTCATAATCAAGAGCAAGATTATCAGAGCTGTAACTTCTTCTTTGTGGACTACACTGTGTAGTGGAATGACTGTGTTGGTAGGACTGTCTTCTTGGTAGCTGGTCATACACGTCCATTCTTCGACTTGACTCACGATCAGATCTTCTGGTATCACAAATTGATGAATACTGCGGGCGAAATGATGGCGGGTCGTTCTGAAGGAAATCTAAACTCTTAGATGATTTATTGGCGTATGTATCTTTCTTTTTAGAGTATGCCACATGCTTTTCGTTTCTCATCCAAGCTGTTGTTGGTGATGCTGCTCTCGAGAGACTGGATTCTGAAGCTACAAACCCACTTTGATGCATTTTTTGAAATACACAGTCGTTTCTAGGAGTTCTGAAGTGGTTAGGTTTGAGGTTAGTCGGATGTGAATCTGGAATTGCTCTGATGCAGTGTTTCTGCTGTGGTTTGTGGTGTATTTTGTTGATGCCTTTATGGTAAGTGCAGGCACAGTAACATTTATCGCTGTCAATGCAGCTGTCTGTGTCGCAGCCACATGATGACATTGAGAGGTCTTTTGTAGTTGGTGATGGGTGTTTCTTGGCATCCCCCAGAGAGCAGTAACATTTGTCAGCTGAAGTACACGTGCAGGATTCACTGTCGTAACTACATTCGCTGCACGAAAAATAACCGCTCGATGACATATTTGGACCTCTTCTGCTAGAATTAATGGTTGTAGCACCTCCTGTAGTACTGTTGATGCCGTTGTTGCTGCATCTTACCATGCTGAAGAAGTCGGAATCCTCCGAGGTACTGGTCATGGGTGGCGGCCTGTGGGTTAGACTTGTGGTGCTATTGTCGCGCTGTGGCCGTCGGCGACTGCTGCTTGATTTTCTCTGTAGCCGAAGGCCACCACCACCTGAAAGACTGACTTTATTGAAGCTTGGTTGTCGCGGTAGTTTGAAAGTTCTGATGGAATATGACGAAGTTGATGTAGATGAAGATTCCAAATTCGTAATTTTCTTATTGGCCTTCTTTGTGCTTCTGATAGAATCTGATGGAAACAAAACTGATGTGAATTCGAAATTGTTGAAACGAGATTTTGTCGGTTTTAATTTGTTTACCGACCGCCTGAACACTCTCTTCAGGCCGCCGCCACCGACCACGAACGTCTTCTTCCGTTTATAACAGCTGTTTCTACGACCAAGTTTCTTTTTCTGCCTTCGCATAATGCTCTTGCTTCTCTGATATAGCTCGTCTTTTGTAAGAGTTACTGCTAATTTCATAAGAAATTCTTTATAAATGGGTTTCAAATCATTAAACGACATCCCTTCAGGATCTATTATTGCGTCTAGGATGTCATCCATGCTGTTCAGTCCTTCTTGGAGTCTGAACTCGGTGAAGAGTTCGTTAAACCCTAGAGGACTGCTTCCTGTGCCCCCACTGTTGTTTGCGCAAGGCACTCCACTGCCCTGTCTCCTGTTGTACCTGGTGAGAGGTCCCCCTGCGTTCAAGAAACTCCTACTGCGTGGTATTGCCACTTTGGTCAGTATGTCGCCGCCTTCTGGATTGTCACTGGGTAACTGTATACTGCCATAGTTCTGGCGGTCTGAAACAGTTCTTCTGACTCCTGGAGTTGCTGGAGCCATATTTAGAGTTCCTAATGTCATGTTTTTGTCGCTAACTGTAGGTACGGCCGTGCTTAGTCGAGAATTGTTGTCATTTCTTATGTATGTCATATTTGTTGGTTCAGCAGCGATAGCCTTGTCTGGAGATTTATTTTGTGTTACAGAATCTTCTCCATCGTCACTTGCAGACGATGCTGAGGATTTCTTAATTCTCCTCGGAGGTCTCACGGGTACGGGAGGTGGAACTTTTTTCACTGTGGGACGTTTCTTGTCTTCCCCGTTTTCTTTAGCGTCTTCTGCTGTAACAGCGACGGCCTTGGAGCTACTCCGCACGTCTTCATTGCTCACAGCCTCTGACCGACTTTTGCCGGTCTCCCCTGTCGTATTGGTGTCTCCTGCCGCACGTACGTAATCTACGCTATTTTGATGTGTTGGGCGGTTTCGTTGTGTTTTGGAGCTTTTGCTTCCATTGTTACTACCCCCTTTGTGCATGTTGTTCATCAGCGCTTGATATAAATTGGCCGCTATAACAATGGCGTCTTCAGAGCATGCGCAGACGAACCCATGACACTCCAATTGCTTGGAAACTCCCATTTTTCTCATCACAACTGCGAACATAGGCGAATGGTGGTTGTATGGTGTTTCAGTGCCATGCTTTTGTGTTGATACAATTGTCTTTTCGTCTATAGCGTTTAACGGTTGAAATAATGCCCCTTTATCAATGGCATCAGGATCTGCTATCAATGGTAGGAACGCGTACTCCATGCCGTTACGTGACCCAGGGACACGACACACGAATTTTACAGCCGCCCATACAGCGATTGTAGGGAATGGATTCAGTTGTTCCAGTTCACCCTTGTCGTGACCTATATGATGCACTTTCAAACCACTTGAGTTAATTTCTAACGTACCCCTCATTCTGAGATCACTGTCTATACGATCATGCTGTGTTTCCATAGCACGGCGATATGCAAAATATAAATCTTTTAAAGGTTCTTGGAGGCCGTGAAGTGTAGTCACTTTGTCTGGCAGAGGAACCGATCCGAGATAATCCACTGGGAAACTGCTGATCGAGGGCGACCGTTGGGTAGGTGACGGCGTAGCGTTGCTAGACGGCTTCCTGGCTACAGTTTCCTTTGTTGTACCCGCACCGCCGGTTTGAGCCATTTCAGCGAACATCTTCTCTATCCTCGCCTGCACTGTGTTGTTGATTCTCTTCTGTTTCCCCTCTTCATCGTCAATGGTTCCCAGCAAAGGCAGAATCTTTTCCAGTCTGATGCTGCCACTGGTCCCCCCGTAACATGACATTTGTGACCTAGTTTCGTCAAACATCGAATCTATACGCTGTTTGTACGTCGAGTACGCACTGATGGATGTCACAGTGTCCCTCTCTTTATCCCCGACACTCGTCGCCTCTCCGTGGGTTTGTTCCTGGAGACGAAATTCGTAAGAACTCGCATGGCTACTAGTACGACCACTCGCACTGTTCTTTCTGCTAGTCTCGGGTACTATAATATGCTCTGAAGTCAGCTGTCCGTTGTCCGCTACCTGAACCGCTGGAGCACCGTCTTCCACGTTGCACTTTACCATGGCTGTTAGGATGTGACGTCTTAATTGTTTACCTTCGGCGTTGATGCTGTCTTCATCTTAGTTGGACCTTTGACCGTTTCTGCAAAGAGAAGGACATGTATTAGCTGTATTTGCTTGGAGGAGGTGGATATGGGTCACTTGAAACCGATGTTTGTGTTACGTTATAGGTCAGCGGTTTGTGAAGTATGGTAGAAGCACCGTTGATAGTACGTCAGAACTCCATATCTTTGTGTGCTGTTTGTTCAGTGACGGCCATTGAACTGTACAGCTAATCCAACACCGGGTTGCATAACGTTTATGAGTGACCATGCGGAACGGTTTCGCAAGATGGTTTGCTGTTTATTTTAACACTTTGAGGAATGAAGTTTATATAAATTAGGTATACAAATTCAGACCATAACTCACAGAGAACACACCTTGGGACTATTACAAAACCGAGGTGTTTAGGGAAATAGTGGCTCTTTATTGTAAGAATCCTATGGACCTCATACATACACTGTGTGGGCAAAACGCAGGGATTTTTAACATTGCAGCAGGCGGTACATATAATTACTACAGGATGTTGGACTGTTAAGATACTGTCCCAAAATTTGCCTCGGAAGTTTGTAGAAAACCTGGAGACGTTACGTCTTGGAGCTGAGATTCTGGCCCCGGGCTTTCGAATATGAAGAAGACTCAATGGAGTTAGTCTGTCTTGAAGGACTAATTGTTCCTCGCCCGTCAAGAAATACCCCATGTTTTGTGGAACGCGAAGGTTCATTACCATGTTTACAACAGCTCGCCATTCGTCCCGACCCTGAGCCAGATTAAAATAGTCATCGCCCTGGCAAGATGTCGTGAAGATCCATTTTAATAATGTCATGCTATCTACGCCTAGATCGATCCGGGATACCGTAGTCGGTACAGAGATTAGGCTACGGGCTGGGTCGTCCGGGTTTCGAATCCCAGCAAGGACAAGAGATGTTTCTGTTCTCCTAAACAACCAAACCGGTTCTGGAGCTCAACAGATCTCCTATTGAATTAATACTGGGGGCTCCCTCGGTGGTGTAAAGCGGCTAGGACATGTGGTTAACCACTCACGTCCATCTGTTGCTAAGGTTAAGTATGATTGGAGCAATGCCTCCACTCCCCCTGTATGCCTTCGTGAAGTGGCCAGTGACAACTTCAACCTTTACCTGCGCCTAGATCTTCCAAGTGGTGTAATTTGCTCCGGTTTCTCGACCAAAACTTTGAATGCATTTCGATTGTCTCACATTCATGCCACATGTCCCTCCCACCAATCTCTTCCTCCTTGATATGAACAGCCTAATAGTTGGCGGGAGGTACAGGTAATGAAGCTTAACTTTATACAGTTTTATCTGCCCTCCTGTTGCATCTTTCCCCTGGGCCCAAATGTCATTCTCCACACCCTACTTTGCAGCACTCGAAGAACCCCTACTATGTTTGTTTCCGGGTTCAGGTCTCGGTCTAGAGTAGACAACCTGAGCGCCTTAAATTAACCTTAGACGCCTGATGTCAACTATAGTTGACGTACCGCACCGCTAACCTCCAAAGTTTGCATTTTATATATTTATTCAACAAATATAGGTACCGAATATTTTAAACATGGTATATACTCTCCGTTCTTTTCTCTTCAAAATGCAGTTTGTTTCACAATTCTAACGTATTTGGTTCCTGTATTATTCACATTTTATATACAGGGTGTGCTAAAATTAAGAAAAAAATAATTCCGGCGCCAAAGGGTTAAGGCACAGTCGCTTCCAATTGCGAACGATCTATCGGCATCGTAACGCAGGTGGGTAGCTGCTGGCCTTGCCCCAGAGAAGTTTGTGTTCAGTTACGTGTTTTTCCACGTGAGATTTGTAATGGAAAAAAGTTACACTTGAAGACATTTTTCTCCGAGTATTTGGGTTTTCCTCTGCCCGTATTATTCCACCGATGCTTATTCGTTGATACGTCACATACACTGTACACTGATGACGGATGACAGACATGCTACCTTTTATTTCAGTTGAAGCTTACTTACGAACGACGGCGTAGTTAATGTAGCGTCGAATGGAAGGACTGTTCAAATTGGTGAGCTGGGAAGGATGTGCAAGGGTGGACGTTGATCATTTTTAAGGCACTGTCCTAGGTGTGTTCTTGGAGGCCGTAAGAAATCCCGTAGAAACCCGAAAAGAATAGCGTTTCTTAGGAACGAGGATGTGTCTGGGTGCGTCGCGAATACACGGCACTGGAATTGTTCGCTAATCTGCCACTTGAGTGGTCTAGACATCCAGTTAGTGTAACTGGAGCGTGTTAATGGGCCGAAGTAACCCCCTGATCTTTTCAGTAAACAGAATTACAACGGGCTTGTTGGCAACTGCGGCTTTCCGAAATGTCATTCCGAACTGTAAAATTACTCCAAAATAACTCGGGCGTTAAACACAGACCGCCTGACCACCGGTACTCACATTTACGTATTACCGCAAACAAACAAGAAATCGACACATGTCATGTTAACTGTATTCATGCATCATGTGTAGTGCATTTACCTCTACATTGTGTATGTCTATTCAGGCGCAGAACTTCCTGTCTGAACTGTTTTATATGTTACTGGTAGAAGCATGTCTCTTTTTTTTTTTTTTTTTTTTGTGGGCTCAGTCGGTGTAGCTACTTGCTACGGGCTGGATGGTACGGGGATCGCATCCCGGCGCGGGTGAGATTTCCCTCACCCGTCCATACCGCCCCTGGAGCCCACCCAGCCTCCTATACAATGGATTCAGGGTCTTTCCCGGGGATAAAGCGGCCGGGGTGTGACTTCGACCACCAACCCTAGCTAGCACCGAGTTTAAAAGAAAGAGTAGAGCTGTGCCGGACCTTCGTGGACTTTTGTAGGGCGAACATTATCTTTTACCTTAGGTATCACTTTTATGTATCATTCCCCCGACTTACGACATTTTTCTGTCTGCATCGTTTGATCCCAGGCCCAAAATAGTAGGGCGAGCGCGCAGAATCCTGCGTGCCGTGATGAAGGAGTCCTCCAGTTGCTGAACGTTCATGATCAGGAAATGACACTCGACGATTTGTTGAAATTCGGAATCCGAAGTGCCCTTGAAGAAGCTGAGGAACCTGGGTCTGAGCCTGAGTCTAAGGAGAGGACCGTCACATTGTGAAGTTGGCTGAGAGGCTTGTACTGATCGAAGCTGGAAGCAACAACAGGGCAAGGATTTATGAGAGTGCTTGCTTGCTATAAGGAGATAGTGAAGGGGCAGAAGATGTATTTGTTTCACCAGACTTCATTGTTTGATTCTTTTTTTCAAGATATCGTCAGGGACTCGTGCATCGCCACCTGGACTGTCGGACATTGGAGATGATCATCCAGCTGATCGGCCTACATTTCAAGTGGAAATACCTCGTCCTTAGTGTGTATTGTTTGTCGGATTTCACTTTTTTTTTCCTCCCGTTAGTATGAATGCATCGTGGCGAAAACAAATTGTGTGGAACTGCCCTCACCATTTTGACATCGCCTTTGAGGGAAAAACTGTCTCGACTTACGTCGCCACGTCACGGATCGACTACGACGTAGCATCGAGGGACGAGTATGTCAGGGGTACGTGTTTTCGTCAAGACAATGCATACCTATCACAATAATTGTAGTTGCGCATAGTTTGGTAATTGGTTTAACGGGGATGTGTTTATGTCAGACTTTATAGCGTGGAATGAAATGATGAAAGGGTATAGTGAACTGGAAAGGATGCGGAAGTTAATCGGTTGTCTGATTTGCGGTATTGACTTGGAATTAAGTCGAAGACACTGAGGGATATCACGAAAATCTGTCGGAGTAGCCGGTTATATGTCAGTATTCGACCATCAGTGTTTATATTCGGCAGTATGATAATCTGAGTGCGCCGAAATAGGTTGTATATGAACAGACTGCGAACTTTTGGACAAAACTTGTCTGTATCAAGATCCGGTTTAGAGGTGGGGTTTTGTGAATACGGCGACGAACAGGGATTCGGGTATTGTGGGATTTGCCGTGTTTTTTTTTTGCGGGGGTTATTGACTTACGAAGTTTCATCTTCACCTTGACCACAAAGACGCAGCACCCAATACTTCGAAACGTCGGATTGCACTCAACCAAAGGACGCCGTCACGCCCCTGAAGACTCGAATCCTCCGTAACGCCGCTGTGAAAACCGTATGAATCTTCAGAGAGGCGATTCAATCCTCAAGGAACTGCTTGATTGACCCTTGAAGATGGGACCGATAGGTTGCCCCGAAACGGCCGTAAATAAGTACCAATCTTCGCCGCGTAACATCGCAGAAGAGCGAAGATCTGAACCATAAAATATATAGGTGAAATGTAGTCAGACGCAACTTATTTAATGTTGTTTATTATTGCGATGTATTCTTGCAATAACGATAGCATTGCTAATTGTATGGTTTACCTTGCTAAGAAAAAGGTGATCGACCTGAAGATGGCTTATAGCTAGAGCCGAAACATGTAGTTGAAAGAAGCAATGTAAGAACATCTTATTAATTAAAAACATTAACCTTTTGGCGCCGGAATTATTTTTTTTTTAATTTTAGCACACACTGTATATAAAATGTGAATAATACAGGAACCAAACAAGTTAGAATTATGAAACAAACTGCATTTTGAAGAGGAAAAAACGGATAGTATACACCATGTTTAAAATATTCGGTAACTATATTTGTTGAATAAATATATAAAATGCAACTTTGGAGGTTAGCGGTGCGGTACGTCAACTATAGTTGACATTAGGCGTCAAAGGGTTAAACACGTT
>Ga0209755_10006350_pt1 | contig 13133 bp, 8 predicted proteins | sample TergutCo191P1_FD_187301 | JGI IMG/M metagenome (GOLD analysis project Ga0209755, IMG submission 187301) | Cornitermes sp. P1 segment gut microbial communities from Petit-Saut dam, French Guiana - Co191P1 (SPAdes) (version 2) | ecosystem: Host-associated > Arthropoda: Insects > Digestive system >... | reverse complement strand
GGATGATTCTTGGATCGAAATATGTCGGAGCAATTTTAGTGTTTTAACATGAAAAAGTTTTATGTATGTGCATCAGTTGGTATACTATTAAATAATTCGACGATATGCACGGTGCAGCAACAAGAATAATAAATTTCATAATAAGACCAGACACCAATGTTTACTCAAGTGATACTTAACGTGATGTATCCCGATTAATTAAGTGTTGCAGTTTTATGTTAGGAAATGCAAGAAAACTAAACATGAACTAGGTAAAGAAAACAAGGTGCTTTTTTGAATTGTATTTATTAGGAATGTTTAGATAGCATAGCATAGATAGTATCAATAGTTAATGCTGCAGTCGCTGATTTTTAAAATGATTTTGGGAAAATATTTGCTTTAGAATGTGCTTAACTTTGTATATAGCTTCATTCAAGGGCATTATTTAAATTTCAAGAGGTGGCATATCTTCCACAAGCTACATTCGGATTTGGGAAGAGTGGTATATGGTTTGTTGATTGCTTATTATGGGACAGCATTAACCCCAGTTGGCTTATACACTGAATATATAATTGCAAATCAAATTATGTGATAAATGTGTAAGAAGACATTTTGAAATGTTGTAATTAAGTAGATCACCAACGTGTTTTAGGAGCCATGTGACAATGTGGTTGGATTCCAGGGATAATTATAAAAGATTGTGCATCGTATCATAGTAGTTTCAAACCATTTATGGATGTTGTTATGATTGTTTAAATTCTGGGGCTCCCCAAAAAAGAAGAATAGTTAGCTTGAAGCTCGTGTTGTGGAACCATTGTAACTTATCCTCATGTTTAAAGAAACTAATGTAGTTGAGACTTGATTTTTCAAGTCCTTGAGAGGAGGATATTGATGCCATGAAACACAATCGCTGTGCTTCCTGGCGTCTTTGTCTTTCTGCGCCATTTCCAGACTGAAAGGCATTAGCCAACTGCAAGCACTCCAGTTGGATCTGGGTCTTGTGTATGATACTCAGAAATCAGTGATAATATATTTTCCTTGTGGGTCCATTAGACTGAAGAGGGATTGGATTCTGGCAGTGGTAACAATTTTAAATCAGGGTGACATCAGACCTTTTTTCCAGTTTTGGCTGTGATCAAATAATGCATTTAGGAATGTTTGTTGATGTGGAGTTATATCCAGAAGTTTTTCTTATGGCACCATGCACAGTCTATTAATGAAATGGGTTCATATTATGGTGAAAGTTTAATACAGGGTTCTTATTTTATCTGACAACTATAATGTGTCACTCCCCACTGCTACTGTGTCATGCATGTGGATGCTCATGTAAGTTGGCTATGTTTTCATTAAGCAAACTTTCAGGAAGAGACAGCCTGTAGTCGTCATATGAAATAATGACCCTTTATATATGTATAATGTATGTAGATATGAATAATAATTGTTTCTTCTGTAACAATGAATCAATTTTGAAAGAAAATATTTAAAAGAAATGTCACTGCCAAACAACAATGTTTGAAAAATCATTGTTTCTATTGATAGCAAGTGAAATGTGCAAGTATATATACATAGCTGTGTAGAATTTAGATACCTGTCACTTTTAGAAAATGGAGAAGATACAATCCAACTTGTGTTGTGTAGGTACAAAGTATCCTTTTCGAGACATGAATTCAGTTACAATGTTGGAAGAAGCAGTCTAGAGTTCCTGTGGGACTTCAATTAAGCATCTGAAAGGTAGAGATGATCATCTGGAGGGTTGTGGAAAATAACATTGACTTTAAAATTTAATCATTATGGCTCAAACTTTAACTCCTTCCTGCATTTATTTACCTACTTTTTATTTAAGTGTTTGCTGCAGCAAACAGTTGTGCATTATTTTCAAAGTTTTGGTATTGATAGTTACTGAATATATTGTTTGTTAAGGAGTCATACACTCACCAGGTCAGGTCATGGAAAAATAAATCAGGTATGGAAGTCAGACCTGTAAAATACTGCCTTCCCCATCCTGTGTGTGTGTTGTCCCATAATAGTTTATCCTGCTTCCTCCTGGCTACCCCTGGGCAGATAGTCTGTATTCAAGAAAAAGTGTACCCTGTAAGATTTCTCTTCATGGTGAGTGTTGAGTTTACTTGCTTCTGGCATGTGCTATTGCATGGTTTGGTTGGTAGGTACTAGCATTTCAGAAGAAAATTTGCTGCCTGCATCTTCAGGGTCACAAGCCTGAAGATGGATGCGACACAGTTCTTCAGGTTCTTGGTGTCTACAGCATTGAAAGATAGTACATTTTAGAAGAATGTAACTCAACAAGTTGATCAACGCAAACTAAATATCATTGATCAAGATCTGGTTTGATCCTGAAGTCTATATTATCACACTTGTTCCACACAGATGGACTGATTTTTGGGTTGACAGACTGACAGACAGAGGTATGGTTGATGAAGCTGACATGTGTATTCATGTAAATTTTCATTGCAAATGCATCAGCAGGAGGGTATTAATAAACCGTAAGAAATGTGATGGTAAGTATTCTGAACCCCACCACACAGGCTTTTTGACTTGAATTAAAATACAAAGGCCATTATTCATATAATCAGGATGATGTTAAATGTGAATAACACTGAAACGTAAGTCAGACTTGTGTTTCTTAAGGTTAATTTTTGAATTCTTATGATTTACTAACTGAAAATTGGAGTACTCAAAGTTTCAAGCTCTTTAACACAAACTTTTATGCTAATCATTATGCTATAATGTTAACTTCACTGTTATGAGTATTTCACAGGAATGTGCTATATAATAAAAATTTGCAAATTATTACATTAGCCTAATTTGCTCATGTAATTTGTTACGATTACCATAATCGGTACATTGAATTTACTTGAGAACTTACTGTGTGCTGTGTTAGAATGCATGCTTGTGGTAATTGCACAGGACTGTAACTAATTAGTCCTAAATACCTTTTAGGTCACAGTGTCATAAGAACTGTATTTTTATTATGTTTTGTTCAAGCATAATGAAACCAACAAGTTAACTATATTATTTCTAAGATGAGAAGATAGCTCCACTTTTCAATTAAAATGTGCATCATCTGTCCATATAATATTTTCATTATCCTGACAAACCACATGCAGCACATTTCATACTAACTTATACTGGGTATGAACACTGGACCACAAAGAGCTAAAATAAAAAGAGTACTGAAATTTGACATTTATAGCCATCATGCAGTTGTGGGAAGATTTATTTCAGTGTGAATTTTGGAAGCATGCCTATGCAAACCATGATATTTCTTCCATCAGTTACAAATGATAATGGCTTATGGGCAATGAAATTTTGTGCTTTTTGACTATTCTTGCTAATTTACTCACTGTAATCTACACTGTAAACATTGTCACAACGGACAACGATTTTTTGCCTCGTTACAGATAATAAAATAGCATGGCATATTTTATGTTAAACTGTTGATACTGTTAACTTGTGCCTTTAAATTAGGTTTGGTGTTGGTGTGGTGAATTTAGAAGCAATTTTCTATGTAAAGGCCAGCATCAAACTCCTCACATTATAGTGTGCATTTCTTGCAGTGTAACAGACTCTGTGTAAAGCCTTGTCATGGAACCTTCTTTGCTGGGATTAAGACTTAATTTCACTTTCATCCAAGATGTTTGTGATTAGGCATGTAAAACTGAATGTTATTTGTGTAATTCCCACATATTTAAAAGGAACACAAATCGATTGTAGTGGAATACAGTTTGGTGTAGTCGTCATTGTCGTCATCGTCATTGTTGATTGAGTTGTAACAATGACAGCAGCAGCAGCAGCAGCAGTAATAATGATAGTGATGGTGGTGGTGGTAGTGTAGGAATAATGTTGAAAACCCACCCCTTACCAACCATCAGTGCAATGCTGTTATAAGGACAAGCTTCTATTAATTCAATAAATTTTCTCACCCTCTGCTTGAGATTGAAATTTAAATTGGATGCCTTTCGCTGAAAAACATTGTCCTTGGTATCTTCTGCTGAAATATATTAATTAGTTGACTGTTGTTCTCAAATTTATACGTGTTTCTTTATACCCTCGTCCTGGTCAAGTTTTTTTCCTTATAATGATAGCAAAATATGGCATCACTTATTGCTTGTCTGCAAATCATTTATTGCATGGAAAGCAACCACCAGCTTGCTTATACTGTAGGGTAGCTGGTACTTTTTCCCACATTCTGGTGGAATGTCTGTTTTTACATCAATGAATATACAGATTTTATCCCCAGAGCACCTTACACAGTATCATAAGAACAATGACTGGTGCTGCATTTCTAACACTGTGGTATTTGTTACCAACACTGGGCTTGCCCACTTACTTTAACTTGCATTGTTTTTATGTTGCTTTAACTTCTGTACTGCAGAAATATCTGTGTTATGATTTTACCTGCACAGTCATACAACATTGATGCTGGGAGTTTATACAGACTGCTGACTAAACACGCTTACCCTGTAGGAGACAAATTTCAGTACCCTTTGTATCTCTTGATGGTCTGAGTCTGTCCGACCTAACATGGACGTTTAAATTACCACCAAGTAAACACACAGAGACCAGCATATTGGCATGCTAGCCAATTTTCCAGTCCATTGTAGAGACCAGCATGTCTCTCATGAAACAGCAGTTTGTCAAATTGAGATTCGTGCATAACTAGACAGTTGGGTTACAAACACACCTTTTGTCAAAGAAATTGCTTCTCCTTACATTTTCTTAAAGAAACATAACATGCCTAAGCATTGGTCTATTAAGGATCTGTCAAGTTTTTCTGTCTCCTGTAAAATTGTGTATCGGTGGGGTACGACAGATTGCTGTTTCATTAGCGGTATGGCCTTGTGGGATGTTAAAGGTAAATTTCTGCCAGGTTTGTGGAAACTGCAGTTGTCATAGTGACAGTTTTGTATTAATTTAATCATGTGCTGGGTTGTGAGTTTGCATACTGGCTTTGTAAGGGCACAAAATAGCCAGCGATGCTGAAGCACATCAATCCCCCTCCATACACACACACCCAAGTTAATGTCATATGTGAGGTAGGGTGATGATGTGATTGAGTGGTTGTCACTCATGCTTCATATTTTGGATATCCTGGAACCAGACTGTGGTTTTATTTCTTTCCTGCCCACATGACAGTGTGGTACCATAAAATATCCCACTACTGTGTCCTACATCTTTCCCATTCTGCCAACTGGACCGTTTTGCAGTTCATTGACAGTGCAAACAAAAGAATGATAAATAAAGAATGAAGGTATCACACTATAATGTAAACAGATTGCTCTGTGGTACATAAACCAGGCACATTTCTATGGGTCAGGAAGACTTGTATAACTGACTGTGCCATTCTGTACGTGCAAGGTTTAGAGCCATTCTTTGTATAAACTGGAGACTCAAATCTTGGCAGCATGGCACAGTGCCATGTGTGTCAACTCCTGAAAGTTTGGTGTGACTTGACAAAATGTGAATGTGGTTGGTATCAGTATGCTAGAATTCCTGGTATACATTAAGACCTCAGGAAACATAACTATGTACAGTCATCCTCCAGTAGAGCACCACCTGTGCTGAGGGCCAATAGAAGTATGTGAACAGAAATTCTCTCCTCTACCATATTTCAGTTTGCCAGCATCCTCGGCATACCATCACAAACTGCGGTGAGCAAACAGTGGTGCTATATAGTGGTTTGACTGTTGGCATGCTAAGTAGGGTACTGAAGATAATATTTGAGCTCAGGATGGGGAAGCAAGTACTTTGGCCACAGAGGGAGGATGGAACGCAAGACTGGGGAAAAAATTCATGATGAGCTGGGGGGGTTTTTACTCACTGGATTTTATTTGGGTGTTGAAATCAAGGAGGATGAGAGAGACAGTATGTGTCTCATATGGAGGAGAAGAGAAATATGTACAGAGTTTTAGTGGGGAAACCTGAGAGGAAAAGAACACCTGGAAGACCTAGGCATACATGTTAAAATGGATCTGCATGAAGCATGTGTTAGGATGTAGACTGACTTCGTCTTGCTCAGGATAGGCGCAAGTGGAAGACTCTTGTGAACATGGTAATAAACCTTTGGTTACCATAAAATGTGGGGAATTTCTTGACTAGCTGAGAAACTTAACTTTTCAAGGAGGTAGGTAGGTAGGGAGGTAGAAATGCAATTGGCTGAAAAAGTTTAATGTGTATTGGACCGTGCATCGTTGTGATAATTGAAGAATGACTTAAGAAGTTTGATATGTGTTGGACCGTGCATTGCTGTGATAATTGAAGAATAAGAACCAACTAGATGCTACTTATTGTTTATTACACTTATCATAGGCTTAACATGTTTCAGGCACTATAATGCCCATCATCAGGAGCTCACAACTGTAGTGCTGATTACCACATGGGCTGTCCGATTCTGGGGTTGCTGTTGGTTGGAAGTTAGGTGCAGGCAGGCTGGATAAGTGTCCGGGCTGCAGGCTACAGCCTGCAGCCCGGCTGTTGAGATGTTTGGCTACTTTGCATTTTGGCTGTTAACTGGAGGTAAGCCGTACTGACCGATTATTTAAATGACTTATTTCAGTGAGTCGTTTTCGGCAACAAAATTACTTTTATAAATTTCGCGATTACCACTTAGGATTAAATAGTGGTGTGACAATAAATTGGTTTATTAACTTGTAATAGAATTTGATCATAACTAGTGAACTTGTGAAAACTATTTTGACTTGTGTAATTCACTTATATATAACGTGTGTATATATTATTAGTCAATAGAACTTGGTGTCGAATTAGTTATGATAATTGTCACTGACTGAACTATATAGCCCTCTAGCCCCCGAGTACTTAGATAATCATGAGGCCTTCGACTTTCGGCCACCGCTACCATTCATTTCTGGTCTCCTAGCAAATTCCAGAATAGGTTTAGCAAACGACCATAGTAGGCTTGCCCAAGTTACTGCTTAGCTTGGGCACTACATAAATTGGTTGGATAAGTGTCCGGGCTGCAGGCTATAGCCTGCAGCCCGGACACTTATCCGGCCTGCCTGCACCTAACTTCCAACCAACAGCAACCCAAGAACCAGATGGCCCATGTGATAATCAGCACTACAGTCGTGAGCTCCAAATGATGGGCATAATAGTGCCTGAAACATGTTGAGCTTATCATTAGTGTAATAAAATAATAAGTGGCGTCTAGTTGGTTCTTATTCTTCAATTATGACTGAAAAAGTCTTTGAGACAGAAGTAATGGAATTTAGCAAGATTGTTGTATGAATATTTGTTATACATGAGCTGTTTTTTTTTATGTGGGATGCTTTGACACTTAAGGGAATGTTTTTTGCATTTATCTGTAATACTGACATGGAATTAAAAACATAATAGAGTACTGGAATAACATGATTCCATGTATTTGTGCTGGGCCTTGACTTGGAAAATGGAAATGAGATGATTATTTTATTTTCCGTTACCAAATAATGAATATGTATTAGTTATTGTTTCAGTTATTGTATTCATTTATTCTTGTTTGAATTTTGTAGGTGCATGTATAGATGTTTTACATTTTTTAGAACACTATATGTTCTTTAGCTTGTTTGTTATGAATTTAAATATGTATTAATTGGGCAGGTAAAAGCCATGTTTTAAGTAATTTTTTCTTAATTTTTTGTGATTGAAATTCATAAGATATTTTTTAAGGATGGATATCCCCTCATATTACCATGTTTACGGGTACCTCACTTTTATGTAGTATAAAGATCATCTCAACCTTTCACAGTAACAAAATGTACCTTGACATTTGGTTTGGTTCATTATATCAGAATCTTGCACCACTATTGTTAATTAGTATGTGTCAGCACATCTCTGTTCCTATTGTCTGCCATTTGTTAATTATATTTCTTGGAATAAGGAACACATGTTTTATGGGCAAACTTTGTTGATGGAGAAAAAAATTACTGGATTCGTTTGTAAGAAGTGGTGTGTCTCCTAGTTGGGGTTCCATTCGTTCTAAGTTTATTAAGAGATTTGAACAAATCAAATTCATCAGCAAGTTGTGTATGAGTATGAAGATGGAAAGGAACATGTGGTTGAACGGTAATAGTTCAGTGTTGCTGCGTGCATAGAAGTTGCTTGTGGTCAGAAGTTTTTTGAAGATGACTTATGAAGACATTCACAAACCTGCAGGCGTGCAGTATTTTCTTGCTTCCTTTTGGCCTACAAGCTGCGTTATCTGAGTCAGTGTATGGACTGACTGTGGGCTGGACAACCAGATTTAGATTCAGAGCAGAGCAGAAATTTGACTGTATGCCACTCTTATGTCCAGACTGACCGTTGTCCCACCGAGCAAGCTGTCTGTGGGCTGCCTCCCTGCAGGCAAAGCAGTTGCCCCTTGGAGGTGATCACTCACCCCCGTCTAATGCCAACGTTAAGAATGTGTGGTGCTTTACTTCCACCTTTATGGCATGTCACTTGGGCACAAGGAAAACAATTTTATGGAGGGGAAGGGGGGAGGGGGGTGTTAATTTGGTATGGCAAGAGTGCGACAGGATGGCTGAGGAACCAGTTTTTATTTTCCACGAAACTCTGAGTGCTAAATTTATCCATATTATTGTTAATAGACAGGTGTTTGGGCATACTTTATCCTGTTCATTGCAGTCAAAAGTACTATGTGATTTTTATGTAACTGAATTGAAGCTTTAATTCTCTGAGTTCAGTATGTTGCATCAGAATTCTCATTTATGTGTGTGTGCTACATTTCTTTCGATTTCCAACCTTATTGAAAAATATGAGATCATGCTGTTTTAAAAGGTCAGCACCAACTTGAAGAGTGGGAAAAATTTTAATGGATTTTATCTGCTTGCATCCAGTTTGCAGTGTGTAAAGATGTGCTAGAGACTGCAAGGAGTTTGGATTTGTGGTGTAGTTATTGCATATTGAGGAAGAGACATTGATAGGTTCAGCCAACACTAAAAGCCTCTTTCACATCTTTTGTAAAGACTGGAATTAGTGTGAGATGATTTGCTGGCTGTATTAAAGAATTACCAATTCTGAAGATCAACTTAAAATTTAATGTAGCACATATCTGCAGGTAATTCAAGATTCTGTTTTTGTTTAAGTAAAGGACTGTTTTAGGGAAGTAAACAGAAGCTTTAGCTCGGAATAAGAACTAGCAATAGTTTTGCCAGATGTTTCTTTCCACTCATATGAGCTATATTGAGGTAAGTCAATTGTTTAAAATAAACACTACATTAATTATAATTGCTCAAAATGTTTATATGTAAATAAAAGTAACCTAGAAAAATTCATCCAGATGCTTAACATTATGGTATAAAAAAACTGAAATGTTAAACAAAATTAATTCCTTACTTTATAAGTGATAAGATTGTCATGTAGTCGTACAATTCACCCTCGAAACTGTATTGATATTGACAGTTCTGATCAAAAACCAAAAATAAAATCAAATGTTGCAAAATATTACTTAGTACCATTGTATGTGTTGTTGCAGTACCGCAAATACAGAATTGTTTTGCTAACAGTCACACACTTAAATGAGGTGATATTAAGATATTAAGAGAATCAAAATGAAGGCAATGATACATGTAATAATATTAGAAATTCATACTTGGAAGAGTGATTGCTTTAACATGAAAGCATTGCTGTTTCTAGTCATGACACTGTTGAATCCTGTGCATTATGGAACCTAAACACAGACAAGTAGGGAATTATTATGTAAACTGAAATAGAGTAGACACTGAAATTAACTTCTGGAGTGGTGTCTAATTGAAGCTGAAGAAAATTGTTTTAGTTTTATTATACTGAAGTGGATACGGGGCTGCTGTTATATATTTATGTACAATATATTAAGATATAAATTTATGTAAAATTGTTTCCTTTATTAAACTTGGAAAATTAATGTTAATATTGCCCACTTCATAGTTCACCTGCCTTCCATTAAATATTAAAGCCTGTTAGTATACTCAAGGCAAGCTGCACCACCATGTTTAGAATTGATCACACTTTTGTGTATGGTTGAAATTATGTTCATAAATTAGCCATCATCATAACCATTTTGAAAACATGCTTACAAAATCTAATCCACTTGCATTTCCATGTCAGGTACTGTATCCATAACTGCATAAACAGGCTGTGTGACAAGACTGTCATAAGCCAAGAGGACTCAAATGTGCCAAAGAATACAGAAAGGATTTTTCAGGAGCTAGTGGGCCAGGTTTCGTTATTTTCAAATCTTCTTTAGAGACCTTACAAAATCTATGGGTTTTAAAGTATTGGTAGGTACTTTTGTTTTAGAAACAAATCATTACAACCAAAAGTAGAGTTTGTGAAGAACTTGTTATTTGCGTTGCAGTTCCTTGAAATATTGTTGTCATGCGGCACTGTTAGCTAAGTGTGTCTTACAGCTTGTATGGCCTCTTTATGTGGCCGTCTTATTATGATCAATGTTAGATCACTTTGTGACTTTTCAGAAGTTTGGAAAAGGCTTATTATAAGCGTGTATGCATTTGTATGTGTGTGCTTGTAGTGCTGAGTCCATTGCATGGCTGTGTACTCCTGTAACAGGGCTGCTCTGCTGTTTAGTTTCTGAGAAGATTACAAAGTGATATCACAGTTTTTCATAGCCAGACTTCAAAATAGTTTCAGTATATGTGACAATGAGAACCTAAAATCTGTTTCTGCCACTTCTCACTTGTGAGCTAAAACTCCTTAAGCACAGTAGATGAAACTTAGAATCAACATGAGTTGCTACAGCAGCCGGTGAAGCTTTAGTAGAACTCTGGAGACCAAGTAAACACTAGATCTTGAGTTTGTTTCAGCTGCTGTGGTAATTTGTATTACTTCCTACTTCTTTGTCTGCTGTGCTTGGGAATTTGTAGTTTTTACAAGTCAACTGGTAATTGCAGATTTTGGGACTTTGCTGTAATACATACATAATATAAACCAAATTGATTGAAGAGATGAGCTCTAGTGCCTCATGATAATCCTAGTCAACGTATATTGCAGATAAGTTTCATATGACTTTCATTTTTGGCTTGTATGGTGAACATAAGATTTGAATATGCAAATAAACAATCACGACACATTAGCAATACAAATATCTTAACTGTTGAGCCTTCTTGAAAATACTATAATTTTTAAGGCAGAATGTTGATACAACAAGAAGGTGCAGCTTGAATGTGACTGTTTGCCATGTTTTTATGTGTCACCAGAATTATATTGTTTCAAACTCTGTTTGTTATTTTATGATTTTTGTTTGACCAGTTGCTTGTATTTTATGTCTGTTATTCAGAGTTTATGGTGCAGATGATACACAGGGCATAAGCAGGGTAACTTGGAGTTTCTCAAGTGTATTAAACTAGCCTTGTATAAAAAGTTTCACTAAAAAAAGCAGTATATATTTTCCGGCATCATGCAGATGTATAACTTCATTTTTCCTTTGTATTTTGAGCTGTTTGTTAAACTTTTATACAGTACATTTTGTGTTTCCTCCTGAAAGGTGGACATTTCCAGTTAACATGTCTGTTAATACTCAGACTTGCTGTCTCCTGTTTACAGTCTTTCTCTACAATATTATTTACATTTAAGTTTTAAATTAAAAATTGCCATGTTACTGTACTTGAATTCTTGTTGTTCCAGCACCTACCCAGCCTCTTATCCAATGAATATAGAGGGCTCTTTCCTGGGGGTAAAGCCAACCACTTGTCTCCATTTAATGCTGAGGTTACAGTTGCAAGGAGCTATACCTCCACTCTCATATACGTCTTCATGGTATGGTGCTTATGAAATATGGGAACAACTTTACTTTTACACGTCAGATTTTTAATTGAAAATTGCAGAATCGGCAGCCATGACATTTATGTTACTGACCACATGGGGCAGTCGTTGCACCTTTCTGTTCCACTGAGCTATCTCCTTTTGGCTTCAGTCAGGATCTGATTTTTTATCTCTGGTTTGTGTAATTCTGCTGGAAGTCCCCCTCTGTGATACATAGACTGTTTTTATGTCCTTGTAAATCAAATTTAATCAACTGTAAGATGCAAAATAATGCTACTTGCAGATTTATAATATTTGCGTGCCCATAACATTTTTAGTTCAATACTCAAAACTTAATAACTTTTGCACCAAATGTAGGTGGTGTTGTTTGATTGTCTTTGTGTTATCAAATTTCACAGAATAATATCATATATGCACACTGAATTAGGTAAAATATGTGTGTACAGAGTTGAATATTTATAACGGGACAGTTGATTGTCACACTTTGTCAGTAGCAATGGAAGGAACTAGGGTGGGTCAGTTAGTAAAATGACAAGTTGTGAGTTGGACATAGGGACTACCCTTCTGGTTGAGACAGAATTTGTCTCTTTTGTCAACACTTTTACATTGGCTGAAATGTAATGGTGGGTAAATAAACTGATCAGTTGCTCACATCCACATAGCATTTAGATTAAGAATGTGGAGCAAATTACCTTCAGTTCCTCTATAATCCTGCACTCTGTAGCACTTAGGTATAGGGACATGGTTTACTTTACCAGTGAAGGGGTCAATTCAAGTTGCTTACCCTACATGTAGGGCCTACACTCTGCAAATGTCCCGCTTGTGTTTAGAACCATTAACTTGGACGCCAAAAACTTTTCCACGGTAATTTCTGTATTATCTCATTGCCGTAGGGACTCTGTGCGATGGTAGGGCACGTTAACAGCACTGACACTCTGAAGCAGTAATCTGCCTAAGCTATGTTTTCAAATGCAGTGACCAGCCTTGAAGCCAGTGTATTAATTTATGCCACAGCATTTTGCACTGTATGATTTAAGGTACAGGATTGGATGAGTTGTAATTACGTGGTAAAAAATTCAATGGCACAGTGTCGAGAATGCTATCAAGAAACTGTCTTTTGTGGATCATAGGCTCCTTAACATGTTCATAACAGTCTACCATTGGACTGTTCTGAGACATGTATAGTATTGGCTCCAACTGACCTATTTCCTGTAAAGATTTAATGATTTCTTGCGAATTTTGTATATATGTATGTATGTATGTGTGTGTGCATATACAGGGTGTAACAGGAGGAACGGACCAGACTTCGGGAGGGTGTTCCTTATGTTAAACTATACCGATATAACCCAAAACACCTATATCCAAAGTTGAACAGTTAC
>Ga0209755_10006349_pt1 | contig 13134 bp, 8 predicted proteins | sample TergutCo191P1_FD_187301 | JGI IMG/M metagenome (GOLD analysis project Ga0209755, IMG submission 187301) | Cornitermes sp. P1 segment gut microbial communities from Petit-Saut dam, French Guiana - Co191P1 (SPAdes) (version 2) | ecosystem: Host-associated > Arthropoda: Insects > Digestive system >... | reverse complement strand
CTCTTACCTCATCCATCCCTTTTAGGCTCAAATATTCTCCTCAACACCCTATTCTCAAACACTCTCAGCCTATGTTCCTCCCTCAATTTGAGTGCCCAAGTTTCACACCCACACAAAACAACAGGGAATCTTATAGTGCCATTTCACACATACAGGTATGGCAACTATGCCTGAATCATTTATCAGTGTTTCAACCTTACATTAGTCTACTGATAAACTGCAAAAACGAGGACACTGATGGAGTCTCAAGTGCAACAGGCTGAATCTCACTTTCATTTCTCAACATGTTTGGTCCACTTTACACATGTTGCTTCCAGAAAATTGCTATCTTCCAATAATAAACATACTGTACTCATACTACACGTTCTGTGAATCAACACACGCATCTTTTACAAGGCTGTTGTCAAAAGAAACAAATTTGAAGTTGATCCTAACCTCAAGTTTAGCAACTGTACTCTTTGATAGAATTTACAACTTACATGGTTCCTGTGACTCTGGAAGTGTGACATCGTGCTTCTTCACTTTATTAAACAGCAATTCAGCCCCTCCGCTATGGGGGGGAAAAAAATATATATATGTAAGAAATTCACAATATAAATTCTGCAAATGTATTTTATGCGGGAAGGATGTTACGAACACTACTCTCTTCTGGGGGGTGGAACGCCATGTGGCCAGCGACAGACTTAACATACGTTCTGAAGAAGTAATGCATCCATCTCAAGGGTTTCAGGGAGTGACAGCACGTTCATCAGCAACATCAATATCTACCATAATACACAGCATCACGCACCACAAAATATAGCTACTGCCGTCGGAACCTTCAGTTTCGTATTATGTAATGTACACCACGCTCATGACATTCAAAAAAAGTTACGCATAAGCAACTTACCCAAACTCTACACACACGTGCAACGAATTCATGCTCATCCCAAAACAAATTACTACCAATAGCTCATCCACGACACATCAAAGCTGTTCCATGCACAGATCATGACTGGTAAAAGAACAGCTCATAGATCAGAGTTGTTATTATACAACCACAGATTGCAGAAAGATATGCAACGCAGCGACATGAACACCGTTCTGCCACCTATCCGCCCGCAACGGACAATACTTGGTGCAATGCAATATGAGAATGTGGTAGTTGTATCTCTCGGCGCGCACGCTGCGTTGTTTTCCTAGTGCTGAATCCCTTGTGCAGTTTTATGATACGTGGTATTAAGAGAACTTGAAAATCACTGCTTAGTCATATGCAGTGCCAGTCACCTGTCACACAATCTCACTTTACTGCTGGATTAAAGACTCAGTTCTTCTGCGTTGTTAACGCGTAAATACTTGAATGTTCAGCTCTACTGTAAGAACGCCAAATCTCAAAACTGTGTTGGATTGATTGCACACATGAATGGTAATTTATTCGCCATTCCACATTTTGTTTCTGTTAGGTCCAAACACTTCCCCCCAGGATCTCCCTCAAACACCAGCTACCTCTGTGACCACTTAACGACAGGAAGGATAAGTATAAGGTAACATTGAGGCACATTTGCACAGCCATTGTTACTTTGAGCAATAAGTGTTAAATATTATTAGTGGGTGTCTGTATTCTTCTCAGTTATCTGCCATGCAAATCGCATATTTCTGGCATCCAATTGCATCATCTGTGGCCTGTTTGACTCTAATGTATTTTTCTGCATTATCTCACAAAAGGCAAGATGTTTGGAAAGGGGGTGGGGGGTACTGACCATAAAATGTTTTTATTTTCTCAACTGTTGCCTCAAAATTTCTTATTCAAAGACTTCGAGTTATAATTTACATAGGTCTTCATGTTAAGTATCCATTTCTCTTGTCAGATGTTAATGAAACCTGAATTCTTTTTTGACAGATTTTCTAACAATCCTCAACTGCCAATTGCAAGTAAACCTATACAGTGGGATTCAAGTTGTTCCATGGGGGAAGATGGATGGATGTGGCTAAAAATCACTCTTTACAATTTTTGCAACAGCACCTAAAAACCGGTAATAATATCTTGATCACAAATGGTTTGGAAAGTAGATTCAAGGATTACAGTTTTAAAACAGCAAAAATACTCTCCAAAATTACTTCCTTTGTTACCATCATATTAAATTGAGTTTTTGTTTCTTATTCTTCCAAATCTCTTGAGACAGTAATTACATATGTAAAATAACACAACATATAATCTAGTCTCTTTTGATGTTTGTCCACTACTGGATCCACTTATGATCCATTTACATTACCATGATCTATTTTGTTAAATCCCCCCTCATATTTCCTTCTTATTCCAGACTCCAAGCTGTTTTTCTGGGAGATTTCTTCAAGAAGAGTTTGACACAAACATTGCTCTGGCCAGACTACAAGATGACAGGCATCAGCATTATTCTGTCCCTTTGCCTCACCATCAGAACACTGGGTTTGTTCAATGCTGAGTCTGTCTTGCAACAGGCCCGTAACCTAATCCAAAGAGAGTCCTGCAGAGTGTGTGTATTTATACCTCAAACCATTACACCATATAATGCCAATCCCAACACACCAAAGTGCACACATACATCCTACATTAGCAACTTTTTATAATGCAAAACTCTTTTTGTATATTTTATGTTACAAAAGTCACACCTAGTTGGCAGTGCAAAGGTATTTACTTAATAGGCAACCAATGAGGAATGTGTTAGCATTCAAAAACACAAATGAAATACAAATAAGTTCCAAAATTAATAATACTAACTGTACAATTTTGGCTGCCTTAAAGATACTTGGGGGCCTTTCAAGTTTCTCAGCATGGACAGGGCTGAGTCTACTTATACGATAATATATATGACCACTACTGTATGGCTACTTCCCTATCTTCCAGCAGCCAAAGAGTAAGACTATGGAAAAGAATAAGCAGAAATGGTAGTAGCCATTCAAAGAAATACAATTAACTCATCCAGGTGGCAAACAGGCAACACACACATACAGTCTTCACACCACCAATAGGAAGGTGCATCCAGTACCCCCCTGGTCATAATTTGCTGTCCAGGTAACAATTAATACCAGTGGTATTGGTCCTGTGTTACAATTCTTCAAGAATAATACGAAGGCATACCTTATTCTGAAATGTCGACTGCTTGCAACAATCCTTGCAATTGCACAACCCTTAATACTGAACTCAAACTCACACTGCAACATCATGACTGTATCAAGCATCAATCTGGCTAACAGTTGCTGCCACCACCACTCACATTCCTGAGATGTTATTTAGCCACCCCATATGAGTTGGCACACAGCATGATTACTAAATTATATGTAATTTTTATTCCTGCTTATCAAAGTCAGGCAAAGTTCACATGCATGGGCACTACACACCTTCAAAACATGAAGTAATGTTGGGAAGTCACATACGTTTCTTCCAGTTTACAACATTAAACAGATACACACAACAGATAAGCAGACTGAACTGCACTACTCACTTTGTACTATTATTGAATAATTCCCCTATACAGCATCTCTCCCCTTTGTACTATCTCAGTTTAATTAATTCAGCTCAATTACTGTTCCCCAACGAATAAATCACTCCTGAACAGCTGTGATTGCTTGGAAATATCCTAGCACATTATTCAATACTGGATTCACAACCTGGATGAATGAGCTCAAGAAGCTCAGTGCAGTATGAATTCAGATAATGAAAATGGCTGTCATCTGCTGGATCATCCTCACATCCAGCCTCCTGGGGATCAAGTACAGGGCTCTACTGATCATGGTTCAATGCCTGGGCTGGTCATTTAGCCAAAGCATCTTTCTCTCTGCGCTGTCAGACCCACCTACTGCCAGCAATATCACAGAGCAGAATCACTCTCAAGCCTCCAAATCCCTCATTCCTGCATGCTATGAGTGCTGAGTCTGTGGTACTGGTCCTGTGTTGGGTACTGGACCTGTAAAACTTGGGTGACTTACATGTTCTAGAGATTAGTGACATGCATCAGTGGTCTTATAGCAAAGCTAAACTTACATAGTACATTTTTTCATGTAACAGTCATGAGGGTCTTTCCATATGACTCTGGATGTCCTTCAGACCACCTTCCATCAAACTCAATATTAATATAAGACAATTATTTCTGCAGCACATAATTCTTGAAGCAAGATTCTTCCAGTGACATGTTTCTTTAATTTACTGTTACATCTGTTACACTTTTCAATTAAATCTGGCACACAAGTTATAAACCACCAAAAATTCCTCTTCTTTGTATGAATTATTTCCAATCTTTCAAAATACTGCTGTAATAATGGCCAGTTTTTGGGTTGGATTTCCCTCAAGTATGTGAAATATTATGAAAGGTAACAAATGTGGACTGTTTGCCTGTGTTGATGAATACAAGCTTGGCAAGAGTGTAAGTCAAATAGTAAAAGAAGCATTAAAAACTGAAGACCTACAAAAATGTGAGACCCTTATTACAGTTCTCTTCATGGTAAAAAGTTAATGAATTATGTGGATGAAGGGTCTTTTGTCATGTGACAAAGTTTTGCGAACCACAGCAACGTTATATAGGCATACATGTACTTTATATATTTTTTTAATACTGAAGATTTTCAAATATAGCCTGTAAAATAAAATCCTTTCACCAATACTATTAATCGATTTTTAAACAGCTACCATCTTTCTTCACCTGTAAGTAAAGGTGACACAGCAAAAGTGATATCATCTTGCTATGAAGTGCAAGAGTAGTAGCACTAGAATCAGCAGGGTAAACTACAGGGGTTGAGATATGTACCAGAAACAGTACATCATAAACTTCCTGGGAGGTGAGGAGCAAAAGAGAGAAAGAAGGAAAGAAAATGAAAAAAAGGAACAAGAAACTGTGGAAACACAGATGGCATGACTAAGATCCATAGGAAGACCTAATTTTGTTCATGGCTAGACTTCGTGAAGGAAAGTGTTCAGTGCACAGGTCATGCAATTGGGTTGGGCAGAGCTCAATAAAGGTGCCACAATCAACACAGATGATTTACAAACCTCGATTTAGAAGCAATTCAACAATTTGATGTTGGTGAAAGAAGAATAACATACATTTTAATTGAAAGAAAAGAAAGATGGAAAAAAACTTGTAAGTTTTCAACGACACAAAACACAAACAAATCATCTCACAGCAAGTCATGTGCAAAACAACAGAATGTTTATGCCACACTGCTCTAACATATATGGGTTGACAACAGCAGAGGCAGAAGGGCTGCTTCATCAAGAAAACCCAATAATACATTCTTACAATTTATTTAGTTTCTAATTTTATCACTGTAAAATACTTACATGACCAACTAAATGCAGTTCCATGTACACCAACACACATTCATAAAATGTGCTCTAACAAACAACAGATAAAAAAATTGCACATTTATATGTAACATACTGACTTGTTACTGTAACTACTTTCTGTACATCAAAACCAACGCCATCAGTGTAACAAAATATATAAAAAAAACTTGCCTAGTTGTGCCCCCTGGATAAAGGATAGAATTTATGTTCATACTGGTAGCTTGGCTCACTGAAAATTTTAGTGTGGTACAGCTTCCAGCACATATGATGAGTCACACCATCATACAGATGTATCCTTTGGAAACAAACACAAAAACAAAGTGGGCAATTAGTGCAATGCACTGCACTTCCAGTTTCTAGCACCAAGTTACACTGTAACACCTAAACAACTGTACATTTGATTAGGTCACTTTCTACAGTGTAGGCCTCTGTATCATAGCTCATCTCAGGGTAAGGGATATGGTGCAGCTGTTATATTTATTGTTCAAACTACATTAAGTATTTACACTTAAGTTTCTGATTCATTTATGGATGTTTCAGTTTTGACAAGCCTAGTTTAACATGTTGGGGAGGTGCTCACATGATGGTTGTTTAAGGGCACATCTTTGGACATGAAAACAGATATCAGAGTGTTGGGTGTTCAAAGGTCATTCCAAGAAGGGCCACATGTTTTTCAAGGAAGGTGCAAAAATTACATTAATGCTAGCCAACAGGAATATGACAGACATTCAAGAACACCATGTACTGTAATGCTGGTGACTGATAGATCTCATTATTGTGGATACAGTTCCCAACCATAAACATACCTATGTGTCAGTGTTGGGCACCATTACCACCACAGTAAGAGAAGAGAGGATGGGATACAGGTGGCTTGGCTAGGTTTTGGTTATGATCAATGTGGTCATGGCATCTTCTCCAAGGATACAGATATACAATGGATGACATGCTCACAAAGTGTAGATGATGCAGAATAGAATGCCTGGTGTAGGAAATTTGGTTGAGAATTATTCAGTTGGCACATGCAAATATGTACACAAAATTCATAATGAAACACTGGCTGGCAGATTATATAGGTATATTTAAACTTACATTATCAAAGTTCAGTTACATTTATACACTGCTTTGTACATGCACTTTACTGACTTTAGTTGTGGACCTTTCTGAGTCAAAAATAAGGGGCACAGCAATGCCGATTTACATCTATCCAGTTGAAAACTTAAGTTATGAGTGTCAAGATATTACCACGCCAACTTTCAGCAGTGCTTCAGGGTGACAATACTTAACAAATTTGTTTGGTTTGTGAATGGACAGTCAAGAGAATTACATATTCCACTTACTGACTAAACAATCAGACTGGCAGAAATGCTATAATACTTGACTAACAAGTCAAACTGTTTGGCACTTTTTATACAAGTACCTCCAGTTGATCTAGATAATACCTGACATGTTTCACAACTACCCATGAATCCCAGTGTTCACAGAGATAGACACAACCTCCTCACCATGCATTCAACTTATGGACTTATGGCAACAAATAAATGACATAATATCTTTGAATATCTACAGTTACACACAACACACCCTTCTGCAGTTATTTATTACTTGGCAACTAGTTCTGACCCACAAATATGGGTCACCATCATGCCAGTAAACAAGAACATGAATGTATATAGAAACTAAACACCATTCAGTTGGAGATCTCCTGTTTTCACATTAAAAATAGTAGTTTCTATGTACATTCATATTCTTATATAATGGCCTGATGATGATTCACATCTGGGGTCAAAACTAGTTGCCAAGTAATCAATAATAGCAAGAGTGTCCATATATTGACAGATATTATGATTGTTATACCAACAGGGATGTTTCACATTAAAAAAAATGACAACAGACAGTGGCACTTAAGAAGTTCTTGTGCCATAAATCTGACACTGAAATTATGGTTATTTATATAGACACTGGCTGACCAGAATAACACAAGTCTAAGAGTTTAAGCAAATGTTAAAAACTGCACTAAGTTCTAATTTTTTTGGTAAGTCTGATAGCCTACACCTGAACAATTCTATTCATTTTTAACCATACTTTATAATATTAAAAATTTTCAAGTTCAATTTATTTACAAGTTTTATCACAACTCATACTCCATTTTAATAATATCCTTTTAATAATTTAAAACTTTACGTAAACGAGATCCCGTCCATTTTATGGCATTGTATTACATATACTACTTTATATTCAGCCTGAATATGGCTTGTAAGAGCCGTAACATGTTGCTGTACATTATTTAAAATGACAGTTAATTAAAGTTGTATTAGACTCCATTTATTATTATAAAGTTATTATTTTATTTATTATAACTGCACTTAGGATCCACAGTTTGGCATATCACTTCACATCAGTCTTACCAACCAAACAAAGCAACATAAATGCTTTCTGTACATACACTGTATTATCCTCGGGAGTTGCCCTGCATCACCTGGGAATTCAATTGGCGTAGGACAGAGACAACCAGCTCGTGGAGTGCCTGAATGAAAGAAGCACAGGGTTCATGACAGAAAACTGCTGTTAAGACTAGTTGGCAGATCCATTCCTGTCATGGCATGTCAGATATTACAGATCTTGTACTTTTAAGTGCAAAAACGCTTCCTGTTACTAAACGGACAGTTATCGAAAGTGGTAGTTTTCACACAATAACTCTGAATTAACCCTGCAAGTGCCATATTTAATTCCTAACGTCAAGCAAAAGACACTGCAAAATCCAAGTGTAACAAAAATGAAGACCATTGTTATAATTTTCAACTTACATGTGCAACAATTTTGAACAGAATAAGGTGTAAAATATGTGTGTCCTTGTGCATGTTATTATGTCATATGCAAGGAAGACGTACAGTGTCACTCTTTCTTAACTTTGCCACAGGACAGGGATGCACAGTCAGCTTCATGCCCCAGCCGTTTTACCTCTGAAGGAAAGCTACTGAATACACTGTACCACAGTCTAACACGTAAACTTTCATGAAGGGAACCATCCAAGTGCAACAAATTCTACACAATACAAATAGTTACCAGTAACACTGTGGGCAGCATTTACTAACAAGACAGGCAATGTACTTGTAAAGTTACATCACACATATGTGCAACCATCATTGGTGTGGAAAAGCAGTAATTATTACATATTCCGAATGTGTGTCTGCAGCCTTAGTTAACTAGCATGCCAAGTGCATGCGCCATATTACACTGTCATCTGTGGCCTGTCTGGCTCTACCATATTCTTCTACATTATCTCACAACTGACATAATTTTTGGAAAAAAGTTCTTGAACACAAAAAGTATGTTTTGCTTTTCTCTACAACATTTGTCTGAAACATGTCTCATACTTCCTTACTCCATGGAGCAGAGACCTTCCTGAGAAGCTAACCAGTTTTCAGATAGTCAAGAAATTCCCCACATTTTATGGAACCCGAAGGTTCATTACTGCACTCACAAGTGCCCGCCACCTGTCCCTATCCTGAGTCAGCTTGATTCAGTCCATACCCCCACATCCTACTTCCTGAAAGTCAAAATGTGTCTAATTCTAAGGATAATTCTGCAAGATACTTTCATAAATGTACATTGGTCTTCACATAAAGTACCCATTATTCTTGCCAGATTTTAATGAAACTTTAACTTTTTTGAGAGATTCTTGAAAAATACTCAAATATCAAATTTAATGAAAATCTGTCCAAGCTGTTCCATGCAGAGGGACAGAGACATACATACATGACAAAAGTAATGTCACTTTTCACAATTTTTTGAATGACCCCAAAAAATGCTCTCTATCATTAACAATAATACTAGCTTCATTCTAGCTTGCATTCCTAACACAGACACTTTCAAACACTGACTCAATATAACCATCATCAGAAATATAGCCATTTTCATTGCCACAAAGGTTAATTTCAGTATTATCACAATTAATACCCCAAAACTCACTTTCTTCTTCTACAATATTAGTCAATTCACTGCCAGTAACAACATTACTTCATCACATTTCTAATGGTCCCAAGTGCATAGTACACACCACTTTATATAACAGATACATCTGACTGAAGTAATACAAAATATCAAAAGACTCCATGCAACTACAGAATATAAAAAGGTAAGCAGTCCTGTTACAGGCCTGGAGTGGCCCAGAGGGTTCCAGGAAGTTAAGGTTCGCAGATTTCATGACAATGGCACAGGATGGTGGTAAGGTTGTCAGCCTTATGCACCAGCTGCCTTTACCCCCAAGAAATGCTCCTGGTACTCATTTCTGTTAGATGCTGAGTCGACCCCAGGGCCATAGTGCGATCAGAAGGATTTTATGTCAATGAAAAATCCTAATGAAACCAGTGACCTTCCGATTTGTAGCACAGCACCTTAACCACTGTGCCACTGCAGTCCCCAACTATAGAATATACCCTACTTAAAAAAAAATGGCTTTACACACAAATTATAGCAAACATATTGGTTGGTTAATTTTATCACTATCAATTCACATTTTCCTTTCCATTTCCCAGATGCTCTTTTTGGTTGTCAACATTGCTCTTCTGTCATGGGTAAATAAACACACACAAAAATCCCTGATAACTTTAAAATGCACACAATGAATTCCCTCCAAACATTTCTTGACTATGCAGTTAATACAAAATGCCACACTGTCAGATATGGCAATTCCAATAAATGTCAACACATTTGGCCTGGGCACACTGCGTAACAGCTTACTGTAAATATTTTCATATTCTTATAATTAATGTAACTTACATAACAAAGTTGATGAAATGACAGCTTAAACACAACTGGATAATTAAATGTACTATAAATTTCTTGTACAATGAGATGGACCAACGCACTGCTGGTGGCAACATTCATAGACCACATTAGTAATTGATTAATTATTTAATTAATTAAGCAAAATAGGCCTCTTTGTTGTTGTATTTATTTAGTGTATTATCGGATGTTTTTACTATGATTTCTCGTGCCACAGTTCCTAGTATATGTGTACACATTTTTGGTTTTTAAACATTGTACACAACATGCATACATCCCAAATGAATTCTGTCTAGCTGTACTTTATTTCTACTGACTTCAATATAAAGTTAAAGGATTAAGCACGTAATTGGAGGAACAATACCGTTAATATATGCAATGGTCTGCTCATCAGGCCTATTAATTTGCTCAATTTCTGAAAGGCAGGATAAATATTTATGTTCATGTAAGCAATGGGTATATTATGGACTGTCATAATGAGCCTCAGAATTCAATTGATACAATACACAATGGCACATGCCAAGTATTAAAGTGCTAGGAAAACCAATATCACAATGCCATCACAAGTGCTCTAAGTCTGTGATGATCAAGAAGCCATCAATAAATTCTTACCTGTGGTTTGCAGTGTTCCTCCAGCCAGCTGATGACACAACCTGACAACTCTGCAAAGTTTGCAACTGAGATGTTGCTGAATGTGATAAACAGCTGATCCATCACTGCTTGAAACTGAAAAAAAGAAAACAACAATCTGACAACACAGTCACCATAGGTTTTATCAATTCATCATAGCAACATCTATTCCTGAATCTGCCACCAGCCAGTGAAGTCTACCCAACATGACTAACAATGTTCTATTTTAACACTGTCCACACTTACCAAATAGTTTCTGTGAGGTTTCTAAAGGGGTCTGTTTCCCACAGAACACTTCATTTTACCATATCTTCTCTAAAACCCCAAAAAACTGTAATTAAAACCACAATATTAACAGCTCTTCTACAGGGGCATTAACGCAGCCTGTCTGCTACTTAAATCTGGATTCAGGACAAGCAGAAAAAAATGCTAAGAAGACATACTCTGACCCACAAGTTGAAGTAACAACAGATCAGCGAAAAACTGAAAAATGATGAACTTTTACATCATTCTTTCAGCGCACTATGATATGATACTTTGGTAACACGAACAAATGCACAATTTTACAACCTATATATTCTTTCTACTACTTAGCGCCTACATGTTTTGGCTTGCTGCCATCTTCAGGGAGCATACAACAAAATTTCATTAAACATACAGCAATAAACAGTTTATAATATACATTTGTTGTGATATCAGTAGTGCAGTTTGTGGTTAAAATTATTAAATATATGAACTATAAAGTACAATTTGGTCCCAGCCCTCTCACCCAGTTTGCTTAAGATCCATTTTAATATTATCCTCCCATTTATGATTTGATCTCTTTCCTTAAGGTTTCCCCACCAAACCTGTATTTTCTCAAATACTCCCTGTTTCTCAACAAACCATACACTCATCACTTTATGAGACAGAAGATAAAAAGGAATTTTAGTGAATTTACTGAAGAAGAAAGTATACATGTTACATAAAAAGTACATTATAAATAGTATTCAAATTTAAGCACAATTCTCTATTTCTGTTACAGCTGGATCTGATGAGGTGTGACAAACTTGTTTCTTGCAATAACCCCCAGTGTTCATCTCTGGTCATACCACAAACCTAAACAGCTGCTTCTGACATATTCAAGAGCTTTCATTTCAGCAGCCAGTTAACATATTTTCTACCAGGAATGTAACTTTTAGTTTGTTTTGCCATGAGTATTATTTTGTTTTTTGCTATCAATAAAAAACAGCAAACACATGCCTTTAGGACTTGCATTAAGTGTTAACACAAGCACACTACATATCATCCAGGTGGCTAAATTCTGCACCATAGCACCTAATATTTGTGCATTCTCAGTGTGGAACTTGCCATGTCACCCTTCTGGCACATATTATTTTGAGGTGGCTCCTAGATGTTTTGAAAATCTGTATACCCATATGCATGGGTACACAAGAACATAAAGCCATTAATGTTACAATGGCACAATAAATGGCACTGCCAACCTTAATGCAGAAGCAGATTCTGTAGCTCAGGACCAGGAAACAGTCGCGCATGCGCACATGGTAGTATGTACACGCATGATAAGTAACACAAGTCTGTCACACACCTGTCTTCAAAATGGTGGCACGAGTTACTTACCAACTGAAACTTGGCCTCATCAGACACCCTCATCTCAGCCTGACCAGGCTGGTTCTGATGTGCCTTCACTATCTGCTCATAGTTGGCCTGCATGATGCGCAATGCCACTACCTCCTTTCGCAGCGCATTGCGTTCCTCCTCCTGCTTCTTTTTCTGTTGCAACAGATACTGAAACACAGGATTTCTATTGGAGACAACAAAAATTCCAATTAACACTGCTATTTCCCATAAAATGGTCATATCTGTTGATGGATGGGTTTATACTACTCAAACACATTACCTTTATATGCTCTACATATATTAAAAAAACTGACAGTTTTTTGGTACACAAAGGAAGAGAACATACAGCTAGTCCATAAAGTAAGTCTCAAACTTAATGTGAGTGTGATGGTACTGATAACCATATCCAGTCTTTTCCTTACAGCTAATCCAGGTGGTAGAGTTCTCTACCTTCTTCACTAAATTAAAAATTTAATGTAGCTACACAAACGTCATCTCAACAGCATTATCTGTCACTGTCAAGAAATAAAACATCAAATCAAAACTAAACTGTGACTGACCTTATTGAATATACCTAAAAATAACTGAATTTAATTTCTGCTACACTTTCCATCATGTGGGACCCAATAGTTATACTGCTATGCCTCTAGCTTTTGAGTCTCACAGAAACCCAGTTAAACCTATGAAAATAGCTGGCATTCTGGTGAGAAAGATACAAAATACAGTTATTGAATAATGAGAGAGTATGTGTGTGTGTGTGTAGAACCGACACTGACAACTGATCACAAAAGTAAATAAGT
>Ga0209755_10006348_pt1 | contig 13134 bp, 12 predicted proteins | sample TergutCo191P1_FD_187301 | JGI IMG/M metagenome (GOLD analysis project Ga0209755, IMG submission 187301) | Cornitermes sp. P1 segment gut microbial communities from Petit-Saut dam, French Guiana - Co191P1 (SPAdes) (version 2) | ecosystem: Host-associated > Arthropoda: Insects > Digestive system... | reverse complement strand
TTGTTATGCCCCACGCGTCAAATGTGCTTGGAACAATTTTGCCGGTTAATGAATGTTTTAAGATTGCCCATGAACATAACGTGATCACCGTTTTGGACACGGCGCAAACCTCAGGCGTTTTGCCGTGGAAGATAACCGCACATTGCGATTTCGTTGCGTTTGCCGGACACAAAGGGCTCGGCGCTTTTTCAGGCACAGGCGGATTTATTATCGGTGAACGCGCGTGCGGTGAATTGAAAGGCTGGGTTTCAGGCGGCACCGGCAGTGATTCGCACTCACTTGATATGCCGGATTATCTGCCTGATAAATACGAAGCCGGCACGCAAAATACTCCAGGCATTTTGAGCCTTGCCGCATCTGTGGAAGAAATTATCCGCACAGGTGTTGAAAATATTTGGGCGCATGAATGTGCCTGCCTTAAGCGCTTTTTGGAAGGGCTGTCCGGCATAAAAAAAGTAAAGCCTTACGGAACACTTAATCCTGATCGCAGTGTTGCCGCTGTTTCTCTTACTGTGGACGGTTATGACGCGGGAGAAGTGTCACAATGTCTTTATGAACAACACGGCATTGTTACCCGCAGCGGTTTGCACTGTTCGCCTTTAGCGCACAAAACGGCGGGCACGTATCCGGGTGGAACAGTCCGATTCAGTTTTGGACGGCTGACAACAGAAGCCGAAATTGACGTGATATTGCAAGCGCTGTCATCTCTGTAGCGCCTAGTGACCGCCGCCGTTCCGGTAAAAATTCCTGGCGTGGTCACAAAAAAGCTGCTGTATTGGCGAAAGAAAAAGCTCCTTGTTATGCACTATATATATTTGGCGGCTGAACAGGGAACTATCGAGATCGATGGCTTTAAGCAGTCCGGCCTGTGCGTACAAAGCGGCGGCAACTTTGGAAATAAGTGAAACACCCATCCCTTTGGAAACCGCATTGAGAATGCTGTGATTGTCAGAAAAATAAGCTGCGATACGCAGTTTGCGAACATCAACACCAATCTTTGAAAAAATACTTTCAATCTCTGCGCGTGTGCCTGATCCGCTTCCCCGTGTAATAAACGGAACCTCGGTTATAAAACCGGCAAAACCTTCATGAATTGACATATTACTTATCGCTGTGTCGTTTGGAACAACCAAAACCAATTCGTCTTCGCATACAGGATAATGAACAAAACGGTTGTCATCCGGAGCGGTGCCCATAAAGCCAAAGTCATACCGAAAGGCGCCCATGCTCTGCTCAACAGTTCTGCTGTCCGCATGTTCCACACGGAAAATAACATTAGGGTACTGTTCTTGAAAAGCCGCGCTTAATTCCGGCAATAAATGCTGCGCAGGAATTGTTGATGAAAGGATGGAAATATTTCCGCACGCGTTGTATTCGTTGCACTTAACATCGTGCAGCGCTTGATCTCGAATGGAAAGCATTTTTTGCGCAACGATCAAAAAATCCTCTCCCGCTCTTGTGATTGAAACTTCCTTTGTATTGCGTACCAGAAGCTGCACGCCAAGATAATCTTCTAAGGAACTAATGTGAGTGCTTATTGTTGGTTGAGACAAGTTTACCTCTTCAGCAGCTCTGGAGAAGCTTAAGTTTCTAGCCACACAGACAAATGTTTCAAGTTGTCTGATTTCCATATATTTTGCGCACCTCTTCGTTTTATTTTAAGAATATTTTTAAAAGATGCTTGACTGTTGGATATGGTGATGATACAGTTGCTATAGTTTTATATACTATTTGCTTTGCTTTGTCAATAGATAGTTATATCTATCAAAAATTGCAAATTAAGGGGAAAAAGATGAAAAAGATTTCTATCGTTGTTGCAGCAGTTATTGTTGCCGGTGTTTTGTTCGGAGCAGGTTTCATGGCGGGACGCCCGCCGCGCGCTACCCCATTTGTTATGGGAGAAATTGTTGAGAGAACTGGGATGCATAATCCGTATTCGCTTGTTTCAGCATCTGAGCTTCCTGAGCTTATGGAAAGAGATGATGTCATTGTTGTGGATTTTTCTGCCGCACCGAATCAAGTTATTCCGGGTGCTGTCTGGATTAACCGTGCCTTGCTTTTGCAAACAGTGGTCGGTGATCCCATGAGGCTTGGGACACTGGAAGCTCATGAGATGGTTTTGGGGCATCACGGAATCAGCAACGATCACACGATTATTGTTTATTGCAATCAAAACAATTTGTGGGCAGCCCGCTTTTTTTGGCAGATGCGAGCTTTCGGGCACGAGCGGGTACGGCTGCTTGACGGCGGAACAGCTGCTTGGCTTGCCGCCGGCGGAATTGTCAACGATGGTGCCGGGCCTGCCCGCGCCCCGGTGGAATTCAGGGCAGTGAACAGGGTTGGTTTTATAAACGCCGATCTTCCTGATGTTCTTGATGCAAAGCATAATCCGAATTGGGCAATACTTGATGTGCGTTCACCCGGCGAATGGAATGCCGGACGAATTCCCAGCGCAATTCAGGTAACATATCCTGTTGACCTTTTAAATCCTGACGGAACTTTTAGATCGGTCGAAGAGCTGACAGCTCTTGTTGCGCATATTCCTGATAACCAGCGGATCATTGTGTATTGTCTTGGCGGCGTGCGCGCGGCAAATATGTGGTTTGTGCTCACCGAAGTTTTAGGCTGGCCGCAGCGCGTATTAAACTATGACGGCTCGTGGAACGATTACTCAATTTCAGGACATCCTATCGAAACTAATTAACACACATTTGCAATATAAAAGGCGGCGAAAACTCCACCGCCTTTTATATTGCATACGCCAAAAAAAAGCGAAAAGGGGATGGAATTATTACATGAAGACTTTTGATCAAACCATAATTGAGAAAGCAAAAGAAATTGCCAAAGACTGTCAGGGAGAACACAATTCTTTCTGTTCAGCTCGCTGCCCAATGCACACTGACGCTAAAGCTTATGTAAATCTTATCGGGGAAGGTAAGCTCACTGAAGCCGTTTTGAAAATCAGGGAAAAGCTTTTTTTACCCGGCGTTTTGGGGCGAATTTGCGCTCATCCGTGCGAAGACGTATGCCGGCGCGAAAAAGAGTACAAACAGCCAATCGCAATTGCCGCTCTGAAACGCTATGCCGCAGACCGTGCAGATAAAGAAGAGTTGTGGGATATTTCCAAAAAGCCTGCAAGCGGGAAAAAAGTTGTCGTGATTGGTTCAGGTCCAGCCGGCGCTCAGGCTTCTATTGACCTTGCAAGAGAAGGGCACGAAGTAAGCGTTTATGAAAAGCTTAATGCCTCAGGCGGAATGCTGCGCGTGGGTATTCCTGAATATCGTTTGCCGCGTAAAATAGTTGATTTTGAATATTCATATTTGAGTAGATTGGGAATTAAGTTTAATTTTGGTGTTGAGGTTGGAAAAGACATTTCGTTTAAGGAACTTACCGGACGCTACGATGCTGTGATTGTTGCAATTGGCGCTCACAAAGGTTCGATACCTCCAATAAAAGGCGCTGAAGGCATTTCCGGTCTCACCAATGCGGTTGACTTTCTGCGCAGTGCATCTTTAGACAATAAAAACACTCCTGTCGGCAAAAAAGTTCTTGTTGTGGGCGGCGGTGATGTTGCGATGGACTGCGCACGAACAGCGCTCAGGCTTGGCGCTAATGATGTAATGATCGCATCCCTTGAAAAAAAAGAAGAGTTGCCTGCAAGCGGGCACGAGCAAAGCGGCGCAATTGAAGAAGGTATTCCTTTTCATTGCGGCTGGGGTGGTGAAGAGCTTGCAAGCGAGAACGGAAAAGTTTGCGGCATTAAAATGAAAAAGTGCGTTTCAGTTTTTGACGCTGACGGAAAATTCAGCCCCAGTTTCAGCGATGAAAAACTGCAGCTTGAATGCGACATGATTATTTTTGCCACCGGACAGCAGGTAATTGATGTTACCGCCGGAGAAGTGAAACAGGCTGGCGGCGGGCGTTATGTCGTGGATAAACAAACGCTCAATACAGGCATAGACAAAGTTTTTGCGGCAGGTGATTGCGCAGGCGGCACAATTGTTATTGAAGCGCTGGCACTTGGAAGAAAAGCCGCAATTTCAGCAAACCGTTTTCTTTCGGGTCAGGATTTAACCAAGGACAGGGATTTTCTTAATGAATACTGGTTTGAAACAGAGCTTGATATTCCCCTTCCCGACGATATTGTCGATCTCCCAAGACTGCATACCAGAATGATAGCGGCGGAAACCCGCAAGCGTACATTTGAGGAATGCGATTTAGGTTTTGATGATGAAACTGCCGCCAAAGAAGGTCAGCGTTGCATTAAATGCGAATGCAAAAAATGCATGGACGAATGCATCATGCTTAACGACTTTACACTTTATCCGGGCAAAATGTTTAAGCAGTTTTTGGAAGACGGAGATATTCAACCTCTGATTGCGTACTCCTGCAATATGTGCGATCAATGCACACTCGTTTGTCCCAAAGAATTCAAGTTTGCCGAACTCTTCGGCGCAATCCGCAAAGATATGGTCAAAGCTCACGGCGGTGAATCACCGATGCCTGGACACAAAGCGATAAAAATGCATCAGAAATTGGGCTTCTCAAAGTTGTTTACAACAAGAATTAAAGGAGCGAAAAAATAATGAGCGAAAAAACAAACAGAATGGGATATATGCCGGGATGCGCGCTTCCTTCGTACTCACCCGCAAATGTTCAAGCGACAGTTAAACATTTGAAAAACGTATTTCCTGATTTGTCGGTTATACAAAAGTGTTGCGGAAAACCAACGCAGGCAATCGGGCAGGCTGATATGTTTAACAAGCGGTTGGAGAATTTGCTTGATGACATTAAGTATTGCGAGATAGACGAACTTATTGTGTCTTGCCAAAGCTGCATGAAGCTTCTTTCAAAAGTTAAGGACTTCAAAACAACTTCGCTGTGGGAGATTTTCCCGAAGATTGGGTTGCCTGAAGAAATTCGCGGTAAGGCAAAAAACAGTGACGCGGTTTTCTCCTTGCACGACTCATGCTCGGTGCGCGATTATACAGGTATTCATGACGGCATACGCTGGATAATGAATGAGCTGGGATATAAAACTGTAGAGCCTGAACGAACTCGTGCCAATACACGCTGCTGTGGTTTTGGCGGAATGGTTGTACCTGCCAATCCTGACGTTGCAAAACGTGTGATGGTTCGGCGTGTTGGTGATTTTCCCACTGATAAAATCGTTGTTTATTGTGCGGCCTGCCGTTCGTCAATGCTTCAGGCTGGCGGAAATGCCTGGCACATTCTAGATTTAATTTGGGGAGATGTTGTGTATGCCAATACTTCGCCCCCTGCTAATGTTCTTGCAAATCCGATAAAGGCATGGGGCAACCGTTATAAAAGCAAGAGCCTTATTAAAGCCGCAATGAAATAAAAGGGGTAAAAGATGTCCGATACAAACACACAAAAAAATAAAAAAGGCGGCTTGGTAAAAATTATTATCGCTGTTGTGGTAATTGCCGCTGTATTTTTTACCGCGAACAGGCTTGGTCTTACCGAGCACTTAAGCCTTGAAGGTGTGCACACTATGCAGGAATGGCTTGCCGGTTTGGGACATCTTGGGTGGATTGTATTTATCGTGCTTTTCATTTTAATCGCTGTGTTTATGCTTCCTGCGTTTCCAATTACTCTTGCGGCAGGTGTCGCTTTCGGTCCTGTTTTGGGCGCGATATTGTCTTTGGTAGGCGCTACTTTCGGAGCCGTCGCCGCGTTTATCGTGGCAAAGTATGTTGCGCGCGATACCATCGTCGCCCGCTTTCAGAATAATCCGGTGTTTGCAAAAATTGAAAAAGGCTTTCGGGAAAATGGAACCAGCTTTTTAATTCTCACTCGCTTGGTTCCGGCTTTTCCTTACAATCTGCAAAACTATGTTTATGGGCTTACTCCAATTAAACTGAGCACCTTTTTCTTTGTTTCCTCAATTACGATGGCACCAGGTGCATTTATTTATGCATTCATGGCAGGGCAAATTGTTGCTGGGCAGCCGATTTGGCAGCTCATGATCATGTTTGCAATAGCCGGTGTGATCCTCTTTTTAGTTTCCCTCATTCCTAAATATATCGCAAAAAAGAAAGGTATCAATTTAAAAGAAGACTTTAAAAAAGGCGCGTAGCGGTAACCGTGGAAGAAAGCGCGATTATACTTTTTACCCGAATTCCGCTTCCGGGTAAAACCAAAACGAGGCTTCAGCCGTTTCTCACGGCTGAAGAATGCTGCCTTTTGCAAAGCGCGTTCATTCGTGATATATATGAAGTATTACGTGGGACAAAAACCGCTTGTGACATCTTTGTTTGTTATACACCTAAAGGCAATTTGGCGGATTTGCGTGCGTTGCTGCCTGAAGCCCGCATTTTTTTCCCGCAACAAGGGAAGACATTGGGTGAACGGATGAGCAACGCAATCCGCCATGTATTTGATAAAGGATACAATCGCTGTATTTTAACCGGAAGTGATTTGCCGCTTCTGCATTCATGTGCGGTGGATGATGCATTTAACTTACTGGAAAAGCATGATATAGTTTTATGCCCGACTGAAGACGGCGGCTATTATCTAATTGGAATGAAGCAACTGTGTGAAGAAGTTTTTCGTTTGGAGGAATACGGTGTTTCATCTGTGTTTGAAAAAACTCTTGCCGCCGCTGCCAAATGCGGGAGAACTTGCGCGGTTGGACATAATACTATGGACATTGACGAAAAAGAAGATTTGGTGAAGCTGCAAAAAATGCTTGCAGCAGACTCAAATCTTGAGTGCAAGGAAACCAGAATTGTTTTGAAAGAAATCTTTTTGAAAAGAGGTTAATTATGAATGTAATTGACTTAACACCGGTGATTAAATCGGAAAGCTTTTGTAGTTTTCTGAATATTAACCAAAACGAAAAAATAGACTTTGATCTTTTGGGTCACGGTGAATATAACATCAATTACATTTTCCGCAAACCTCATTCGGATAAAAAACTTGTTTTGCGAGTTCCCATGGGAAGCCAAATGCATTTGGGAAATCAGGTGCGCTATGAGTTTGAAGCTTTGCGGCTTTTGGAATCAAGCGGGCGAACACCAAAACCACTTTACATTGACGATACAAAAACCGCAATTCCTTACGGCTTTATGATAATGGAATTTCTTCCCGGGCGTTCGCTACGCTACGAAGACCACGATCTTGCTCAGGCGGCTTTTTGCCTTGCAGATATTCACAATTTGGAAATTAATTCCAGCCACCATTTATTGACACCGGAAAATCCGTGCGCCGCTATTTTGGATGAGTGTAATGTTATGGCAAGCCATTATCTTAACAGTGATTTGGGCAATAATGATGTAAAGCAATTATTGTCTTTACTTCTTGAAAACGGAAAGAAAATTGTAGAAGGCGCAAAAAATTCTTCGTTGCGCTGTCTTATAAACACAGAATTAAACTCAAGCAATTTTTTGGTAAACGATGATATAACGTTTTTGGTGGATTGGGAAAAACCATTATATGCCTGCCCAGGTCAGGACTTGGGGCATTTTTTGGCTCCGACAACTACGCTTTGGAAAACAGAATCAATTTTAACTGAAAGTGAAATACAAAAGTTTCTGCATGTTTATTGCAGCCATTCAAAACATTATTCAGATCCAAGTATTTTATGGCAGGATACATTGCCGTTTTTTACAATTACATGTTTACGCGGCGTTACATGGTGTTCAATGGCTTGGGTGGAGTACCAAAGTCCGGAAAGAGTTCTTAAAGATGCCTATACTTTTGAAAAGATTAAACTTTACACATCGCAGGAATTTTTAGAGAGGATGAAGAATGAGTACCTCAGTGTATAATGTTCTGTTTACCTGCGCATTGGTAAACAGTGCTCAAATTAATCATGAACGCATTTCGATAATTATTCCGGTTTTTAATGAAAGTGGAAACATTGATAATCTGATTGAATATTTACTTCCGCTGAAAGAGCAGTGCGAGATTTTTTTCGTGGACGGCGGAAGCAGTGATGATACTGCAAAACGAATTGAAGAAAAAGGGTTGAAAGTTTACCTCGCGCCAAAAAAAGGCAGGGCAAATCAAATGAATTACGGCGCTCATTTATCAGGCGGTGATATTTTGTGGTTTTTACACGCCGATAGTATTCCACCAAAAGGCGCTTTGTTATACATCCGTGAAATCCTTAACAGCGGATACAAAATCGGATGTTTTCCATTACGTTTTGATTCAAAATGCCCGCTTATGTTTTTAAACGCTCATTTTTCAAACCTTCGGGTAAAAATGCGAAACATAACATTTGGTGATCAAGGCATATTTATACAGCGTAATTTGTTTGAATCGCTCAATGGTTATGCAGTCATTCCGCTTATGGAAGATTATCAATTGTCAATTGATATAAAAAAAGCGGGATTGCACATAGGAATGGCAGGCGGAAAAATCACAACATCTCCGAGGCGTTATTTGGCACAAGGAAAAATAAAAACAATTTTTAAAATGTGGAGACTTCAGCGCATGTTTCGGCGTGGAGATGACATTGAAGAAATTGCAAAGGCGTACGGACATTAATTTTTTTTGAGGGGGAGTTATGAAAAAACTAATTATTGATTGTGATAACACATTTGGCGTTGAGGGATGTGATCTAGATGACGGTTTGGCAATCATTTACTCTCTCGGCACTGAACGCTGCGAATTGTTGGGAGTAACAACAACTTTCGGTAACAATACGCTTGAGGTAGTGACCCCCAACACAATTGAGTTTATGAAAAAAATCGGCATGGAAGGAATTAAAGTTGAGGCTGGACATTCAGATGATCCGCACAAAAACGAAGCTGCTTTGTTTTTGGTTGATGCGGTTAATAATTTCCCAACTGAGATTTCACTCCTTGCAATCGGATCATTAACAAACTTGTGTCACGCATGGATATTAGATCCATACTTTTTCGAAAAAGTTGATGAATTATCCTTTATGGGTGGAATCACCGAAACATTGATTATTGAGGGAAAACAATTGGATGAATTAAACTTTTCCTGCAATAACACAGCGGCTTTTCATGTTCTTAAAGAAGCTAAGTCAATCAATGTTGCAACCGGAAACGCTTGTCTAAATGCGCTATTTTCCAAAGAGCGTTTTGATAAATTGGCTCAAAGTGAATATACTTTTTTACGTTGGCTTTATGAGCAGGGGCAATATTGGTTCCACCGTGAAAATGAAGTGTTTGGACACGGCGGTATTTATAAGTGGGATGTTTATGCGGCGGCAGCTTTGCTTTATCCTGAATTATTTAACAAAAACGTTGTGGAAATTTCACCGGATTTAAATTCCTTGAAAACCGGAATGTTATTGGGAGGAGGAAATCGACGGACTGTTAACGTGCCGGTTGTAAAAGACAGAAAAGCTTACGAAGAGCACGTTTATGAAACTTATTCAATATTTGCAAACAGGAGGCAAATGGCATGAAAAAGATTTATTTGGCGTTAGTCGTTACGGCTTCAATTTTAATTATTGGATGTGGCCCCAGACAAATCCCTTCGGTTCAACCAACTAGTTTTGAAGAGGCTTTGGCAACCGCCCGCGGAAAAACGGTTACTTTTTTCGGATGGGGCGGTGATCATAATATTAACCAATGGCTTGATACAGTTGTGGCAGATACACTTAGAGAGCGTTATGATATAACGCTTGTGCGGGTTTCCATGGGAATAGGAGATATTCTGTCAAAACTGATGGCTGAAAGACAAGCCGGTTCAGTATCCGGAGATATTGATGTTGTTTGGATTAACGGTGAAAATTTTTATGCGGCTTTAAACGCAGGGCTTTTATGGGGCCCGATTACCGGTCTTGTTGAAAACATGAAATATATGGATCCTGATGATCCTGCAATACATTATGATTTTGGAACACCGGTAAACGGAATGCAGGTTCCTTACGGAAAGGCGCAGATGATCTTCATTGGTGATACAGCGGTATTAGACAGGTTTCCGGCAAGTGCCGCAGAGCTGCTTGAACTTGCAAGGCAAAATCCTGGAAGGTTTACATATACAGCGCCTCCTGATTTCACGGGGAGCGCCTTTGTCCGCAACATTATTTCCGATGTCATAGGTTTTGACACTTTCAATAATGCGCCGGTAGATGAGCAAGGTTTATATGAAGTAATTCGTCCCGCATTAGATTTCTTGATTGAATTAAACCCATACTTATGGGAACAGGGAAGAACATTTCCAAGCAATCCTGCCGTTTTGGATGCAATGTTTGCCGATGGACAAGTTTTTATGACAGTGAGTTATCACCCAAACCATGCTGCACAGCGTATTGCTGCAGGTCAATTCCCTCCTACTGCACAGGCGTTTTTGTTTGATGCCGGCACCAAGGGCAATACGCATTACATGGCGATTCCGTTTAATGCGCCCAATAAAGATGCCGCACTTGTTTTGATAAACCACATAATAAGCCCTAAGATTCAGATCAGCAAGTTCGATCCCAGAAACTGGGGCGACATGCCGGTTTTTGATATCAATCGTATAAGTGATGAACAAAGAGCTTTGCTTGACAGCATTTACACCGGTCTTGGAACGATTCCCCCTGCTGAACTTTTGGCAAGGCAGATTCCTGAAGTGCGCGCACCGAAAATACCGGTAATTGACAGACTCTGGCTTCAACATGTTGCGCAGTAGAAAGTAATGAAACGATTTGCACCATACCTGCTTGTATTGCCGTTTGTTCTTATAATTTGTTTTATCTTTATAGGCGGGCTATTTCAGGCGGTGGTGCAAAGTTTGGGATATATGCCGGTGTTTGGTTTTAATGAAATTACATTTGACTTTTACCGGCAAGTATTTAATGATTGGCGCTTTTTAAATTCCATTCGGAACACTTTCTACATTGCATTTGTATCATCTTTGATTTCAGTAATTATGGGTACATTAATAGCAATTATTATGAGCAAGCTTATCCCTGCTCCTAAACTTTCTTATCTTTTTTATAAAACACCAATACTTTTGCCGCATTTAATTGTGATAGTAATGATGTTTTTTATTTTTTCCCAAACAGGAATTATTTCCCGGTTTGTATTTTCTCTTGGATTAATAAACGACCCAAATGACTTCCCGCTACTTGTCTTTGACAGATTAAGCATTGGAATTATTTTAGTTTATCTTTTTAAACAAATTCCGTTTGTATCGCTCACTGTATTCACTGTACTAAAAAACATTGATAAAAAACATTCACAAGTTGCAGAAAATTTAGGCTCAAGCTCCTGGCACACCTTAACAAAAATTACTTTGCCGCTCCTTGCTCCTTCCATTTTTTCGGTATTTTTAATTTGTTTTGCGTTTGGTTTTGGAGCATTTGAAGTTCCGTTTCTTTTAGGAAGTCCTGCCACAGTTACATTGCCAGTCCTTGCGTACTTTGAACACAGGAGCCCTACATTGGTAACCAATTTAACAGGAATGGTCATCAATGCAGTTATTTCTGTTATTTCACTTACATTGGCTTTTATATATGCAATTGTTTTTAAAGTATTCAATAGACATGGTTTGAAAGGAGGGCTTTTGTGAAGAAAGCCAGATTGATTGGCAAGTCCTTTTTCTATGTTTGTGTATTTGCAAGTTGCGCACCATTAGCGATATTGATTTTGCTTTCGTTTTCTTTTTCGTGGCCGTATCCTTCTTTGCTGCCAACAATCTTTACTTTTCAGCATTACATTCATGTCTTTTTTAATAATCCTCAAACATTGAATGCAATTTCAACAAGTATTATTTTGGCGCTCTTTACAACTCTTTTATCCCTTGCCATCGCGATCCCTGCTGCAAAATCTTTAGCACTTTACAATTTCAGGGGCAAAGAATTAGTTAAAATTATGGTTCTTCTCCCATTGATTATTCCACCTTTGGCAGTTACCTTTGGTATTCAGGTTTCAATGATTCGCTTGGGGCTTACAGGAAATCTTCTGGGAGTTACTATAATTCATACGGTTTTTGCTTTGCCTTTTGCAATTAGAATTATGACCAGTGTTTTTGATCTTATCGGCGACAGGTATGAAAAACAGGCAACTGTTTTAGGTGCGTCAACATTAATGACTTTTTTCAAAGTAACTTTGCCGATTATAATGCCTGGAATTTTATCAGCAGCGGTTTTAAGTTTTTCTGTTTCAATTGCCCAATATATAACAACTTTGTTAATAGGCGGTGGACGTATAATTACCATTACGGTTCTTTTGGTTCCGTTTTTTCAAAGCGGACAATTGCAAATTATGTCTGTTTACAGTATAGTCTTGGTTGCGACTTCTTTAATGTCGCTTTTTGTTATCGAGCGGGCAGTTCGCAGATTTTATAACCTGGAAGCCGTCGTTTTCGCTTAGCTGTTTGTTGGTGAAAAGGAGCTATAAAACATTGTCTACATTACGCATTGAGAATATAAATAAATCGTTCGGCGGGAAAAATGTTCTCCGCGATATATCCCTATCCATAAACGAAGGAGAGTTTGTTTCGTTGCTTGGACCTTCAGGCTGCGGCAAAACCACATTGTTTAAGCTTATCGCCGGATTGGAAGCTCCTGACAGCGGAAGCATTTTTATTAGCGGTAAATGCTGCGACAATATCCCTGCCAAAAAACGCGGCGCGGTGATTGTCTTTCAAGATTACGGGCTTTTTCCGCACATGACCGTAATGCAGAATATTGAATTTGGGCTTGCAGCTCAAAAAATAACGCGATCTGAACGTTTGATAAGATCAGCAAAAATGCTTGAGTTGGTGCAGCTTAGTGAAAAATCAGGCAGTTATCCTCATGAGCTTTCCGGCGGACAAAAGCAACGTGTGGCACTTGCAAGGGCCTGCGTTCTTGAACCAAACGTGCTGTTGCTTGATGAACCGTTTTCAAATCTAGATACCAACTTAAAAGAAGCCATGCGTGAATTTGTCCTAGAGCTTCAGCGCACGTTAAAGATCACCACAATTTTGGTAACACACGACAAGGAAGAAGCTTTTATGACATCACAAAGGGTGGCGGTTATTTTTGACGGCCGCATTCAGCAATTTGACTCGCCTTTCCAAATATATTCAGACCCAAAAACTAAACTTGTTGCTGATTTTATCGGAGAAGTAAATTATATTGACGGCAATGTAATTGACGGAAAATTTATTTGCCCATTAGGGAGTTTTGAGGCAACTAATTATCCAAGCGGTGCGGCG
>Ga0209755_10006347_pt1 | contig 13135 bp, 11 predicted proteins | sample TergutCo191P1_FD_187301 | JGI IMG/M metagenome (GOLD analysis project Ga0209755, IMG submission 187301) | Cornitermes sp. P1 segment gut microbial communities from Petit-Saut dam, French Guiana - Co191P1 (SPAdes) (version 2) | ecosystem: Host-associated > Arthropoda: Insects > Digestive system... | reverse complement strand
ACATCAACTGTTAATTTTTCACAAATAACAACTGTAGATAAAGATGACTTGACTGAACAGGTATCCATGCTGCCAAAACACATTCTCGAAAAAATTAACAGCTGCCTTAAAACTGTTCTGGAAATTTTATAGCTCTCTCCCCTCACTTCCCAATCTCTCCAAAAAAAAATTTTACCACGAACAAAACCGAACGAAAGAAAAAACCACGGAGGACACAGAGGTCACGGAGTTGTTGGCAGAAATCTTCTTCTCTCCGTGTTCTCCATGCCCTCTGTGGTAAAATTTCTTCTCTTTCTTCCATATGAATCCAGTACACTTGATGTAAATCTATAGGTTGAAATACTACAATATCATAGTCTTGTATAACCACTTATTTCTGCTTTAGGTCCTTCTAATCCACTAGTTGCATTATAAGCAGCGACAAAAAATAAATAAGTTGTATTTCGATCTAAATCCATAAGATTTACAGCATTACCTGTTAATGAACCAATATGATAATAACCACCACCTAATAACATATAAATTTCATAACGAGTAGCTCCAGGAACATCATTCCATTGCAAATTAACAGTTGTTGTTGTATTCCCTATTTGCCGCAAATTTGTTGGTTTTGCTGGGGCGGTAATCGCTGATTTCTGTAATGAATAATCACTTTCTCCAGCCATATTCTCTGCTATTATCCAATAATAATATGTAGTATTACCTTGCAGCTCTTCATGAATAAAACTGTTACCTGTAGTTATTCCTGCAAATGTTTTTATTCCTGTTGAACTTGTGGCATAATATATTTTAAAATACTCACCTGTTGGATGACTCCATCTTAATGATATAGAAATAATACCACTCCATCCATCATTACCATTTGCATATACATTGCTTGGAGCACTAGGCTTTGGAACCATTGAAATTACTGCTGAAAGGGAACTTTCAACTCCATCAATATTTAATACGGAAATAAAATACCAATACATCCTTTCCGTTAATCCTGAATTTAAATATGTAGTTCCCGTAACAGTATCAAGTACTGTCTTTGATCCAGTAGCAGTTGTTGAACGATACACTTTATAACTGCTCGCTCCTGCTACAGCGTCCCATGTTACTTGTATGCTGTTTGTTGATATTGCCGTTGCAATAACACCAGTTGGAGCAGATAAAGGCGCTAAAAGTGTTTTAGTAGAAAATATTTCTGTAAAGTTACTTTCACCTGAATTATTAATTGCTGTTACAAAGTAATAGTATATTGTATCTGCCTGCAAATTTGTATGAGTAAATGTTGTACTATTTAATTGACCTATTTGCGTTTTATTACCTGTAGGACTTGAAGCGGAATAAATTCTATAATTATTAGCTCCTGTTACAGAGTTCCATGCTAAAGTTATACTGTTATTTGTATTTGTTGTACTTCTTAGATTAGACGGTACAGATGGAATAGTTATTCTTGAAACAGACTGTGAACGATTACTCATTATCACACCGTCAACAGCTGCTATGGTATAGTAATATGTAGTACCTCCAGATAAACCTGTATGTGTATACGAAGTATCAGTAACTGCACTGCTTGCTAAAATATTAATACTGGAACTGCTTGTGCCATAATACACATTATAACTTTTCGCTCCTGTTACAGATGACCACGTTAAATTAATACTATTTGAGGATTGTGATGTAAGATTAACATTAGATGGTACAGCAAGGGTACTGCTTGCTTTCAAAGTAAATGAATAATCATTATTATCACGACTATTTGTTTTTATCTTTACTATAGAACTAAAATCACTTCCTCCTGATATTGGAGTAAAACGTATGGTAAATGTTGTGGTATTTCCTGGAGTAATTGATGTTACCGAAGAAGGTTGAGTTATAACGCTATATAAATTATTTGAATTATTTTCTAAGTTTATACGATTATTATTAACAGTTTCAAATGTAAGGTTTGCAAGTCCTGAATTTCCTATTGTAAATATTACATCTTTATATTCACCAATTATTACAGAACCAAAACTATATTCACCAGCATGCGCAACAGCTGCCGTACCTTGCTTTATTGTTATCTGAGGCATAGGAATAAAGCCTTTTCCTTTTACATTTAAAGTATAAAATAAAGAATCAGAATTATTAAAAATAGTAATAACACCTGTATCTTCTCTTTCTACAGTCGGTGAATATTGAATTATAAAAGCAATAGATGAACCTGGAGCTATAGTTGTGTTTGTAGGTTGGGAAGGAATAGCAAATACAGGATTTGATGATGAAATTATTGGTTCGCCATTCAATTCGAGTGGAAGATTACCAATATTTTTAATTGTAAATATACGTTGAATATTTGTAGATATTTCTGTTTCACCAAAATAAAATGAAGATGGATTTTCATTTTCAATAACAATATTGTTCTGACTTAATTCAAGTATTGGTTTACTTAAAGTATTATAAACATAACTCAATGTTCCGTTTATTCCGCCTGTGACAGTAGATACTGAATTAGTATTATAAATTATCCAATCATCTGAACTCCCTTCAGTAATACTTTTAATATCATTTGTTTTACATTGTATCGGATTGCCGTTAACCATTAAAGTAAAAAATATAGGTATAGAAGTATTATTTGGAGATAGCTCCATAGTTTTATTACTGCCAACAGCAATATTACCGAATTCTATTGAAGAATAAGTTACATTATAAAGAATATAACTAGAAAGATTGGTGATCTTTAATGATGTAATAATTTTAAGGGTATTATTATTTTCATTAATATTGTCAGCACAAGAAAAGAGTATTAAGGTAATTAAAAATAATAAATAGTTTTTATTTCTCATTTTTCTTTTCATAATCAATCCTCCTAATTGAAAACGAGAATACGTTCATTAGCTTTAACTATTGAAGTACCATTATATGTAAAATAATAAATAAACGCGTTCTTGGTTATGTACTCGCCATTTTGTGAAATAAAATCAGAAAAGTATGTTTCGTCAAATGCGGTAGAAATATTATAATATTGGCAATGCTCGCCAACATCAGAGATATTATCAAATTTATACAACCCTTGTTTATTAGGTTCAATTAATAATTCATTATTTGCTTGATATATGCTATTTGTGGAATACCTTAAACGTACTGCTAAATTATGTGTATTAATAATTTTTACAAACGCAGACTTACATTCAAGATTTACAGGCTGTGGTATTTGAACAGTGATTGGTTTATTTGCTTTTAATTCTACAGGGAATTGAACATCGGGATCATAACAGTTTACGATTATATCTTTTGTTTCATTATTAAAATCATCATTTACAACTTTAATTATATACTCAAAAGAGAAAACCGTTACTTTATTATCTATAATACGAACAGGTATTTTTATTTCTCTGCTAATATTATTTACTTCTGCTATTATTGGACCATAAAAAGAATCTTTTCGTACAATTACATTATAACTGGAGGTGTTAAAAAAAGTTACCATTACAGTTTGATATTCATCTTCTTGCCCATTACTTGTATTACTAGTATCACAAGAAAAAAGAGAAACTATAAAAAGTAATAATATAATAATTCTTGTTTTCATTCATACTGTTCCATATAGCAAGAAAGCATTGATTTTTCAGATCTTGCTGTGAGTACGGACTATAATTTATGGCCCGTACTTTAATAATTTAATTTGCTGTTAAAAATTGTGTCTTACTAATTGCTTGTTCTTTAACAAGCCATGCTGAATAATCGTTTGGATTATTTTCGTCACCGCCGGTAACAAAATTCAATGCAACAGTATAGTACCAGCCATTTTCAATAATAGGATTAACTGATGGATTGCTTTGCTCACGAACAGGAATAATAATTGACTGCATTGAGCCAAGAGCAAGATTTAGATTTAATCCTGTTCCATCTGATCTGATTTCAAACGGAGCCCTTCGGCCAGCGCCTATAAGTTGAATATTACTCTCCGGTGTATAACGTGTTCCACCATTCCTAAAAACCGCGCTTTGAGAAGATAGTGTGCAATTATTAGTAACTGCTATTGTTGCAAAGGGAATATCTACCTCAAAATTTATTGTTGCCGTGCCGCCGCTTGGAAAATAATAATCTTCCATATTAGTTTGGGTTTGAGGCTGAATTGACTGAACACCGCCTAATAAATCATTACCCGCAGGTGTAAAAGTTGTTATTGCTCTTGTAATAGAGTTATAGGCAACCCATACAGGGTGTCCTACAAAAATATCGGTAGATGTTGCGTAAACTTTATAATAGGCTTCTCTTCTTGCAAGAAAAGCTATTTTATCGCCATCGGGAGAATTTTTCCTGATTTCCATTGGCCAATCTTCGCTTCGATTAAAACATTGGAAAACATAATTGCCGTCATATCTTGATTGCAGAGTTATACGAAATCTTGAATTATTGCGATATGTGATCATAGCGGAATAATCAATCTCGGAATTACCTTTTTTTGATTCATATTCTGATTGTTTAATAGCATAAATTATTTCATAACCGCCAACAATAAAATCTGACCGATCTGAAAAACTAACCTGTGCAGTATCGCTTGGATGAACGCCACCAATTATATTACTATCAAGTAGAGCTCCCCTTCTGAATAATAACATTTTATGGTTTGTGGGATTAATAACCTCAACGGTTCCATTATTATTACCCCTGAATGTTGGATCGTAGTACTGAGCATAGGCATCTGTATTGTTATTGTTGTTGTTATTGTCACTATCTCCGTCACATCCACCTAGCAACACCCCAAAAATAAGTGCCAAAACGACCATTCCAGCAATTCCTTTCCTCTTCATAAATTTCCCCTTTTACAGTTACATTTACAGGATTTTGACCTGTTTTGTAATTGATTGTAAAAATAACATGGCTTTAGAGCCTTGTTTTATACCATTATCCCCTAAAATAGTAGGGAACATATAATATATATACCCTATTATAAAAGGAATTGCAAGGCTTTTCCCTTTTTTTTAAGTAAGATTTTTATATGAATTTTGGTGAGAATTTAAGAGATGCCCTTGAATTATCAAATTTAAGGCAAGTGGATTTAGCTAGAAAAACAGGGATAAATATAAAATCTATAGAAAATTACATAAAAAATGACTCAAAAACAATACCTTCTGCCGATAAAGCTGTAAAAATTGCAAGAGCTTTAGGTGTAACTGTCGAAGACCTAGTTTATGGTCAAGACAATGGAAAAAGTGAAGCAACTAATAAGTATAGAAACAGCAGAATAATCGCCGTTATCTCTAAGTTAGATAAATATAACTTTGAGGCAATAATTTCAATTGCTAAGGCCTTACTTTCCCTACAACCGAAGTAAACTGTGTACTAAAAGATACTGTATATAGCTCAGGTTCAGATTTGTTCGTGATGATTGGCGATAGAAATTCTTCTTCTTCCTTCGTGAAAATCCGTGCAAATCAGTGGACTAATTAAAAATTTATCATTTTTTTCATAGCGTATTTTTAACGCAGCGCGGCATGTCGCTTGATTTGGGCGCAATCGCCAAAGGATACGCGGCGGATGCAGCGGCAAAATAATAAGAGACGCAAATATTACGCGCGCATTAATTGACCTTGGCGGAAATAATTTTGTCATCGGAGAAAGAAGCGCAAATACCCCATGGAGGGTAGGCATTCAAAAACCGGGCGATGAGCGCGGAGAGTCAATTATCACATTGCAGCTAACAGATAAAACGTTTGTTACATCAGGCGTTTACGAGCGGTACTTTAAAGAAAACGGAAAACACTATCACCATCTTTTTGATCCGTTTACAGGATACCCTGCAGACAACAGCCTTTTATCTGTTACGATTGTCACGGATGTTTCAATGGATGCTGACGCGTTAAGTACTAAAGTCTTTGTGCTTGGTTACGATAGGGGACTTGCTCTTTTGGAATCATTTCCTGATGTTGAGGCGATTTTTATTTTAGAAAATATGGAAATTCGCTCAACCAATAGATTAAATTAAATATTTAAAATATTTTTACCACGAACCACACGGACAAAACCAAACTTGTTGTTTGATTGCTCATCGCCGACAACGCGTTACGCGCAATTTAAATACTGAATATTAACCACGGAGCATCGAACCAAAAGTTCGGAGAAGAACACGGAGGAAGAAGAGGAGAAGTCTTCTCGCCAAGGCGCTAAGATCGCTAAGAACGCCAAGAATGAAGAGAGGAGGAATTTCAGCGCTTTTTCTGCTCTACCTCTAGTTCTCAAGCCACATTGCTTTTTCTTTTTTACTGTACCTCCTCTTCTGCAGTAGAAGTAGTTGTTTTGATGGTTACTGGACGGTTACGAAGAACTGACGATTACGATAAACAGTGTAGTATACGAGACTAAATTTCGTATACTACACTACTCTGTTACAATCTAACAAAATGATATTAGTAAATTTCACTATCGGATATGTCCGAAGTTATTTAATTATATACAATTGAAAGATTTATGTTTGTATTAACAATCCCCCCTTGATAATTACTACCATTCCAACCTATACCCCTGAAAGCATTACCCCAGTTATAAGATGTTGAATCAACAGGACTTGAACCATAGCCTGAAGTTCCTGAAGGAACATTAATGATAACAGTTTTTGATGTATCAACATTCCAAAATAAAGTAATTCCAAGTTTAGGAACTGATGTCCCTAAATTAATTGTTAGTGTCTTATTTCCAGTTTCTCTAAACGCATCTCTACCAATACTAGTAGCTGATGGAATGTTTAACTCTGAAAGAACAGTACCTATAAAAGCATAATTAGCAATCGTAGTAGCTTTTGGAAAGCTAGCACTGGTTATAAGAGTATCACGAAATGTAAAACTGCCAATATATGTTGCTTCAGGAAGATTAACACTTGTTAAAGAAGTACAACGTGCAAAAACACCAGCTGAAGAGAAACCATCTGTTAATTCTTCGCCAATGATAGTTGCTTTTGGCAAGCTAACACTTGTTAAGCTTATACAACTGTAGAATGCTGCTCCTCCTATATTTGTAGCTTTAGGAAAATAGATACTATTGATTCCAGTACAATGCTGAAAAGCTGCTGTTCCTATGCTAATAACTTCTGGGAAATGTAAACTCGTAAGTTTTTCACAATATGAGAAAGCTCCCTCACCAATACTGACTAAATTAGGGAAATTAATATTTTCAAGACTTTTAACTTCATAAAAAGCTAATCTGCGAATCAATGTTACTTCTGCTCCACTTATTGATCTTAAATTAGTAAATGCATCATAAATGGATGTTTCTGAAGTAATTAATGCACCAATAGTTGTTGCAACATTAGGAACTATCAATGACACTATTCTACTTCTACCACTACCAGACTTAGGATCAAAAGTATTATATTCGACATGGCACGAAGATAGATCAAGTTCAACAAATTTATTAGCTAATGATATTTGATTCATTAGGTCAACCCAACCAATACCAAATGTGTTTCTCATATCACCTAAATTCATATTAACTGAAATAAATATGGGGTTTTCTTGTGAAATAACATTACCTTGTGTATTAGTTGCTAATGGGTTTAAATAGTTATACATGCTAGTTGCATTTGTAAAAGTAGATGGTGTAGTAGTAGTAGTTTCTGTACTATTACCTGTAGAATTTATTGCTCTCACACGGAATGTATAACCTGTACCATTCGTTATATTAGTAAATGTGTGAGTTGTACCAGTTACAGTAACAGTATTTAGACCCCAATTATCCATTGTTACTTGATAACCTGTTATAGCACCGCCACCATTACTTTGTGGTACAGTCCATGATAAAGTAACATGTTTATCTCTAGGAATTGCTAAGAAATTTCTAGGCTGTGTAGGTAGTGCAGCAATAATTGTATTAGTAGGATTACTTGTTACACTGCCTGAATAACCATCTCGTATTACGGTTACTGTAATTATTGAACCTGCATCTGATTCAGTTAAAATATATGTACTATTTGTGCTTAAATTTGTTGTTGAATTACGATTCCATTGATACCTTAATGTACCAGTACCAGAAAGTGAACTTGTATTAACTGACAATGTTTGTCCAACTTGGGTAGTACCGTAAATAATAATGTTACCAGTAAGAACAGGTGGAACAACAGTTGTAGGCATACTACTAACACCACTAGAATATCCCACACGATTTACATTAACGGTAATTGTTGATCCTATATCATCTGATTTTATTAAATATGTATTATCGGTACCAATTACTGTATCGCCTTTTTTCCACAGGTAAGAAATTGTTCCATTACCACCTAAAGAAGAAATATTAGCAGTGAGTATTTGTCCAACCTGAACATTTCCTGTAATTGTAACTGTTCCTGGTAACGCATCTGCTGCAGCAACGATTGCAGTTGGATCACTTATAATAATACCAGAATTGTTTGCACGTGTTACATTTAGTGTTATCGAAGAACCTAAATCATCAGTTACTACAGTATACTTATTTGAATTAGCCCCTATGTTAGTTGATCCTCGTTTCCATTGATACGTAATTGTTCCACTGCCGCCAAGAGAAGTTGTGTTTGCGGTTAACTCTTGCCCTACCTGAGCAATACCATTAATAACAACTGATCCAGAAAGAGCAGGAATAACACTACTTGTACTTGGTTTTGTACCAGTAGTATTATATACAATACTATAAGTGCCTGTATTGGCATCAATTACATTATAAGGCTGTATATCTATTGAAAGAGTATATGTATTAGGTTGACCGTATGTTACATCAAAAGCCAAATGATTAAGATAAAAAGATATGGATTGACTAGAATATGTATAATAATCAGTCCAGCCAGAATCATAATTTCCAATAGAGCCAAGTGCCCCAGTTCCCGTTAACCTATATCTAAAAGCTATTTTTCCAGTCTTTGTAGAGTTGTCTCTATCATTTATCCACAAATATATAGCACTTGGACCACCATATGAAGAAGAGTATGCAGACACAGAAAGAGTATGCGAGCTTACGCTATTTGAATCAGCAACTATTCCATTAAGCCACTGATTATTAGTAAGTGTTCTACTATTTTGTATATTAACTGTACCAAAATGAATATTATTTCTGTTATTATGATTTATAATAATATTACCAAGTTCACTACTCCTGGAACCATTGTTGGCTACTGCTACAAAGTAAATGTTTATATTATTGTCAAAATATGGAATTTGTGTTGACCAAGTGTTATCTGTAAGATTAATTGGAATTGCTGAGCCATCACCAATTGGAATAGTACAATCTGCGTTTTCATATATTAATAACCATGCATTAGTAGGATTTTGATTATTTACTTTTAAAGTAATAGAACCACTTATGGAATATGAATTATTCCATTTCGCATATAATGTTGTACTATCTGTAACTGTATAAGAATTACTTGCATTATAATTAATTCCAGAACCATCATATGCAGTGTTCCAGCCGCCAAATAAGTAACCTATTTTATCAAGCGAGCCCTTACTAGGAAGAATTATAGAAGAACCAGCAAAAACGGTTTGTGATACCGGCGTAACTCCAGATGTAGCATTGTTAATATCAAAAGTAATAGTGTACTGAGAGAGAAGAAAATCATTATCAGTAAATACTTTTGTATATACAGTTGTTAAAAATGGTTTTATGTGAATTGCCTCGCTTATACCAGTCATATGATGATTTTTACTTACATTGATAGATAATAAATATGAGCCAGGTTCTAATTCAAGTGTTTGTGTTTTTCCAGTTCCATTTGTAACATTAACAGGATTTAAAACAATATACTCCATATCCTGCCATCTTTGTAAAGTGATTTCGGTATTTGCTCCAGTAGGTAAATTTATAGTATAAGTTAACTTACCACTAGATAAATTATTCACTTCGACAAGACTAACATTCACTGTCGTATTAATACCCTGTCCTACAGTAAATTCATTTGATTCTCCAAATGCTGCTAAAACAAATGATTCATCAACTTTTATATAAGCATGTACCGCAACAATATAATTACCAATTTCCAAAGAAAAGAAACCATTTTTATCTGGATTTTTCTCAATGCCATTCCCATTCCCATTTTTTACAAATGTATACTCATATTTATCAAAGTTCATTGATGGAAAAACTGTACGAGCATCGTTCTGTACAGATGCATTTCCATCGAAAAAGGAGATATTTATCATTCCATAACCGTTTTCAATTAGTGGTTGGTTTTCAAGTGGATTAAAAGTATCTTGACATGATGTAAATAGTAACACCATAATGAAATTAATAATTCCTAATGTAAGAATTAATTTCGAATTATTTATAAACATTTTTTTCTTAGTCATTTTTGTCCTCCTATATAACCTTATGGTCTCGTACTTGAGTTACTAACAGCAATCTGATAAGTTCCACCAGAATATCCATTATAAACACTCCTTGAAACTATTCTTATATAATATACTTGTCCACTTGTTACCGTTTGCGAGTAACTTGCTTCACTATAACTATTAATCGGAATTGTTGATATTAAATTATAACTTTTATCATAAATATATGCGTTGGAACTCAGCGTACCCCGATAAAAGTGTATAAACAGCGTACTAGCTGTAGCTGTAAAACTGTGTTCTCTATAATCAGGATAATTACCAGTTGAGACATTACCTGAAAAAGTTATATGAACGGTAATCAAAATATTAGTATTATAAATCTTACCATTCTTTTCAACAAATAATCCGATTGTATAATTTCCAACCATATCACTTGAAAATGTAAAGGTATTATTACTATGTCCAGTATTAACACCATTTAAATGCCATTGCTTAACAGTATAACTTGGATCTTGGGCAGTAATTATTAAATCTGTTCCTGCAGATATACTTGTAGAACCGCCGCTTGTTGTAACAAGACTGCCATGTTCATTAACCCAGTAATATTCAAATCTACTATCTGGCATCAATGCTTCAATAACAAGAGTGCCGCCATTTAAACCATTTGCGGCATTCCAACCTGTTGATGCACCCACATTGAAGGTTACTGTGTATGTTCCGACTGTTGTCGGTTGTGTAGCTGAACCATTGTATAAAACAGTTATCGTTCCGGTTGATTTTCCTTCTTGCGGTGTTATTGTAACTGCGGTAACACTTCCTGCAGTCTGATTTAGATTGCCAATAAAAAAATCAGAAGCAACAGGGTTTTGATTATTAATCCCCAAACTTCCACCATTTAATCCAGTAACCGCATTCCAACCAGTTGATGCTGCCACATTAAATGTAACAGCATATGTTCCAGCTGATGTTGGTAGTGTTGTAGAACCATTATAAAAAATTGTAATTAAACCTGTTGATTTACCTGTTTTTGGCGTTATCATTACTGCCGTTACACTTCCTACTGTTTGGATCAGATTATTAATATCAAAGTCAGATGCATTAGGAGTTTGATTAATAAAATTAATACTCAAACTGCCGCCATCTAATCCCTCTGCCGCATTCCAACCCGCGGAGGCTGCCACGTTAAATGTTATCGAATAAGTTCCTACATTTACTGGAAGCGTTGTTGAACCATTATAAAAAATGGTTATAGTTCCTGTTGATTTTCCTGTTTGTGGCGTGATAATTACTGCGGTAACACTTCCTGCTGTCTGCGTTAAATTACCAATAATAAAATCACTTGCAATAGGATTTTGAACAAGAGGCATACATATACATTCATGTATTACTTCGCCGCAATCTTCACATGCGTTGATTCCATTTCCGCTGTCGATAGTTTCACCTAAACATGACATTACCAAAAATCCGATTATTGCTAAAAAGATTAGGGTTCCAAGTAATTTTAATAATCTCATCAAAAAGCTCCTTTGTTTTTATTCGTGTATAATTAACATTACAAGATATTTAAATGTCGTTAATTTTTAATCTATATCAATCATTTGCTTATCAGGAAGTTTTGTAATACTTTCTCCCATTTCGCATTGAAATATGGTAATAACCGTCTTATTCCCCTGTTTTACTATTTCATCTATCCTAAAACCCACTCCTTCTAAAGCTTTTTCAATACCTTTGTGGGGTCTTTGGGTATAATTTTCCATAAAAACCTTTATAATTTCGATATTAGCATATATATTCGTAAATGGCAAGTATTTTTTTAATGAAAAACTATTTATTATACAATATAATAGACAGGAAATGATCCAAACATATGGAGAACGGCTTGGGTCAGCATTGAAGCATAGATGTATTAAACAGGCTGATCTAGCCAAAAAACTAAATATTAGCCAAACCACAATCTCGAAGATAATAAATGGAGTTCAATTTCTGGACTTTGATTTAGCGGTAAAAGCCTGTGAAATACTGGATATTTCCTTAAACTGGCTGGCATACGGCATTGATAATGAGCCAAAACCGCCATTTTACCGTAATCCGGAAAGGCAACGGATAGAATACCTCATTTCTATAATGGAGAAAGCCGAATACCCGCTAATTATTGTCGCAATGGAAGAAATTATCGAAATAAGATTAAAAAATGCTTCAAATTTAAATATACCTCCGAGAAAAACCGAAAAATCCGGCAAATCAAAAAAAACAACTTAACAAACGTATGTATCTTTTTCTCAATACATGTGTTATAATAATCAAAGGAGATAGAAATGGGTATAGTACACACAGAGATAACATTAAAAAATCTATATGATAATAGAGATGCTCAAAAAGGTCATATAAAGCCTGAAGATGTCAGGACAGAAACAGTAACTGCAGTAGCGGATACAGGATCAATGTATCTGGTTATTACGGAAGAACTCCGTCAAAAGCTTGGGCTTGGGATAAAAGAAGAAAGAACCGCTCATATAGCAAACGGACAACAGGTAAATTGTCAAATAACGGATTCTGTAGAAGTTCACTGGAAAGACAGAGAAACAGCAGTACCGGCGATGGTCATTCCAGGCGCAAAAAAAATATTATTCGGCGCTCTGCCAATGGAGGCAATGGATCTCATAGTAAACCCGGTAACACAGGAAGTCGTCGGCGCACACGGCGACAAAGTAGAATTCCTGGCATTATAAAAATAAATTAGATAACCACTTCTACTGTACTGTTTCCCTGTGCAATTCCCTGTTCATCATTGAAAGAACCAAAATGCTGCCATACGGCGCTTTGTAAGGAACTGTGAATTCGCAGCCTGAAAAATTAACAGTAAAGAGACGCTG
>Ga0209755_10006346_pt1 | contig 13135 bp, 8 predicted proteins | sample TergutCo191P1_FD_187301 | JGI IMG/M metagenome (GOLD analysis project Ga0209755, IMG submission 187301) | Cornitermes sp. P1 segment gut microbial communities from Petit-Saut dam, French Guiana - Co191P1 (SPAdes) (version 2) | ecosystem: Host-associated > Arthropoda: Insects > Digestive system >... | reverse complement strand
ACAGCGCTTCCCGTTTTGAGATTAAGTCCGAAGAAAACTTCGATGTAAGCCTTAGGAAGAATCCTCACGATTCCGGACATTCCCTCGTTTTGAGCTTGCATAAGACGGGTAGTTTGACATGGGTGGAAGCGCCTGAGTGCCGCTACCGCGATCAGCATATTTCAGGTTCTCTCCGCATTGACGCTCGCGGCGGATACAGCGCCGCCGGCATTCTTTTTAGGATGGTTGATGATGGAACGCACTATTCGTTTCTGATTTCGAGTAAGGGTTACTTTCGCCTTGACGCGCTTCGCAACGGTATGCCGCTTGCGCTTGTGGGTTGGACTGAAATGCCGCAGATGCCGGGGGCGCTCCTAAGTCCTGAGCAAAGTGTGGATTTTTCCATAATCTGTTACGGAACCCATATCGTAATTATTATTCGGGGGCACTGGGCTGCTGAGGTAAATGATGCCTCCATCACTGAAGGAAGCTTAGGTTTTGCCGCCGTTTCGTATGATGCAGGAGATCCCGCATACAAGGTTATTTTAAGAAACAATGATGACATTACGCACACTGCCGAAGCGTTTCTGGAATCACTCACGGTGGATTCTCATCTTGTCGAAGTTGCAGAAAGCTTTGAAAAATGGCGCGACAACCCCGATATTGACAGCGGCGCGCGCCTAAGGCTTGCCGAAACATTCACCGCGATGACTCAATATAACGCGGCAATGACTCAGTTGCGCAAGAGCTGGGAGGTTTCCGGCCGTGCAAAAACTCAGAAAGAGCTGCTTTTGGCTGGCAAGATTTCCCATGTACTTGGGCGGCTTAAGGAAGCAGAAAGTTACATAAGCGAGTGTTTTCAGGCAAATCTGGAAAACGTTCACGGAATGGAAGCTGTAACGGAAATGGCAAAAATTTTGTACTCAGCCGAACGCCACAGTGAGCTTTCTGATTACTGCGCTGAAGCTGTCAAAATAAAAAGCGATGACGCGGCTTTGTGGACATTTTGGGGTCATGCGCTTTGGAACTTAAAGAAAAACAAGGAAGCAGCTTCAGCTTATGAACGCGCTTTTGAGCTTCAGCCGCAAAACGGTCTTTTGGCAAAAAACGCGGCGAATATGTATGACATTATGGGGCGCAAAAAAGCGGCGCTGAAGCTTTATCTTGCTGCGGCAAGCGCTTTTATGAAAAACGGCAACTACAACGACCTGGGGCTTATAATTCCCATCATGTTTGCCATTGACGAAGAAAACTACCACGTACGCAGTCTCGCAGGAAAATGGGCTTTCGCCGTTGAGGACTGGAGCATGGCGGAAAAGGAATTTGAGTACGCAGAAAAATTGCGTTCTTCTTTGCCGCGTCGTTTACAGCCCCCCAAGGACGGTGCGCAGGTTTTTCTGGAAGCCCTGCTTTTTATACGTGCTGGCAAGCGCCGCGAAGCTTTACCGCTTTTGCAGGAAGCAGTTTCGCTTGAAGAAAATTACGCGCTTTTCCATTTCCGCCTTGCGGAAACTCTTTTCATTTTGGATAATGACCCGAAAAACCCGGAAATGCTTAAGGCTCTGGATAGAGCGCTTTCCCTTTGCCGCGGCGCTTACCGCGGTGCGAATATTAGTGAGGCTGAAACTTCGGATGAAAAATCGAACGAAGAGTCAAGTGATGCACCTGCGCCAAAAAGCGAAGATGACGGGCTTGAAGGCTGGGTCAATAACTTTGCCGCACAAATCGCTTTGCATAACGGCAATGTGGACAATGCCATCAATTATATTCAGGCAGCAACGAATATTTTAGGGGATGTGCCCGCTGTCAGGATGAACCGCGCTTTGCTTTTGTATCTGCGGGGTTTTTTGGATAAAGCTCTTGAGGTGCTTGACGTAGATAGCTTTGAAGATCCTGACGGGGCAATGGCAAATTACGCCGGAAACCTGCTTGTGCGCGCAGGCCGTTTTGAAGACGCCGATGTTAAGTACCGCAAAGCGCTTGCGATAATGCCTGATCACTTTGAATATTTACGCAATCGCGCTTCGAACCTTATGGAACTGAACTTTTTTGTAGAAGCCGAAGACCTTCTTGTCCGCGCTAACACAATTAAGCCAAGCCCCGATGTGCTTGAAATGATAAGTTATGCCGCGGCAAAAAAAGGCGAATACACTCGCGCCGAAAAAGCCTGCCGCATGGCTTTGGAAATTGATCCTCACCACGCACCTTCGCTTACATCACTTGGCTGGGTACTGCTTACACTTGGCAAGCATGATGAAATTGCAGAGCTTCTTAAAACGCTTGATACATTGGAACTTTCAAGCGATACTCAAAAAGGCAGAGATGAATTGCGTTCAAAACTGGATAATCTCCTTTACAGAGTGATCCAGTGCGATACTTGTCCCCGGTCATGGAAAATAGAAAAAGATTTACCTCAAGTACCAGCCTTGCGCATCTATGCCATGCCACCTGATGATTTACCTGCCGGCTCCTGCACCGATTGCGGAAAAACCTACTGCATAGGCTGCGCCAAAGAGCACACCGACGCTGAAGGCAGGTTTCTGTGTTCCGACTGCGACCGCTCGTTAAAACTGGTAAACGATGGGCTTAAGGCGATTATACATAAATGGGCAATAAAAGACGGGAATGTAAAAAATGAACGCCCGGCGCAAGAGCCGCAAACTCAAGCAAAACGCGGACGGCCGCGCAAAACTCAACCTGAAAAATCGCCGCAAACGCAAGTGCAAACGCCGGCGCCAAAAGTGCCGGCCAAACGCGGGCGGCCGCGCAAAGACTTGTCATGAGTGTAATTTGGATTTTGCTGCTTTTAATTTTAACTGCGGCATCACCTGTCATTTTTGTGTTTTTCTGGCTTCGTCTCCGCAAACCACCGGTTACGTCACTGCGGTTTTTTGCCGCGTTGAGTGCGGGAATTGTTTCTCTTGCTGTGGCTGCTTTTATGCAAAGCTTGATCCCTTCTTGGGACAGAGGCGGTGCGTTTCAGGAATTTTTTAACGTGTTTATTAGAATTGCGTTTTTGGAAGAACTGGGGCGGCTCATAATCTTAATTCCTTTTTTTTACCTTATAAAACGCCGCAATCCTATCGATGCCAAAACCTGCGCGTCTTTGGGCTTGGTTTCCGGTCTTGGCTTTGCAATGCTTGAAAACGCCCTTTACGGCATTGCCGATGTAAGTATTGCCTTTTTGCGCGCGTTTACCGCATCGCCAATCCACGCGGCGTGCGGTATCAGAGTCGGAATGGCGGTTTTTTATTCAAACAAACAGCCTGAAAAAGCGCTGTTCAGTTTCATTTTTGCGGTATTTATTCATGGCGCATATAACATGACCATAACAAGTCCGGCGCTCCCGTCATTTTTTGCGGTGCTTATTGCAATTACAGCAATTTTTTCTTCGATTCATTTTTTGAAAGACTGATCTTAAGTTTGTAAATTATTTAATTGATTACAGAGTCCACAAGGTTTTTAAAATCTACGTTACTATCGGCTTCCGAATTATTACTTGCCGCTACGGCATTTGCGTTTATGTATGGAACACCTTCTGAGTCTTCAATTATGGCTTCCAGTTCAGCTTCCTGTTCAAGCGGCAAGCTTTCAACTGCGCTGTTATTATCAGTCTCAACATCACCCGCACAAGGCAAGGTTTCAAGAACTGTAGTGCCGCCGACACTCACGCTGAAAAAAGGCACAAACACAAACAGCTGCCCATATTTTGGATTTTTTTTCGTACAAAACTCCGTCAGCGGGAAAACTTCTTCCGTCAAGGAACCATCAGCATTTTCGTCATTTTCATTTTTCAAAACTTTTTTCCTCATCTTGCTTTTCATCTTTTGTTTCGTTTTCCAAAGCCGCTAGTGTAGAAAAAGTTTCACTGCTAAACGGAGAATAAACTTCCAGGTCACTCATAATAACATCGTCGTTTTCCTGTTTGCCGCTGTCACTAAATTCAATCTTGCTTGACAAATGCCTTATATCAACCGGATCAGTACCGGTTTGCGGCTCCCTATGTTTTTCTTCAAGTTTCATTGCCGCCGCAATTATCTCAGATTCATCTGCCGGTTTAATTTCCTCAAGAATTTCAACAACCTCTGTCACAATAGCGGCATTGGGCAAACCGCCTGATATTTCGTTTTCGGCTGCACTCAAGTTTAGCGCTTCTTTGGGAATTGCGGCGGTGAAGCGGCTTAAAACTGTCTGAAGTTTTTCTTCGTCAATACCGGCTTCTTTGGAATCACAAACTACTGAAATAAGGTCATTCCATGAGTCTTCAATTAAATCGTCAATATTTTTGACCTCATTAGGTGAGGTGATTCCAAGCCCATTTTTCAATTGTTCGCCGATTTGCTCCTTGCGCTGTTGAAGTTCCCATTTCCAGCGGTTTAAGTCTATGTTTACATCACTTTCGTAGTATTGCTGGAAGAGTGAAATTTGAAGTCTTCTCATGCGGCTTTCTACAACGACAACCGGCTCCTGCTTTATGTTCAGAATGAAAAACACCGTTAAAAACGCGGTCAGTAAAATTAAAACCAGCAAGATTGTCCTCATCGTTTGTGAAAACAAAAAGAACTCGCTATTTACAAGGCGACCGACAAAGAAACCTTGCCCTGTTTGGGTTGACAAAAGTGTTAATGCAACGCCGGACTCTTCCGAATAAAGCCAGGCGGAACGTCCTCCATTCAAAGCCCAAATTGCCGCAACTTCACGAACAATGGCATCTTCATATAACGCCGCAACTGCGCCTTCCAAAAACCCATTAGGCTGTGCAACAACAAAATAGTCGTAATTAACAAGAAATCTTCCTGCCGCGGCAAGTGAATCTGTCAAAGCCCGGACAGAAATGGAAAACAGCGCTGTTCCGCGGAAAATGTCACGCGCATCATAAAACGGCATGGAAACAAAAACACGATCCCCAACGCTGTCAAAAATAAACTTCATTGGTTCTCCTGAACGCGCGGCAATTACGCTAAAGGAAAAACCAGGCTCGTAAAAATTGTTAAATGCCGCAGGTTGCAGGTTATGCGCTGTAAAGTCATCCGGATTAGTAGAATAGTGAATACTCACGCCATTGTAATCTATAAAGCGCACCCATTGAAGAGGAGCAATCGATTCATGCAGAATGCCGAAAATACGCGAGCGCTCATAAATGTCATCTTCGCTTTGATCAGGAAGAAATGTGCGCATAACCGCTTGGTCAGAAAGCGCGAGGTAAAAACGGGACTGCGCATCGGTGAAGAAATTGTCGATTACCAAAGCATTACGCTGAACATCGCGTGTAATTGAGGCAAACATTGTAGGGTTATAAAACTGTGTCTCAATCAGGTCAAACAGATCATAACGCGCCATGGCCGCAAATGCTCCTGAAAGCACACCGGTTATGAGTAAACTAATTGCTGCCTTTTTTAATACCGCTGCCAAATATTACTTCCTTCCACCCATGCTTTAATAATCGGTAAAAACTTAAAGATTTCATCCTAAAGAATACACTAAATGCAATTTTTATGCTATAACTAATATATACATATGCAAGAAGATACAGACAGCAGTGCAAAGCGTGCGCTCTTAGTGGGCGTGCAAGATGAAAAAATGAGCGCAGAGGAAGCCGGTACCCTTTCAAGAGAGCTTAAAAGCCTCGTAGACACGCTGGGACTGGAAGTCGCCGCTTTGGAAGTGGTTCGTGTGCGGGAAAGCAGCGCCAAATACGGCATGGGAACCGGAAAGGCGGAAGAACTGGCGGAAAAAGCGGCTTCACTTGGTGTCCAGTGCATCATTTTTGACCGCGATATAAGCCCTTCCCAGCAGCGAAATTGGGAACAGCTTGCCAATATTCCCATCATCGACCGGCAAGAGCTTATCATTCAGATATTCGCCCACCGCGCGCGGACAAAAGAGGCGGAGCTTCAAATAAGCCTTGCAGAGCTGAAATACGCTTTGCCGCGCTTGCAGCACAAATACATAAACCTGTCCCGACAGCGTGGCGGACGCTACGGAACCAAAGGTTCAGGCGAAACCCGCTTTGAAACTGACCGCCGCCTTGTTCAGCAGCGCATACACAAGCTTGAACAGGAGCTTGAGGTGGTAAAACGCCAGCGGCAGGTTCAGCGCCAACACCGCCAGCGGCAGGGAATATCAGTCTGCGCACTGGTGGGCTATACGAATACCGGAAAATCCTCTATACTAAACGCCCTTACCGGAGCGGAAGTGTTGGCGGAAGATAAGCTTTTTGCCACTCTTGATCCCACTTCAAGGCGGCTGGAACTGCCTTGCGGAACAAACGTACTTCTGGTTGACACCGTTGGCTTTATCAGGCGCTTGCCGCACAACCTTGTCAACGCTTTCAGGTCAACGCTTGAAGAGGCAACACGCGCGGATATCCTCCTTCACGTGATTGATGCCGCCGAAATTGATTCTGCCGCTCAGTACCGGACAACAATGTCGGTGCTTGAAGAGCTGGGTGCGGGGAAAATACCTGTAATAACGGTACTTAATAAAATCGACTTGCTTACCTCTGAAGAGGAGCTTGCGGCGCTCAAAAAGCAGTATCCTGACAGCGTTGCGGTGTCTGCGTCAAGCGGCAAGGGGCTTCCGGAATTGACCGCTTTGGTGGAGAGTTCACTTTCCAGAGCTGTCAAGCGATTCCGCTTTCCGCCTGAACGCACCGACCTTGCTGCCCTTCTTCACCGCAACGGGCAGGTAACGTCTGAAAGTTTTTGCGAAGAGTACATAGAAATGGAGGCACGTGTAGATGAGCGAACCGCGGGTTTGCTGAAAGAATATCTTTTTATAACAAAAACTGAAACTTTTGTAGTATAATTGAGTATCATGAGGAGTATGTGTGACTAAGCGAGATTTTCCCAAAATCCACTTCTATGATCAGGATTTTGTCGATGTATATGATAAAACATGGGCATGGATACAGGATAATTGGAATACCACCAGCGAAAAAACCGCAATGGAGGGGAACTTCTTTTCCTATCATGGAAGCCCGGTGGTTCAGCAGGTTGATGCGATTTTTTCTTCGTTTTTTTTGGTGTACTCAAACCGGATTTATCAGGCAAATCCAACACTTGACGTTTTTTACCAGCGTCAGGAGCCAAACGGCGCGATACGCTGTTCCTACAACATCGAAACAGGGCTTCCGGTGGTGGAAGAGGATAATCCTGAAGGTCTGGGAATGCCGCTTTTCGCGTGGGCTGAACATAACCTGTACCACAAAACAGCGAACAAAAAGCGCGTCAAGGATGTTTTTTCGACTTTGCACCGCTATAATGAGTGGATTGATTCAGTTTTCAAACAGCCAAACGGCCTTTACCGGGTTCCCTTAAGTTCCTCCGGCGCTCCCAATGCGCCGCGGGAAAAAGCCACGTATCTTTTGGATTTTAACTGCATGATGGCGATAAATGTGCTTTACATGGCGGCGCTTGCGGACATTCTCAACGACAAAGAAGCCAGTTTCCAGTACAAGCGCCAGTATTTTGCCTTAAAAACACGCATAAATGCCTTGATGTGGGACAACGAAGCCGGTTTTTACTACGACATCGACAAAAACGAAAAGCGCCTTCAGGTAAAAACCATCGCCGCTTACTGGCCGCTTTTGGCGGAAATCCCCAACGACGACAAAGCCGAGCGAATGATAGCCAGACTTGTTGACCCCTTGCATTTCGGTGCGCCTCACCCTTTCCCAAGCCTTTCAGTTTCTGAAAAAGCCTTTGAGGAAAGCGGCTGCGGCTATCGCGGATCGGTTTTCCCGCACTTAACGTTTATGGTCATCAAGGGGCTTGAGCGTTATCAGCGCTGGGACATTGCCCGCGACTGCGCAATACGCCACCTTTATTTTGTGCTTGACTCAATGAGCGAAGACGCAAACCAGCAAAAAGGCAAGCTGTGGGAAGCGTACTTGCCGACCAAGGAAGGACCTGCCATGTGGCCTGAAAAGCCTGATTTCCCCCGCCCGCAGTACCTAACCTTTGCCGCCCTTTCCACCATTTGCCTTATGATAGAAAACATTGTTGGGCTTTTAATATCGCTGCCCCGGAAGACCGTTGACTGGATCATCCCAAACCTTGAAATCATGGGTGTGGAAAACCTGTCGCTTAAAAAAAACATGATAACGATTTTGTCAAACAAAAGCGGGCGGGGCTGGGAAATCCACATGGAAAGCGAAAAGCTCTATTACTTTACGATAAATATTCTTGGGAAAAAGAAAAAAACCTTGCCCATTCCATCAGGCAAATGTTCCATGCTCATAGATAAATTGTAGCGGGCGCCTATGGAAAGTAAAAATAGGCTCATGGCGGTACTGGAAATAGGCTCGACAGGGATAAGGCTGCTGGTGGCGGAAATTTACCCTGACGGGCGCTGGCAGGTTCTGGATCGGGCAGGAAGACCTGTGACGCTTGGGCGGGATGTGTTTACCACAGGGCAGGTTTCCCGCGAATCGTTTCTGGAATGCATAACGGTTATCAAAAACTTTTGTGAGTTTATGCGCGGCTGGGAAGTCGGTGAAGGGGACATTCGCGTGATCGCCACCAGCGCCCTGCGCGCCGCCAGAAACCGCGACATCTTCGTTGACCGCGTGCGCCAGGAAACCGGGCTTATGATAAACATTGTTGAAGGCATCGAAGAAAACCGCCTTATGTACCTTGCCACCCGCTTTGCATTGAAAAACGATCTGCCGCTTTTTTGGCGCGCAAACTCTATGGTACTGGAAATGGGCGGCGGCTCCACCGCTATTATGCTTTTGCGGCGCGGGCAGATGGTGGCGGCGCACAGCTTGAAACTTGGCACGCTTTTGATAAACCAGACCTTGCGCGGCGGCACTTCCCAAATGCAGGAACGTTACATTGCAGAAAACATACGTAACGCCTCTGACATCATTAGTTCAGGTCTTAACCTTTCCCATGTGCGCACAGTCGTCATTGCAGGCTCCGACGCCGTAATCGCCGCAGATCAGGTCGGGGCAAACCTGAATGAGCATTGCGGGATAATAACGCGCGAGGCGTTTATAGAGTTTGTCCGCAAAGTGCAAACTTATTCACTTGAAGAGTGCATGGAAAAACTGCGAATGCCGTTTTGGGAGGCTGAAATTTTTATTCCCGGCCTTTTGGTGTACAAGCTTCTTTTGGAGCGCACAGGAGCGGCGCACGTTGTCGTTCCGCGCATTTCCATCCGCGAAGGGCTTTTGGTTGACCTGGCAAGGGGTGTTGATCCTGCCATGCAAGAGGAGTTTTTCTCACAGATTATTGCTTCAGCGGAAAACGTGGGCAGAAAATATCACATCGACGAAGCGCATTGCCGCCATGTCTCAGGTCTTTGTTTGATTCTCTTTGATGCATTAATCCGCGAACACGGCATGAACCGCCGCGAACGTATGCTTTTGGAAGTTGCGGCTTTGGTGCACGAAATCGGGATGTTTATCAAAGCTGAAGATCACAATCTTCACGGGCAATACATCATAAACAACTCAGAAATTTTCGGGCTCAAGCGGGAGGAAGTTGACTTAATTGCAAGCGTTGTGCGTTATCACCGCGGCAAAGTTCCGTCATATTCAGAGATTCACCACGTCGCCCTGCACCGCGAGGAGCGGATTTTGCTTTTCAAAATGGCGGCAATTTTGCGGGTTGCGGACGCGCTTGACCGCGGGCATTCGCAAAACACAAAACGCATCACAGTTGAAAAGAAAAACCAAACGATGATATTACATACGGAGGGAAATCACGATCTTTCTTTGGAGCTTATAGGGATTAAAGAAAAGGGCGGTTTGTTTGAAGATGTTTTTGGATATAAAATAATGGTGAGCTAAGATGAAAAACGATAATGACAGAATTGACAGCATTTCTTCCCCTTTTTTTAACAGGGAGCTTTCGTGGCTTGACTTTAACGAGCGCGTGCTTGAAGAGGGCTTGCGAAAGGATCTGCCGGCGCTTGACCGCTTTAAGTTTTTGTCGATTGCAGCGGCAAACCTGGATGAGTTTTTTATGGTTCGTGTTGCGGCGATTAAGCGCTCCCAAAAATCAGGCGGCGCAAAAGAAGTTTCTGGCGTTTTGCCCAATGAGCTTTTGCGACAAATATCGCATAAAGTCCGCTCGGTAAAAGAGCGTCTTTCCGCCGCGTTTGTTGATGAAGTTTTTCCAAACCTTGCTCAGGGCGGTTTGTCGCTTTTGCGCCCAAACCAGTGGTCGCAGCAGCAATACGAATACTTACAGTCGCTTTTCGCGCGCGAGGTTTATCCCCTGCTCACGCCCCTGCGTATGCCTGAAGAAGATCGCCTTCCTACGATAGACAATTATTCCATACACGCCGCGTTTTTACTTGAGGCGGACAATTCCCAGGCATGGGCAAAAAACTCCTCCCTGCCGCAAGAGCATATTTCCATTATGCGCATTCCTTCCGCCCTTGACCGCGTCATTTGGCTTCCGGAAACAGAGCTTCCGGTTGAAACCTTGTTCCCAATGGAAATAATTCCTGATTCCACGCGGCAGTGCCGTTTTGTTTTGCTTGAGGATTTAGTCCAAACTTTCTCAAATCTTTTGTATCCCGGATTTACAATAAAAGAAAGTCTCGTTTTCAAAATTAACCGTGACGCTGATATTTCGGTTGACGAAAAACGTGATGAGGATTTTATTGAGGCAATGGAAGAAGTGCTTGAAGGCAGGGATCATTCCAAACCCATTCGTTTGGTTTATATGCCCGGCAGCCTGAAAATCCTTAACGCTCTTGCCTCACGGCTAACACTTGAAGAAACTGATCTGTATGAAGTGCTTTACCCGATAAACCCGCTTAAACTTCATGAGCTTTTTTTAAGCCGCGGTTTTGATCACTTGCGGGAAAAAGCGTGGAAGATTTACCCGCATCACGTTCTGCACAAGGACGAGCCGATTTGGGACAGCATTAAGGCAGGTGATGTTCTTTTGCATCTGCCGTATCAGTCTTTTGATCCGGTTGTGCGCTTTTTTCAGGAGGCGGCAGAAGACCCGCAGGTGGCGGCAATAAAGACAACACTGTACCGCACATCAGGAGAATCGCTTGTGGTGCGCGCGCTGGAGCAGGCAAGCCTTGCCGGTAAACACGTTACAGCCGTTGTGGAACTGAAAGCGCGTTTTGATGAGGGGCAGAATATTTCGTGGGCGCACCGTCTTGAAAAGGCGGGGGTTATTGTTGTTTACGGTGTGGCGCATTTGAAAATACACGCCAAAGCCACCATCGTGATGCGGCGTGAGCACGGGCGCATCAAACGTTACGCGCATCTTTCCACCGGCAATTACAACGAAAAGACAGCGCGGCTGTACGAAGACCTTGCCCTTTTTTCCGCCCGTGAAGATATCGTTTATGATACAGGCATCCTTTTTAACATGATCACAGGTTATTCCGCGATTCAGGCAACTGGCAGGCTTGTCATCGCCCCGACTGCGCTCAAGCGCCGCATTCTTGATCTCATCTCGCGCGAAACCAACCGCTCAAGCCCGGAAGCGCCGGGCAAAATAATGGCGAAAATGAACGCGCTTGCCGATCCGGAAATTATCTGGGCGCTGTACCGTGCCTCGCAAATGGGCGTTACTGTACTTTTGAATGTTCGCGGCATTTGTATGCTTACCCCCGGCGTAAAAGGGCTTTCAGATAATATTCGCGTGGTAAGCATTATCGACCGTTATCTGGAGCACTCGCGGATGTATTATTTTGCCAACGGTGGGGACGAGGAGATCTACCTTGCAAGCGCGGACTGGATGACGCGAAACCTTGAGCGGCGTGTGGAACTGATGTTTCCGCTGCTGCAAGAGGACACCAAAAAGACGGCGCTTGAAACGTTGCAGGCTTATTTCAAAGACAACTGCCAGGCATGGCTTTTGGATGCACAGGGAGCATGGACGCGCCTTACTCCGGCACCGGGTGTTAAGCCTTTCCGGGCGCAGGCGTTTTTCCACGCACGCGCAGGTGAAGCTGTAGCGGGAAACAGTAAAGGGGCAACGCAGGGAGAATTTGTCGTGCGGCGCAGTACGCCTGTTGAAGTATAAAACCGCCTGCCCTTCACTTTGGCGGCTGCGGTTTTATATCATTCATTTCTTTCTTGCCTCGTACTTCTGAAACCCGTGACCCTTAAAGTTGACATCGTATTTGGCGGCTCGAGCGCAATAAACGATCTCATCTATAGCGCCATACAAATTTAACGCTAAAAGGATAAAGACAGACCACAAAGGCACATCACGGAGAAATGCCCATATTCCTACAGCAATGTAACAACCTGCGGCAAAAATTTTCCACGCATAAGAATGCAGCATATTGGTAAAACCAAAGAATATTTTTGAGTAAAGATTCATGCTTAATCTGTTGACTACGCAGAAAATCAACAAGCCGACATAAAACCGGACATGGAAATCCGTAAGATTATCGGACGCGAACACGACAAAAACGGTCGCCGCTCCAATTGCCAGTATTACAATATCGCTAAAAGCATCCAGAAATGCCCCAAAATCGCTTTTTGCGTTAAATTTTCGTGCCATCGCGCCGTCAATTGAGTCGGTAAATGCCAGAAAGATGTAAACAATCAGCCAAACCCACGGAACCGCCATGAAGGGACCAATATCCCTTTCAAACCCCATCAAAAGCAGAAGCGAAAAAGAACCAACAAGGCGAATACTTGTTGCGATGTTCGGCAGGTGTTTTTTCAACCCGCCTGCTTTTATTGTCTCGATAGTGCTATCCTCCTTTGTATGAGTAAACACATATTGCACTTTGAACGGTGTTTACTCCCTTCCAAATAAGCATCCAGAAAGGTAAATTTATACCGCTCCATTAAACGAGTGTCAAGGTCTGTTGACCTAAAAAAGCCACGGAAATCAATTTTCAAGCATCCCCCAAAATGCTATAATGCGGCATGGGAGAGGTCACCAGAATCAAGGAGTATTTTAGCTAGGTAGAAACCACCAAAGAACACAACGGCTATTTTTTCAGCGTAAGGGAGGCGCTGATAGTCGTGATACTCGAAACATGGGCAGATCGAGTACCCCTATGATCTCAAAATCCTGGCGCAACCGGTGGAAGGATGTTGCATGACTATGTGATATTTCTACTTGTCGTTGACAAAATGCATCTGCTTGACAAATATTTATTTGCACATAAAACTATTTATAATGAAAAATAAAATTTCAACAGTTGTTTTTATAGT
>Ga0209755_10006345_pt1 | contig 13135 bp, 14 predicted proteins | sample TergutCo191P1_FD_187301 | JGI IMG/M metagenome (GOLD analysis project Ga0209755, IMG submission 187301) | Cornitermes sp. P1 segment gut microbial communities from Petit-Saut dam, French Guiana - Co191P1 (SPAdes) (version 2) | ecosystem: Host-associated > Arthropoda: Insects > Digestive system... | reverse complement strand
TGGTCGCACATACGGCATGGGGATAGGTTACGGGGACAACAGTATGCAGGCTAAGGTTATATTTTTTAACAAACGCCTGTTCATGGAGGCGGGTCTCGATCCGGAACTTCCGTACAACATGCAGAGGGATCGCAGCTGGACATGGGACAATTTCATCCCCATCGCGAGACAGCTTACGCGGGATATTGACGGTGACGGCATAATCGACAGATGGGCGATGCCTTCGGATCATGCCAATTATATTCTTGACGCGGTCGTTTCAAGCAACGGCGCCAACTACGTGGGAAGGGACGCAACGGGTAGGTTTTACAATGCCACCGGCAGGCCGGAGTTTCTTGAGTCGCTGCAGTTTATAATGAGGCTTAGGGACGAGGGCCTGATGATGCCGCCACCGGAAGGCGGGCACTGGACCTGGTATCAGGCCGCGTTCGTTGACGGCATAGTTGCCATGCAAATAGGGCCCTTTCACAGAAGGAACGATCTGCAAGGTATGCGGGATGACTGGGGCATGGTCATGTTCCCCATAGGACCAAGGCGCAATGATTTTGTCGTCTTTGGTTTTGAAAACGTTCTTGTCATTCCGCACACGTTCCCCCCGGCGGAAGTGTCAAGAATTGTTATGGCGATTGATTTGTGGAACAGGCCGGTCGATGACACCCCCTATGCCTGGCAGGATGGGCACTGGGTCTTGTTCCGGGATCATCGGGCCGTTACGGAAACGATGGCGATTATTCGCGATCCAAACCTCGCGCAATGGGCGTATTGGGTAATGGTTCCGGGGCTGCAGCGTGGCCATATCGCATGGCAAATGTGGTGGCACGACGGGGATCCCGCTCAGCTTATCGAGGCGGTTTCCCTTCAATGGGATGCCCTAATCGCCGATGCCAACGTCGGCCTTGTGGCTTCCCAGTAACAAGCGTAAAAACGGGGCACCTCGCTGATTGGTGCCTCGTTTTTGATCTACGAACGTTTTTTGCTAAAAATGCGCCCCAGGAAAAGGGCCCCCTCGAACAAAAGGTAAAGCGGAATACCCAACAGAATCTGTGAAATGACATCGGGCGGGGTTAGGAGGGCCGCAAGGAAAAATATCAAAAGGATGATATGGCAACGGAAGCGGGCGACGCTTTTATACGATACGACCCCAGTCGCCATAAGCACCAATAGAACCAAGGGCCCCTGGGACAGCAAGCCCGCCGCCACCATCAGTCTGAACAGAAGCTCCAGGTATTGCCGAAGGCCCCAAAGGGGGAGCATACCATCGCCCTCGCCGAAGGTCAGGAAGAAATTGAACACGACGGGGGACAGGAAAAGGTAGGCCGCCGCCGCGCCCAGCATGAAAAGCACGGGCACTATGATAAGCGCCGTACATGCGTAGCGGTATTCGTTTTTCCGCAGCCCTGGCCAGATAAAAAACGCCGCCTGCAGGCACAGGAACGGCAAAGCGCAGAGCAAACCCGTCCAAAACGCAATGCTCAGATAAGCCATGAACTGATCGGCTGGCGCAAATATATAAAGCTCTATCTCATGCTGCCCCAGGGGCATAAGCAGAAAAGAGACTATTCGGGATGAGAAAACAAACGCTACAACGGTAAATATGAGGAAGACAACCAGCACGGCGATGATACGCCGCCGCAGTTCCGCGATATGCGGAACCCAATCCGATAAATCGAAACCTTTCCTGCCGTCAGGCGTTTCCGTCACCCTTATCCTCGGTCACCGCCGTCCCGGACTCCTCGGATTTCTTATCGGTAGTTATCCCGTTGAGCGCGGCCTTAAACTCGCGGAGGGCGTTTCCCGCAGCGCGCCCCATCTCTGGCAGGCGTTTCGGCCCAAAAAGCACCAGCGCCAAAACAATCAGAAGGATAATTTGCCCTATTCCCAGGTTCATGATATAACCCCCGTTTTCAAAACTGAAACCAGCGAAGCCAGTATTTATAAAATGCTACCCTAACGAGGCGGGAATGTCAAGGGGTTTTCGGCAACATTTTGATCCCCACGTTCGATGGCGTGCACCGTTTCCACAATCCAATCGTTTTGGGGGGTTGGAACACCGTGTTCCCTGCCAGTTCTGCAAACCTCCCCGTTTATGGCCTCGATCTCGCAAGGGTTTCCACGTTCAAGATCCTTTAACATTCCAGACTTTATCGCACGGTGGTTCCTTATTGCGACTGGCACGACAAGCGATAGCAGTAGTTTTTTAACATGGGTTTTGTAGTACAGGAAATCGACGGGGAACTTGCCGTTTACTGGCTCAATGCTGATTCCCGCGGCACGGCATACATCGATACATTCTTTTACAATATTCAGGACGAGGTTTCTTGAACGCCGGTTGTGGGCAATCTCGCCAAAGCTAAGGCCCGTTACCGCCGAAACACCGCTGAAAGCGGCATTGATAAGCAGCTTGCTCCAACGTGCGCCGATAAAATTGGCTTCGATGTTTGTATTACAAACATTTGCCAAAATTTCCTTCACAGCCTTAAGCATGGGCTGTGGTGCCCCATCCAGGGTGCCAAGGCTAAACTTCATGCTGCCAACTTTGCTTGTAAGTTTTGCCTCGCCAGGGGCTGTTTTTGTTGCGCCCCAGATACAGATACAGCCCAGAACCCTGTCCTTGCCCAGGACGGCTTGCAGGGCGGGTTCCGGAATGCCGTTCTGCATGGTGCAGACGACTCCGCCTGGCGAAAGGCAAACCCCTAACATTTCGGCTGTTGCGGTATTGCCCATTTGCTTGGTAAGCAGGAAAACCACGTCGTACTTTTTACTTAGCTCGGAGGGAAGCAGGGCGCAACCCCGTCCATCCGTGCCATCAAAGGGCGGCGTGGCAAACGAAGCCTCGCCGGTGATTTTTGCCCCCTTCGTTTTGAGTGCTTCGATATGCGCCTGGTCTCGGCTGATAAGATCCGCCGCAATTCCAGCTCTGCTTAGGAATGCGCCCAGGACCGTTCCCATGGAACCTGCGCCGTAGATTGCTATTCTCATCGTTCCTCCCCAGGGGCCGTCTTTCGCACTCCGCCCGACAAAACAATAAACACCGCAACACTTGTAACAAACGCCAAAACCCCACCGAACAGGAACGGTGCCGCTGGCCCAACCCACTGCCACAGAAAACCGGCAATAACCGACGCTGGCAAAAGGCCAATTCCCACGATGGCGGCGTGCAAGCCCAATGCACTGGCCTTGTGTTCCCCCGGCACTATGTCAACGATTAACGCTTTTTCAACCCCGGCGGTCAAGGCGGTGTAAAAGCCGTAGATGATAAACAATACGACAAATACCGTACCGCTCGATACCAAGGCAATACCCAGATACACAACGCCGTACAGGAAATAGCCCGCGCACAAAACGTTTTTCCTGCCGAATCTGTCCGAAAGAAGGCCAGCAGGATAAGCTAGCAGGGAACCTGTCATGTTGAAGGCAAAGTATAGAAGAATGACGCTTGTCGGCGAAAAGCCCACGTCCACTGCTCGCAGGATGATAAATGCGTTGGACGAATTGCCAAGGGTGAACAGGAAAATGAAAACCATAAAAAGCTTTAGCCTGCCGTCAAGATTTTTCCAGCCAAAGGAAACCGGCTTTCCTGCCCGTGCGATTTTTTTATCCTTGACAAAGGCCAGGAAAACAAGGCCGATCAACGCCGGAATTATGGAAAGCACGAAAACCGTCCTATACCTGGAAACTTCGGCACCGTGTGCAACGAGGTAGCCGCCCGTGGAACCGTCCGCAAACGGCATGGGCAAGCCGTCAAACAATCCGCCGATTTGCGCCATCGCCCAGTCGAGTCTGCCGGAAACAATAAGCCAGGCCAGCATTATGCCTACCGCCGTGCCAAAAAGGTCAAGCCCCTTGTGCAGGCCGAAGGCCTTCCCCATGCGGGAACGATCGCCGGATTCCGCAATCAGCGCGTCCCTGGGGGAGGTGCGTATGCCCTTGCCAAGCCGGTCGATGATCCTTGCAGCCAGAACCCCGGCCCAGGTCGCCGAGAATATGATGATCAGCTTGTTGACCAGCGAGCCGGCATAGCCGACAAAGGCCAGGCGTTTCTTGTTGCCGTGCCTGTCGGCTATGATCCCCGAAAAAAGCCTGACGATACTGGCAATGCTTTCGGCAATGCCCTCGATTATGCCGATGATTGCCGGCCCAGCTCCCAGCACCATAGACAGGTACAATGGAAGGATGGGGTAAATCATCTGGGTACTTATGTCGGTAAAGAGGCTTACCAGCCCCAGTAGGACAAGGTTTGACATTCCTGCTCCGTTTTTGCTAGTATTACGGTATAACAAACTATTATCTATTGCAAGAAAGGAGCCCGATATGGCACAACACCAATTTCAGACAGAAGTAAGCCGTCTATTGCACCTCATCATCCACTCGTTGTACTCCAACCGGGAGATCTTCCTGAGGGAGCTTGTTTCCAACGCAAGCGACGCTCTGGACAAGCTCAAATACCTTACGGTGGCAGACGACTCTTACAAATCCATCAGTTTTGACCCCCGAATCGACATTACCTTCGATAAAGAGGCCAAAACCCTGACCATTTCCGACAACGGGATTGGCATGAACGAGGCAGACCTAATCGATTCGTTGGGAACCATTGCCCGTTCCGGTACCAAGGCCTTCCTGGAAAAGCTTGCCGGGGATGCGAAGAAAGATTCCAACCTGATAGGCCAGTTTGGGGTCGGTTTTTATTCGGCATTTATGGTGGCGGATAAAATCGAGGTTCTAAGCCGCAAGGCCGCCGAGGACGGTGCCTGGAAGTGGACGAGCGACGGCAAGGAAGGCTACGAAATCGAAAGCTCCGCAAGGGACAGCCAGGGCACGACGGTGACGCTTTACCTTAACGATGAGGGTAGCGAGTATACCACACGTTGGTCGATCGAGGACATCATCAAGCGTTATTCCAACCACGTTGCCTTCCCCATCTTCCTTACCTACGACGAAAAGGAATGGGACGACAAGGGCAAGGAAAAAGGCAGCAAGATAAAGACCGAAAGGATCAATTCCGGCACGGCCTTGTGGCGGCGGTCAAAGTCGGAATTGAAGGAAGAGGATTACAACGAATTTTACAAACAGCTTGGGCACGACAGCGATCCCCCCCTGCACTACGTCCACACCAGGGCCGAAGGCTCGCTGGAATATTCGACGCTGTTTTACATTCCGAAAAAGGCCCCCTTCGATTTGTTCAACGTCGATTACAAGCCTGGGGTAAAGCTCTATGTCAAGCGAGTGTTCATTACCGATGATGATAAAGAGTTGATGCCCGTCTGGCTGCGTTTCGTGAAGGGCGTTATCGATTCCGAGGATTTGCCGCTCAACGTAAGCCGGGAAATTTTGCAGCAGAACAAGATTCTTGCGAACATCAAGAATGCCTCGGTGAAAAAGCTGCTTTCCGAATTCAAGCACATGGCGGACAGTGCCGCCACTGGTTCGGACGAGGCCAAGGAAAAATGGGAAACCTTTGTTGGCCAGTTTAACCGCCCGCTCAAGGAAGGGCTTCACCAGGACTTTGCCAACCGTGAGCTTATTCAGGAACTTGTGCGCTTCAAAAGCACTGCGGTGGAAAGCTCGGCGGACAATACCGGGTGGACAAGTTTTGCCGATTACGTCTCTCGCATGAAAAGCGACCAGAAGTACATCTATTACATTACGGGTGGCGATGAGAAAACCCTGCGGGCATCTCCCCTGCTGGAAGCGTACAGGGCGAAGGAAATCGAAGTCCTTATCATGGACGACGATATTGACGAGATTGTAATTCCCCCGCTGCACAGCTACCGCAAGGAAACCCCTGGAACCGACGGCAAGTCCGAAAGCCAGACATGGGAACTTCGGGCGGTGAACCGTGCCGGTGCGGACGAGGAACTTGGCGAGAAGAAGGACAAGGCCGCCGAAAAAGAGGCCAAGCCTGTTATCGCAAAACTCAAAAAGGCCCTGGGGGATCGTGTTAAGGAAGTTAAGCTTTCCCGCCGCCTCCATGATTCCCCGTCCTGCATTGTCGCCGACGAGAACGATCCCAGCATACAGATGGCGCAGATGCTAAAGGCCATGGGGCAAGCCGCGCCGGATACCAAACCCATCCTTGAGGTGAATGGCGAACATCCCATTGTCATTGCGCTAAAGGACATCGAGGACGAGGAACGTATTGCCGACACCGCTTCCGTCCTGCTGGATCAGGCCTTGCTGGTGGAGGGAGCCAAGCTGAAGGACCCTGCGGATTTTGTTAAGAGGCTGAATCGGCTGCTGGCGAAGTAGGCGAGATACTGGGAATTCCCAAAAGCGGAGGTTCTTGTGGAACTGTAGTTTCGCAGGAGCCTCCGCTTTTTTATTTTTATGGCAGGCTCAAATGAAATCTCCCCTCCATGGACTTTCGCACCATTATTTTATTGTTTCATACGAATGGTGTGGATAACCAAAATTGCCCATCGGTACGATGAAAAATTCCAAATATTCTCTTACAATATGGCATTATGAATCCGAAATTGGAATTATGTCAAATGAAAAAATGCAATATTTGCTATACTTGGGGGGTAAAATTACCTTATGGATTTCTGGGTGCGGCTTAAAGACACGATCAAGGGGCAGAACACGACCCATGAATGGGTTGCTGGCAAAATCGGTGTTCCTTTAAGCACATTCAGAAAATGGATGACCCGCAAAACCTATCCCGATTTAAGGGAAGGTGTGGCGATAGCTAAACTGCTAGAAACGTCGGCGGAATACCTGGTGACAGGTGTTGAGCCGAAAGATTTAAACGAAGACGAAAGAAAGCTGATAGATGCCTACCGGAAACTTACCCCCTTGGAGCGGGAAAACGCAGTGCTGGCGCTAACCGCATGGGCAGGGAAAAAAAGGCGTTTGTTGTATTCACAATAGTCACGGTCAGTTCATTTCTTCATGATCCGTAGGCTGTTAAAGACAGCCAGTAGCGACACGCCCACGTCGGCAAAAACCGCTTCCCACAAAGATGAGACGCCCAATGTTGCCAGAAACAAGAACAAAAATTTAATCCCCAGCGAAAGCACGATATTCTGCCAGACCACGCTTTTGGTAAAACGGGCAATCTTTACGGCCTCCACCAGCTTTGCAGGTTCGTCGGTCATAAGCACCACGTCGGCGGCTTCAATGGCGGCATCCGAACCAAGGCCACCCATCGCCACGCCCACGTCGGCCATTGCCAAGACGGGTGCGTCATTGATGCCATCGCCTACGAAAGCCAGGGTCTTTTTGGGTAGTTTCTGCTTGCTCAACATTTCGACTTTCTCAACTTTCTGCTGGGGCAGCAGGCTGGCGTACATTTCGTCCAGCTGCAATTCCCTTGCAACGGTTTCGGCAATCCGGGGCGTGTCGCCCGTTAGCATAACGGTTTTTCTAACGCCCAGTTTTTTTAGCGAGGCGACAAGGCCATAACTGTCTGGCTTTATCTCGTCGGCGATCACGACACAGCCCACGTACACACCGTCCATTGCGACGTACACTTTTGTGCCAATGTTTTTGGATTCCGCAAACGCAATCCCAGTTTTGCCCATCAGCTTTTCGTTTCCTGCCAGGATCGTCTTGCCTTTTGCGTTAACACTTACGCCATGGCCTGCAATCTCCTCATATTGGCTTAGGGCATCTTTGTCAATGTCCTTGCCATATTCCTTTAGGATGGACACGGCAATGGGATGATTCGAAAAGGTTTCGGCATGAGCCGCCAGTTCCAGCAACTCGCTTTCGCTAAAGTCCTTGGCTGGTTGTATAGCCGTAACTTTGAACACGCCTTTAGTCAAGGTACCCGTCTTGTCGAACACAACCAAATCCAGGTTGGCAAGGGCCTCAAGATAGTTTCCGCCTTTTACCAGGATCCCCCTTTTTGAAGCCCCACCAATTCCGCCGAAAAAGCCAAGGGGAATGGAAACCACCAGAGCACAGGGGCAGGAGATTACAAGGAAGATCAAGGCACGGCTAATCCAGTCAAGCCATTCGCCGCCAAAAAACAGCGGCGGAATGATGGCAAGCAGTACCGCTCCCCCCACAACCGCAGGGGTGTAATACCTGGCAAATTTTGTGATAAACGTTTCGGTCGGGGCTTTTTTGTTGGCCGCATTTTCAACAAGGTCGAGTATCTTTGAAACCGTCGATTCGCCAAAGGTCTGCGTGGCCTGCACCGTCAAAACGCCGTTTTGATTTATGCAACCCGACAAAACCGTGTCGGATACGGACGCTTTTCGGGGGATCGATTCCCCAGTCAATGCCATGGTGTCCAGCATGGCCTCGCCGTCCAGCACAATGCCATCCAAGGGAATTTTTTCGCCGGGTTTTACCACGAATAAATCCCCTATCCGCAGGGTCTCGGGGTCAACTTTCGTGATCTGCCCGTCTTTTTTCAGGTTGGCATAGTCCGGGCGAATGTCCATAAGGTCGCCAATCCTTTTTTTGGATTTTGCCACCGCCATTTCCTGGAAGAACTCGCCTATCTGGTAGAACAGCATGACGGTAACAGCCTCGGCGTATTTGCCTATGGCGATTGCGCCAAGCGTGGCAACTCCCATAAGAAAATTTTCGTCAAAAATCTGGCCCTTCGCTATGTTCCTAACCATCCGCATAAGAACCTTGTGACCAAGCAGCAGGTAGCTAAAGGCGAAGAAACCCAGTGCAATGTATTTGCCTACGTTTACGTCAAGGACATATTCAAATAGGATACCTACGAAAAACGTAGCCGCCCCAGTAGCCAGCCAAACGATTTTTGGCAGGCTTGCCGCATCATCCATTCTCTGTTTTGCTTCGGTGTTTTTTGACATCATTGTAATACCCTCATTGTGTGGTTTCGTTTACGTGGGCAAGGCCCTGCCTAAAAATTCCCTCGATGTGTTTGTCGTCCAGCGAGTAAAACACGATTTTTCCATCACGCCTGTTTTTTACCAGCCTGCTCTGGCGCAGTATCCTAAGCTGGTGTGAAATCGCCGACTTGCTCATCCCCAAAAGTGCGCCAATGTCGCAGACGCACAACTCCGAATGCAGCAATGCGCTTATAATCCGCACCCGAGTCGAATCGCCGAAAACCTTGAACAGTTCCGCCAAATCGAAGAGCTGCTCTTCCTTCGGTAGCCGTTTCCTTACCTTCCTGACAACGTCCTCGTGTATAACGGGACAGTCGCAGCGATCCGCTTCCGTGTTGTCAACCATAAGATATCTCCATGTCGCTTTTCGATTGCACAATTGAGCAACCATTCAACTGTAAAGATAATACCCCGCCGTGTTTTTGTCAAGTCCCGGCGATTTTTCCTAGCCAGTTTCCTGCCCTGGGCGGTTTCCCTCATGTATTATACTCAGGTAGGCTTGAAAAAATTCCAAAATTCCATTATTTTTAACCTATGGAAACATTTCGCCCCCACAGGCTTGGCCTCTGTATCTATGAGCTTATACGGCTTGTTTTCCTAACGGGGGTCTTTGTGCACTTGCAGCCTGGCAGGGGGGAGCCTTTCCCTCTTTTGGCATTGATTACGCCAGGGGCGCTTTTTTTCCTGATGGCGCTGTTTTTGCTGCTGGACATGCCCCGTTACCGTGCCTACGGCTCGCTCTACCTAGTGGGAAAGAGCCTTGGCATAATAACGACAATGTTCTGGATTTTTTTCACGGACAACTATATCATAAGGGAGTTGCTTCTTGGCACGGAACGTTTTTTTGCGCCAGGAATTGTTCTTTTCCTGGTGCCGGGGGATATGTTTTCGGCATGGCTCTTAATCAGGGCTATGCAGGGGAAAAACGATTAGCGCCTGGTTGAAATCAATAAGCGGAGGAAGAAAGTGCGTATTATTCCGGTAGCGAGCGGGAAAGGCGGTGTGGGGAAATCACTCGTGTCCGCAAATCTGGCTGTGGCCTTTGCCCAGATAGGGCAGCGAGTCGTGGTCGCCGACCTTGATCTTGGTGCGTCGAACCTGCACCTTGTGCTGGGGCATCAGGCTCCAAGGAAGGGGATAGGGACTTTTCTTAACAACACCAGGTCGAATTTTGCCGACGTGATTACCGAGACCGACGTGCCGGGTCTCCGCTTTATTCCGGGCGACACGGAGATTCCGGGAATAGCCAACCTGAAACCATTCCAGCTAAAGGCCCTGGTGAAAAGGTTCGTCGATCTGCAGGACAGCACCGACGTGCTTATACTCGACCTGGGCGCGGGAACCCATCAGTCCATCCTGGATTTCTTTCTTCTTTCCAACCAGGGTATCGTCGTGGCCTCCCCTGCGGTAACCGCCGTGCTGAATGCCTACGTTTTTCTTAAGAATACCGTGTTCCGGCTTATGTTCACCACGTTTCCCAGAAAATCCGAGGCGTGGAAGCATCTTGAAAAGATACGTGCCAGCGGTGCGGGGCCGCAAAGGCAGTACATCCCCAAAATACTGCCGGAGATTCGGGACATCGACCCTGAGTCCTACAATGCCTTTTGCACCAAGCTTGGGCAGTTGCGCCCCCGTCTTATCGTGAACATGATGGACGACCCCAAGGATGCCGATGTCGCAATGAAGATTCGCCGTTCCTGCGAGGAGTACCTTAGCCTTCAAATCGAACACCTGGGGATCATCTACCGTGATTCCCAGCAGGACGTGGCCCTTGCCTCCCGCCTGCCCATAGTGCTGTACAAGCCCCACGCGATACTGTCCCAGGCGATCTACCGCCTTGCCGAAAAAATCATGCAGACCACCGACGACAATGCGCTTCCCGACGAAAAGCAGATTGAAAACAGTTTCCAGGAGGCGGAGCTTGAGGCAGAGGTCGATTTCAACAACAAGATGGAATACCTGGAGGATCTTTTGCACTCCGGCGCATTAAGTCAGGGCGATCTGATCGAGACGGTAAAATCCCAGCAGTATGAAATCTCGAAGTTGAAGAAGGAAAACAGTTTTATCAAGATGAAGCTGTCTCAGGCGGCGGCACAGGGGTTTAAACTGTAGATAACACGGGATGCAATGACCGAAATGGCCGTTTATGAAGTTGCTTCTTGACGCAAACATTTCCTGGCGTTTAGGCGTTTATGCACTTCTCTTACGGAACATTTTGGGACTTTTGTTTGGCTTGGTTTGTGTGTGGCTATATTCATTTTGGTGTCTGTCACTCTGCGTACCCCCTTTGCGTACCCTTGCGCCATCGCGCCAGTGTATTGCAATTCCTGCGTTCCCATACTATGCTTACCCCATGGCTATTACGCAAACGGTCGAAGTCCCGGCCGACCGCAGGATTACCCTTGAGGTTCCCCAAGAAATACCGGTGGGAAGAACCGTTCTTACTTTTACCCCAGCCCCCGAATCCTTGCACCCTTGTCCCATCTGTGCCCAAAACGTCGATCCCTACACCAGCAACCCGCGCTATAACGCCGAAACGCTTGCGGGAATGAGGGAAGTGGATGACATGATCGCGGGCAAAATACCCAACACCCTGCGCAGTTTCGGCAGTATCGAGGAAATAATAGCGGATCTTGACTCGGACGATTAGATTATGCTGACCCCGGTTTATCACGGCCCGTTCAAGAAAGACCGCAAGCTGGCAATAAAACGCGGCAAGGACATGAATAAGCTCACCGAGGTAATGGGGTTGATCGTTAACGACCAGCCACTCTTGCCTAGGCATGAAAACCATCCTTTGCAAGGGGACTATAAAGGCTGGTGGGAATGCCATATTGAGCCGGACTGGCTTCTTGTCTACCGCAAGTCCGGAAACGAGGCGATTTTTTACCGCACCGGAACACACTCCGACTTGTTTTAGCATACGTTCACATGTATACTGGTTACCTCGTCGCACACCGTTTCGATATTGTCCAAATGCCGTTTGATTTTGCCGCCGTTCCATTTGCATTTGTTGAACCAGACATTGCTGGCCTCGTTCAAAACCTGCGTACTCACGACGCAAAAATGCCGATCAAGGGTTTCCCGTGCGACGTTTTGTTTCTCTGGCTCGTCTTCCGTATAGAGGTACACCAAGACCTTGGTATCCAAGAAAACCTTAGCGTCGCTCATTGGCTTCGTCACGGTTGAATTTCCACCCTTTTGTGCTCATCGTGGGCGGCAACAGCATATCGCTCTTGACCCGCCCGGTGGTCAAACCTGGATTGGCTTTCTGGGATCTTTCCTCCAGTACGATTATCTTGACGTTGTAAAGCCGTCGTATTTGGAATAAACAGGCGCACAGATAACCGTGGAAAAACCGTGATCAATGGCCGGTTGTCTGGAGACCACCAGAAAGACGCGGTGCTTCTTTAGGTCATTTTTGGAACCTTTATACACCCGGAAAAGATCGCCTATTTTCACAGTTCGTCCTGATATGAAAGAACGTCCAGAGCTTCGGCGTTAAGCCTTTCGGCATGAAGCTTGAATAGCTCAATGTCCCGCTCCTCGGATTTTTCCGTGGCTTTGGCATTAGGGTTGTTGACGGTAGGGGCAGGGGTAAATGTAAGAATGACCCGACCCATCGGTACCTCACGAGGCACTTCAAGGGTAATACGGCGATCGGCTGGTATTTCTACGGTCTGTGTTATAGCCATACGGTAAATATAGCATAGGAAGCGGCGTTTATCAAAGGGAGCAGAACGCAGGGTAGCGAACATGTAGCCGCTCTGCCTTTCGCATAGGCTCTATCGCCGTCAGGTAGGCTTTCACTTCCCACTGCCATTGGTCGGCCTTTACCTCGTGGGTAAGCAATTTGTGGCCTTTATCGCAAAGTTAAGGTTTTCCCCGCCGTCAACAAGCATTTTTGTGAGCTTCTGCGCCTGGGCCTGGCATAGTTAGGGGAACTCAAGCTCCAAGGCGTGGAAAAGCTCGGGAGATGGGGGATTACCCAGAAAAGAAGGGTTTCAATTTTCGAAAAATCGCCAGTTTGCCACTATACGCTGTTGGTTTATTGTGTTATAATTATGGCAGGCTGGCAATTTATTCGAATGCCTTACTACGCAGTTTGGAGCATCCGAAAAACAAGGTTGCCTGTTTGACGGGGCTTATGAAGCTGTACAGAAGCGGCGACTGTTCTTCGGTCTTGCAAAACCACAAAAGGACAGTTACACATGAAGGTTTCCCATCATGCAAATTTTCGCTTGGGGTAGAGGTGTGTATGAAAACGCATACGCTTAATGTCCGTTTAGTACCCCCCCCCCCCCCCCCCCCCCCCCCCCCCC